>Ga0335075_10014651_pt1 | contig 11762 bp, 11 predicted proteins | sample Lox_Sample_24_FD_206723 | JGI IMG/M metagenome (GOLD analysis project Ga0335075, IMG submission 206723) | Soil microbial communities from Loxahatchee National Wildlife Refuge, Florida, United States - Lox_Sample_2.4 | ecosystem: Environmental > Terrestrial > Soil > Wetlands | place: USA... | reverse complement strand
GTTGGAACGTGGAGCACGCGATTCGGCTGGCCAAGAGCGAGATTGGTTTGACGCACTATGAGGGTCGGAACTACACGGCGTTGCTGCGTCACCAGACGCTGTGTCTGCTGATGTTGACGTTCGTGGCTGAGCATAGCGAGCGGCTGCGGGGGGAAAAACCCCGAGGTAACGATGGAGCAGGTGTGCGAGGGATTGAACGTGTTGTGCCAGGAGTGGCAGGAAGCTCAGCGGGGGACGAGTCGCCGCCAGTATCGGTTAGCGCGAATCGACTACCATCAGCGTCGCAACCGCGAGGCGCGGATGTCTCGCCAGCGAGGCAGGCCCAAGCGAAGAGCGCGGCCTGAGTCCTCGCGAGGAGACGAACATCACCGATCTCCTAAGCGTCCGCCATAGCGCTGTACAGTTAATCTCCTATCCGACGAGTCTGCGTAGGCCGTGAGGGTGAGCAGACGACGATCCTTCACCGGCAAACGCTGCTGGATAGCAGCGACGCGGCGGACCGATACCCTCTCGCGGGCGTCTTCCTGCCGAGTTGCCGTAACCCGAAGAGTACGTTCGCCGCGATGGTAGCGTGGCGTTCTCTTGGCCGTGTCCATGCGATGCATTTGTTCGGGCGACAGACCGTAGAAGGTGGCCCGTGCCACCAGCCACATGCGGCGGCGTGCCAGGCCGTACACGAAGGTCGTCAGCTTCGCCGGGGCCGGGTTGAAGCGCGGCAACGCTTCCACGATACAGATGAAGGCATCGTGGACCAATTCTTCCGCCTCTGCTTCGCCGCGTCCGTGACCTACCAGTTTCAGGCGAATGGCCTGTTTGACCTTTCAGGCGATGGCGAACAGGATGCGCTTGCTCACGTCCCAAAGGGCTGCGGGATCGACCGGGATCGGATTGATCATGCTGTCTCCTTGTTGTGGTTGAGGCCGTTGCGGAAGAAGAGGAAGCCGTTGGTGTGGCTGCCGGTGATGGCCTTGGCGACGGCGCTCAGCGAAGGATAGACGCGGCCAGCGTAGGCGGAGCCGTCGGTGAGCACTTGCACCTGCACCAGCTGGCCCTTGTACGGACGGATCAGAATGGTGCCCGGCGGCGGCAAGCGCGGATCGATGGGCGCCGGGACGCGGACCGGCTCGGGCAACGGCGTCGTCGTGGTCGCTTTCGGTTGGGGCGGGTTCAGTCGTAGGTCGGCGTCGCGGGCCAGCTCGGCGGCGCGTTGGCGTGCGCGTTGGGACAGGTCGCCTTCGGCCAGCGCCTGCATGCGCCAGGCGATGCGTTTGATGAGCCAGGTGCGGTTGCTGGCGGCGGTCGCTTCGCTGAAAAGGTCAGCGAAGCGTTGGCGCAGCTGGCGGATGCTCAGGCGTTGCAAGGCGGCGACCTCGTTGACGATGTTCAGCTCCACAGAGTTCTCCTTTGTCGGGGTCTGGAAACGGTCAACCCGTGTGGACAGTGAGCCTCAAATCGTGGCGAAGCTCAAGGCCATAAGAGATAAAAAAGAGAGATTTTTTGAGTCGAGAAAAGTGGCGGGATGTGCTCGGATTCTTGCGCGGGTGTCCATCGTGAAAGCGGCAACTGGCGGGTAGATGTCGCGGGGCAGTTACGGAATCCTTGCCGCGTCCGAGAACGGAGAGACTCCGCGTATTACGCCGGTCTTTCGGGGAGGAGAGTCAAGCCAGAAGCCGAGAGGCTCGCTCCGCGATCATCCGGGCACCCGGACGGCCTTCCTTGAAAAGCGTCGGCTGGCCCTTCCGGAGAACCTCTCGGTTCGATAAACCGGTCCTTGTCCTACACCGCCAGCGGGATGCGCGCATGCTCCGTCAACTGAGGAGGACCGCCGATGCCCCCAAGCAGGGAAGTCCACGCCAACGGCAGTTGCTGTGAACGCATTTTCAGAGTGAACCACCGGGTACGGCAGCGTGTCGTGTGAGCAATAAGATGAAAGGGACTCATGGGTTGTGCCTCCGAAAACTGCCAGTGAAACGGACGATCCACCAATTGACACCGAAGAGCCGACGCGGGTTTGTGCCGAGAGGGAAGGATACCTGAATGCTCTTGACGATCACCACCACGCACCAGCCAGCCTCCGATCTTGGCTACCTGCTGCATAAGCATCCCGAGCGATTCCAGAGCTTCGATCTGAGCTTCGGGAGGGCGCACGTCTTCTATCCCGAAGTGGGAGCCGAGCGGTGTGCGGCCTGCCTGCTGCTCGATGTAGATCCGATAGGCATGGTGCGCGGCAAGACCGCCAGCGCCAGCTTCCTTCTGGCCCAGTACGTGAACGACCGTCCCTACACCGCCTCATCGTTTATGTCCGTGGCGATTGCACAGGTCTTCGGCTCGGCGCTTCAAGGACGCTGCAAAGACCGGCCCGAGCTGGTGGCAACGCCGATCCCGCTGTCGGCCCGCATCGACGTGCTTCCGGTACGCGGCGGCGAGCGGTTTTTGCGGAACGTCTTCGAGCCGCTGGGATACGCGGTCGAGGCGGCTCGGTATCCGCTCGATGAACGGTTTCCCGAATGGGGCGAGAGTCCCTACTTTGCGGTCACGGTTCAGAAAACGACAACGTTGGCTGACTTGCTCACTCAGTTGTACGTCCTGATCCCGGTGTTCGATAACAACAAACACTACTGGATCGGCAAGGACGAGATGGAGAAGCTGCTCGCCAAAGGCGAGGGCTGGCTGGCCGTACACCCGGAGAAGGAGGAGATCACACGCCGCTACCTGAAGTTCCAGCCGAGCCTTTTCCGCGAAGCCATCGCCCGGCTCGTTCAAGAGGAGGAGCCGCATGAAGCAGATGAGGATGATCGGCCAGCCGACAAGACCGAAGACACGCTGGAAAAGCCGCTGAGCTTGAACGACCAGCGCCTCGGGTCCGTCATGGCAGCTTTGCGGGCCAGCGGTGCAAAGCGCGTTCTCGATCTCGGCTGCGGTGAGGGAAAGCTGATCCGCGAGCTGCTGAAAGAAAAGCAGTTTGAGGAGATCGTCGGACTTGATGTTTCGATCCGTTCGCTTGAAGTGGCCCAGCGACGGCTGAAGTTGGAGCGATTGCCGACCCAGCAGGCCGAGCGCGTAAAGCTGATCCACGGCTCCCTGATGTATCGGGACAAGCGGCTGGAGGGTTTCGACGCCGCCTCTGTCGTCGAGGTTGTTGAGCATCTCGATCCGCCACGCCTGTCGGCTTTCGAGCGGGTGTTGTTCGCGTTCGCCAAGCCGCGAACCGTCGTATTGACCACGCCGAATCGGGAGTACAACGTCAAATGGGAGACGCTAGGGGCAGAGCGTTTTCGCCATCCCGATCATCGCTTTGAGTGGACGCGGCAAGAATTTCAAGACTGGGCGAAGGCCATCGCCGGGCGGTTTAACTACACGGTGCGCTTCGTTCCGGTGGGGCCTGAAGACGAGAAGTTGGGACCGCCGACGCAGATGGCGATCTTCGACCTTGCCAAGTGACGTGCGAGGACGAACCGTGGAAGCCGTGATCTTCGTTGGGATTCAAGGTGCGGGGAAATCGACCTTTTACAAGGAGCGGTTCTTCACCACGCATCTGCGCATCAACCTCGACATGCTCAAGACCCGCCACCGCGAGAGGCAATTCCTGCGAACGTGTATTGAAACCCGCCAGCGGTTCGTCGTGGACAACACGAACCCGACCCGCGCCGAGCGGCAGGTGTACATCGAAGCGGCAAAACAAGCGGGGTTCCGCGTCATTGGCTATTACTTTCAGTCGAAGGTCGAGGACTGCCAGCGCCGCAACACGCAGCGGCCTTTGGAACAGCAGATCCCGCTCAAGGGCATTCTCGGAGCGGCGGGCCGGATGCAAATCCCCAGTTCAATGATCTTCCTCTGTGGCAGAGGCGCGGCGTCGGGTTGTATTGGGAGGCGTATGAGCGGCCCGCTGAGAACCCCGTCACCGGCGAGAAAGTGCTTGCTCGGAGACGGCGGATTCGCCGCGACCTCGAATTGCCGATGACGGACGATTACTCGGCGTTTTTGCGGAACCTGATTGCCGACAAAGATAGGAGTCTTCGCTCATGATCGACGATCTCAAAGCGTCTGCGGAAGCTCGGACCCGCGAGGCACGGCACGATCCGCGAACCACTCACGAGCTTGTCACGAGGGCGCTCACGGAGCCCGATGAGGATGCCGCGTGGGAGGCCGTCGTGATGCTCCATTTTCGCGGGATGAGAGACGTATTCGATGCCGCGTGTAATCTTTGCGCCAGCGAGTGCCCACAGGAGAGGGCGCTGGGAGCGAACATTTTGGGACAGTTGGGAGTCCCGAATCGAACCTTCCCCACGGAGTCGGTGAAGGTCTTGCTCAGACTTCTGGAGGCCGAAACGGACGAAGATGTCCTCGACGCGATCTGTATCGCGCTGGGGCACACACCTGATCCAGCCGCGATTCCTTCGCTGGCTCGACTCAAGACGCACCCGAGCGCCCGTGTGCGATTCGCTGTCGTGTTTGCGCTGGCCGGTTTTGAAGAGCCGTTGGCGGTCACGACGAAGATCGAGATGTCGAACGATGAGGATGAGCTTGTGCGGGACTGGGCAACCTGCGGGCTGGGTCGGATCGACGTTGACACTCCCAAAATTCGAGCGGCCCTGCTTGCGCGGGTTGTGGACGAGGACGAAATAACGCGCGGAGAAGCCCTCGTTGGGCTCGCACGCAGAAAAGATCAGCAAGTCATTGAGCCGCTCATCAAGGAATTAGAGCGCTACCCTGACGCGGAACACGGCTACTACAGCGTTGAGGCGGCTGTGGAAATTGCTGATGCTCGTCTTCTCCCTGTTCTGATGAAGTTGAAGCAATCAGCAGGAGCCGACGACACCACACTCGATGAGGCGATACGACGTTGTACTGGAGTCAGCGTCGTTGAAGGAAATGAGGAATAGTTCATGAACTTCGGCGATTATTCTCCATCGTCCTCGCCCACCCTCGACCAGCAGCGGGACGCCTTGCAGAAGGGTCTCGGTCGAGCATTGCAATGGGCCGTCAACGCGCGTCTGGACGACGGACTGCTGTTGGAGGCGTGCCTTCAGGACCAGCGCTTCGACGCGCAGGTTGAAAGTTCACGAGGCGACTGGCTCTGGCAGATCATCCGAGCAGTCGGGGCCACCGAACGCTTTCGTGTCCCGATTCTCCATGCGTTCTACGACCTCTCCGACGAACGCAGCGCTGTCCAACTTTGTGAGCTGGCCCGGTGTTACGCCGGAACAGGGGACGAAGCCTTCCGTTCGCGTCTGTACGAGATCGTGGAGCAGAAGCCGTTCGGTCATAGCCCGTGGCTCGGGGAAGAAGATGTCGTCGCATTGGATAGCGAACAGGGGTTCCTATTCGCTGCGCGCGTGCGGGGGCGTCTGCTGGCAAGTCGTGAATGGGAATGGGATGACGGAAGCCTCATCGACCTCACCACAAAACGCTTCGGAGAGGAGACCGTCAACAGTCTTTTGGTTGCATCCTCGGACGAAGCGATCAATCGTTTTCGGGAAAGTTGGCGGCGAGAAAAGCAGAGAAAGTCTGAGGGAAGCTCGGTCGAATCACATCGGGAAAGGATGGCAGCAATCCCGGTTGGCGAGGTCATTCGAGCCGTCGAAGGCCAAGGCAAATGTTACTGGCTCCGTGGCTGGGGTATACACGCCAAGGAAGCCGATTTGCAGACCGTCCTCCAACATCTTTGGGCTACGCATGAGCCGAGCGTCATCGCCAACCTCCTCCGAATCTTTTCCCGCCGCGCGCTGCCCGAGTTCGACGCCCGGCTCATCGAGCTCTGTCGGCACCCAGACGAAGAGGTCCAGCGATGGGCCTTTCGTGCGATGGAACAGAATGCCCACCCGCTCGTGCGAGACTTTGCCCTCACCGAGCTTCAGAAGGGAGGCAATGATGCTTATGTGGTCGCTCTGTTCATCAACAATTACCGGCAGGGTGACGAACACCGCATCTTGGAAGCAATGGAATTGCCCAAAGACCAGTGCGAACTTCATTGGCTCCTGATGGATGCCATTAAGGTTTTGGAGAAGAACCCGGAAGCCGACTGTTCTCGGCTGTCTGTCATCAGCTATGCAATGACCCCCTGCGCAAGCTGCCGGTTCGACGCCGTTCGGCTGTTGCTGAATCAGCAAGCCGCACCGGAATGGCTGGCGGAAGAGTGTCGGTATGACTCGGACGAGGACTGTCGGAAACTGGTTGAAAAACTCGCATGATTTGCTGAAACAGGTTGAGAAAGATGGAACAGCACCGATAGGAGTTCTTCGCTGTGACCGACCGAGTGCATTATCATCCCAACTTGATTTTCTCCGTGGGCACGCAGGTCGTGACCCTCGTAGACATTCCCGGCTCCGTTGGCCTCGTCCTCCACCCGCGCGGCACGGTGGGCGTCGTCGTGAAGTCGCCGACCGACCATGAACACTCCTATCGCGTTCGTTTTCCCGATGGATTCGAGGCTCCGCTCAAGCGAAGCGAGGTCACGATGCTGGCCCGGTTCAAGGAGGGAGAGATCGGTGACAGCGTCCATGCCGTCGCCAACGCGGATCTGTATCAGCGGGTCATTTATCGTTGCGTGATCGGCTCGCAGGCGTATGGTCTTGCCGATGCTGCCTCCGACGTGGACCGCCGAGGCATCTTCTTGCCGACCGCCGACCTGCACTGGTCGCTCTACGGCGTCCCTGAGCAGCTCGAAAACCACGAGACGCAGGAAGCGTATTGGGAACTCCAGAAGTTCCTCGTCCTGGCCCTGAAAGCGAACCCGAATGTGCTGGAGTGCCTCTACACACCGCTGATTGAGAAAGCGACCCCGCTGGCCGAGGAGCTTCTGGGCATGAGGTCGAGCTTCCTCTCGCGGCTAGTGTATCAAACGTACAACGGGTACGTGATGAGCCAGTTCAAGAAGATGCAAGCGGACATCCGTAATCACGGAGCTGTGAAGTGGAAGCACGTGATGCACCTGATTCGGCTGCTACTCTCGGGCATCGGCGTGCTGCGCGAGGGGATCGTCCCGGTGAGGGTGGATGCCCACCGCGACCGCCTCTTGGCGATCCGGCGCGGCGAAGTGCCGTGGGTGGACGTGGAGAGCTGGCGGCTGGCTCTGCATCAAGAGTTCAACGCGGCGTTCGAGACCACCAAGCTGCCAGAACGCCCAGACTACGAACGTGTCAATGCGTTCCTTATCAGCGCCCGGCGTCGGGCCTTGTCGGAGGAATTGCCATGATCCCGATGCCGCTGTTGAAGAAACAGGTCGAGGAGCATCCGTACCCGCTGCTCTTCGCCACGATCAGCGGAGCGCACCTGTACGGCTTTCCGTCGCCGGATTCGGACTTCGACCTGCGCGGCGCTCACCTGCTGCCACTGAAGGAGGTCGTCGGCCTCCGCATCGGCCCGGAGACCATCGAGAGGTCTGGCGTTCACGACGGCCTCGAAATCGACTTGGTGACGCACGACGCCAAGAAGTTTTTCGGCCTGCTTCTCAAAAAGAACGGCTATGTGCTGGAGCAGGTCTTGTCGCCGCTGATCGTCCACGCGACGCCGGAACATGCCGAATTGAAGGAGATTGCGGCCCAGTGCATCACGCGCTACCACGCCCATCATTACCTCGGCTTTGCGGAGACGCAGTGGAAGCTGTTCGAGAAAGAGAACCCGCCTCGGGTCAAACCGCTCCTTTATGTGTACCGGGTACTGCTGACCGGCATCCACTTGATGCAGACCGGCGTGGTCGAGGCGAATCTAGTTCGGCTCAACGAGTCGGCGAAGCTGCCGCACCTCAACGATTTGATCCAGCGGAAGGTTGCTGGCGCGGAAAAAGAGCGGCTGACCGAGGCGGACCTGAGCTTCCATTGGAGCGAATACGAGAGATTACGAGGGAAACTCCAGCAGCAACACGAGGAAAGCAAATTGCCGGAATCGCCACGGGGAAACGCGGCGCTGCACGATCTGCTGGTGAGGCTGCGGTTGGCGAAAAGGGCGCTGTGAGGCTTCGCGCGGGGGTTGGCTGTCATGGGCGCATCACGCGACGATTTCACGAAATACCCGCGAACGCCGCATTTGTTCGGCTCGCGCGGCACGGATGACGACAAGCATCTGGGCCACAGGGAGTCTCTGGACTTCGTCGCTGATACCTCGCTCGTCGTCGAAGAAAAGCTGGACGGCACGAACGTCGGCATCCACTTCACGTCCGCAGGCCGCATGGTGCTCCAGTGCCGGGGGCATGAGATCACCACGGGGATGCACGCCCAGTACGATCTGTTCAAGCAGTGGACGAGGGGCAAGCGCCCCGTGCTCGAAGCCATGCTGGAAGATCGGCTGCTTCTCTTCGGAGAGTGGTTGTACGCACGGCATTCGGTGCATTACCGCCGCCTACCGCACTACTTCTTCGAGTTCGACATTTACGACAAGCAGCGGCAGATCTTCCTCGATCTGGCATCGCGCCTTGATCTCCTCGAAGGAACGGGCATCCTCACCGTGCCGATTATCCATCGCGGCCCGGCGACCGCCGACCAGCTTCGTACCTTGATCGGCCCATCAGGGTTCGACAGCATATTTGAGAATCCGCTGACGGGCCGGACGGACAATCTGATGGAGGGCCTTTACATGCGCACCGAGGCCGATGGCGTCGTGACCGGACGTGCCAAGTTTGTGCGGCCCGAGTTCGTCGAGAAGGTGAAGCAAAGCGAACATTGGCGGCACCAAGCCATCGTGCCGAACCTGCTCGCTGAAGACGCGGAGATCTGGTCATGAATAACTGGGATGAAACCAGATGCGCCTCGACCGATCAGATCCTCGCATGGGCGGAATCCCAGCCGTGGGCGAAGGCGATGGCCGACTGCCAACAGGACGCGGAGTGGCACGCGGAGGGTGACGTGTGGACCCACACGCGCATGGTCGTGGCCGAAGTGGAGCGGCTACCGGAGTGGCCGTCGTTCGACCGCGATACACAACTGAAGCTGCTTTTCGCGGCTCTGTTTCACGACGCCGGAAAGCCGGACACAACGTCCATTGACCCCGCGACGGGGCGAGTGCGTTCACCCAAGCACGCCTTGATCGGCATGGAGATCGCCCGCCGCGTGCTACGGGATTTGGAGTGCGACCTCGGTGTTCGAGAAGAGATTGCGGCCCTTGTCCGCTATCACGGGCGACCTCCTTACTTGCTGGAGAAGGGCGATCCGTCCCATGAGGTCATCTCGCTGTCGTGGCTTGTGAGCAACCGGCTTCTTTATTTGTTCGCGCTGGCCGACACGCGCGGGCGTCGAACGCGCGAAATGAGCCGCCCCGAGGAGAACGTCCATCTCTGGCGCATGGTCGCCGAAGAGAACGCCTGTTTCGACCAGCCTTACGCCTTCGCCAACGACCGTGCGAGGTTCCTGTTCTATCGAGAGGCACTCTCCAGCCTGCACTACACTCCACAAGAGGAATACGGCTGCACGGTCACGCTCATGTCAGGATTACCGGGTTCGGGAAAAGACACATGGCTGGCCCGACACCGACCTGAATTGCCAGTGGTGTCACTGGATGACCTGCGTGCGGCACGGGCCGTGGACGCCACGGACAATCAAGGGGAAGTGATACAGGCAGCACGCGAAAGCTGTCGGGAGCATCTGCGTGCTGGGCGTGACTTCGCCTTTAACGGCACGAACACCGTGCGGCAGACTCGGAAGCGTTGGATTGATCTCTTCGCCGACTATGGTGCGCGGGTCGAAGTAGTCTATCTTGAACCGCCTCTCCCGGTGATCTTTCAGCAGAATGAGCGCCGGGTTAAGCCCGTCCCGAAGCAAGTGATCCAGCATCTCGTGGAAAAGTTGGAGCCGCCTACGTGGGCGGAAGCACATTCCGTCAGTTTGGTCGGATGACTCGTGCCTATGAAAATCTCGATTCCCAACCTATCTCTTGTCGTCCTGATCGGCCCCAGCGGGGCTGGCAAGAGCACCTTCGCGCGCAAGCATTTTCTGCCCACCGAAGTCCTGTCCTCGGATGCCTGCCGGGGCATGGTCAGCGATGACGAAAACAATCAGGCGGTAACGAATGACGCTTTCGAGGTCTTGCACTTCATCGCCGCCAAGCGGCTCGCCTTGGGACGGTTGACGGTCATCGACGCCACGAACGTGCAACCCGAGTCCCGCAAACCGCTGATCCAGCTTGCTCGGCAGTATCATTGCCTCCCCGTCGCCATCGTCGTGAATCTTCCCGAGAAGGTCTGTCAGGAACGCAATCACTCTCGGGACGAGCGGAAATTCGGTCCCCACGTCGTCCGCCAGCATGTGTCCCAACTTCGCCGCTCTCTCCGTGGCCTCGGTCGGGAAGGGTTCCGCCATGTGTTCGTGCTGGAAAGCGCCGAGGAGGTCGAAGCTGCCACGGTCGAGCGGGTGCCACTGTACAACGACAAGCGCAACGAGCATGGCCCATTCGACATTATCGGCGACATTCATGGTTGCTGCGATGAATTGGAGCAATTGCTGAATCGGCTGGGCTACGGCAAGTTTGTCATTGCCGGTCACGAGCTGGGCTGGTCAAACATCGGGTATGCGCATCCCGAGGGCCGCAAAGCGATCTTCGTCGGCGACCTCGTGGACCGGGGGCCGCGCGTGCTCGACACGGTGAGCATTGTCCGCAACATGATGCGATTCGGCTCGGCCCTGTGCGTGCCCGGCAATCACGACATGAAGCTGATGCGGAAGTTACGGGGCAAGAATGTCCAGATCACGCACGGACTGGCGAACAGCCTCGCCGAGATAGACGCGCTGCCGGATGATGTTCGGGAGCCGTTTTGCAAGGAACTTGAGCAGCTCCTCGACGGCCTCGTCAGCCATTACGTCTTCGATGACGGCAAGCTGGTCGTCGCCCACGCCGGGATGAAGGCCGAGATGCAAGGGCGGGGCTCGGGCAAGGTGCGCGAGTTTGCTCTGTACGGCGAGACGACGGGTGAGACGGACGAGTTCGGTCTGCCAGTACGTTACAACTGGGCGGCGGAATACCGTGGGCAGGCGATGGTCGTGTACGGTCACACGCCGGTTCCCGAACCGGAGTGGCTCAACCGCACGGTCAATATCGACACCGGCTGCGTCTTCGGTGGCAAGCTCACCGCTCTGCGCTACCCAGAGAAGGCGTTCGTCTCGGTCCCAGCGGCGCGGACGTACTGTGAACCGGCTCGACCCTTCTTGCCCGAGGAACAGCAGGCCCCCAAGCTGACGGCGCAGCAGGTTTACGATGAGGTTCTCGACGCCGAAGACGTACTCGGCAAGCGGATCATCAGCACGCGCCTACGGGGCAATGTCACGATCCGCGAGGCGAACGCGACGGCGGCGCTTGAGGTCATGAGCCGTTTTGCCGCCAACCCAAAGTGGCTGATCTATCTGCCGCCCACCATGTCGCCGTGCGAGACCAGCACCGAGCCGGGGTTGCTGGAGCATCCGGCGGAAGCGTTCGCCTACTACCGCAGCCAAGGCGCGCCGCAGGTCATCTGCGAGGAGAAGCACATGGGCTCGCGGGCGGTGGCGATCGTCTGTAAGGACGAACAGGCGGCAAGGGATCGCTTTGGCGTTACTGAAGGAGAGATCGGTATCGTCTACACCCGCACTGGCAGGCGGTTCTTCAACGAGTCGGCGCTGGAGGCTTCGTTCCTCGACCGTGTGCGGACGGCGTTGACCGCTGCCGACCTGTGGGCGACCTTGGAGACGACATGGGTTTGCCTCGACTGCGAGCTGATGCCGTGGTCGGCCAAGGCGCAGGAGCTTCTCAAGAGCCAGTACGCAGCGGTCGGGGCCGCAGGGCGAGCGTCTTTGCCACGG
>Ga0335075_10014649_pt1 | contig 11763 bp, 10 predicted proteins | sample Lox_Sample_24_FD_206723 | JGI IMG/M metagenome (GOLD analysis project Ga0335075, IMG submission 206723) | Soil microbial communities from Loxahatchee National Wildlife Refuge, Florida, United States - Lox_Sample_2.4 | ecosystem: Environmental > Terrestrial > Soil > Wetlands | place: USA... | reverse complement strand
GACCTCCCTGCGCGACATCGCCGCGCGGCTGGGCACCACGAAGGCCGCCCTCTACTACCACTTCGAACGTAAGGAAGACATCCTCCTGGAGCTCCACCTGCGCCTCCACGCGCTCGGGCGGGAGGCGCTCGAGCAGCTCGAGCAGCTCGAGGACGGACAGGCGCGCGCGGATGCCTGGCCGGGGCTGGTCGACCGCTTCATCGACCAGGTGCTGGAGAACCGCGACCTCGTGCTGTTGCACCAGCGCAACCACAGCGCGCTGGAGGAGCTCACGAACAACGAGCGCCATCGGGCCGAGAACGACGACATCGAGCAGCAGTTCCGTCGCGTGCTCGAAAGTCCCGCGATCCCGCTCGCCCAGCGGGTGCGGATGGCGTGCTCACTTGGCGCCGTGGTCGGGCCGCTGGTCGGCGGCGAGGGCCTGTTCGGCGACGTGCCGATCGAGGAGATCGCCGAGCTCGTCCGCGACGCGGTGGGCGATCTGTTGGGGTCGAAGCACCTGGCCACATAGACCGTCACTGCCCGCGATCGGCAGCCATTGGATGCTGTCCATGTGCAGGTCGGCGCCGGTAGATCGAGAGCCGCGCGACGCGAGCGTCCTTGGGCCGCGAGCCAACCCGGCCCCATCTGTGAGAATGCCCGTCCGTGGACTTCGACCTCTCCCCCGATCACGAGCTGATCCGCCGCACCGTCCGCGAGTTCGCCGAAGGTGAGGTAGCGCCGGTCGCCGAGGAGCTCGACCGGACGAAGTCGTTTCCGTATGAAATCGTCCGCCAGCTCGGCGCGCTGAACCTTATGGGCATTCCGTTCCCGCTCGAGTACGGCGGCGGCGGCGGGGATGCGCTCGCCTACGCGCTCGCCGTCGAGGAGCTCACGCGCGTGGACTCCTCGGTCGCGATCACGCTCTGCGCGCACACCTCGCTGGGCACACAGCCGATCTACCTGTTCGGGTCAGAGGCGCAGAAACGCGAGTGGCTGCCGCAGCTGTGCTCCGGTGAGCGGCTCGGCGCGTTCGGCCTGACCGAGCCCGAGGCCGGCTCGGACGCGGGGAACGTGAGGACGCGCGCCTCCCTCGTGGACGGCGAGTGGACCGTGAACGGCGCCAAGCAGTTCATCACGAACGCCGGCACGGACATCTCCGGGGTCGTCTGCATCACGGCGGTCACCGGCGAGGACAGATCCGATCCCGCCCGCCCCACGAAGGAGATCTCCAACCTGATCGTCCCCAACGGCACGCCCGGCTACGAGCAGGGCGAGCCGTATCGGAAGATGGGGTGGAACGCGTCGGACACGCGCCCGCTCACGTTCAGCGACTGCCGCGTGCCCGAGGAGAACCTGCTCGGCCCGCGCGGTGCCGGCTTCAAGCAGTTCCTGCACATCCTCGACATCGGCCGCATCGGCGTAGCGGCGATGGGCGTCGGCCTGGCGCGGGGCGCGCTCGATCAGGCGCTCGCCTACGCCAAAGAACGCATCGCGTTCGGCAAGCCGATTTCCAAGTTCCAGGCGATCCAGGCAAAGCTCGCGGACATGTCGACCGAGATCGAGGCCGCGCGCCTGCTCGTGTACAAGGCCGCGCGCGAGAAGGACGCCGGGCGCAACTTCACGCTGACCGCCGCCCAGGCCAAGCTCAAGACCGGCCGCCTGGCGGTGCGCTGTGCCGAGGAGGCCGTCCAGATCCACGGCGGGTACGGCTTCATCGAGGAGTACCCCGTGTGTCGCTTCTATCGCGACGCCAAGATCCTTACGATCGGCGAGGGCACCGACGAGGTCCAGCAGATGGTGATCGCGCGGGCGCTCGGGGCGTAACCGCACGCTCGGTGGCAGACGGGGGCTAGAAGTGTAAGCTGGCTGGCCAGCCAACTCGTGCCGCCAGCCATGCATCCGCAGACGCGGCACCTCGGTTGGAAAGATAGTTGTAACTATCATAGTTGTAGCTATCATTATCATCGGTGAGATTCTTCAACCGGACAGACGAGCTCGAGGCTCTCGAGCAACGTTGGGGCTCGGCCAAAGCCGAGTACGTCGTGCTCTACGGCCGCCGGCGCGTGGGCAAGACCGAGCTGATCCTGCGCTTCGCCCGCGGCAAGCGCTGCGTATACGTAGAGGCGACATCCGGGACCGAACGCGACCACCTGGACGATGTGTCCAACGCGCTGGCCCACGTGAGCGACAATAAGCTGCTGGCCGCCCAGCCACTGCAGAGCTGGCAGGCGTTCCTGACGGCCGTCGGCGAGGAGCTGCGACACGGTCCCCTGTTGATCGCGCTCGACGAGTTCCAGTTCATCGCCCGCGAGACCCCGGCCATCGGCTCGCTCATCAACCGCTTCTGGCGCGAGCATCGCGATGACCCCAACCTGTTCCTGATCCTGTCGGGCAGCGACGTGCAGTTCTTCGAGCGCGACGTCGTCGGCTACAACGCCACCACCTACGGCCGGCGCACGGGCTCGCTGCGGCTGCTGCCGTTCCCGTATGCCGAGCTGCGTCACTTTCTCCCGAAATGGACACCCGCCGATCTCATCCGCGCCTACGCGGTGTTCGGCGGCGTGCCCTACTACCTGGAGGCGGTCGACCCTGCCGCGAGCCTGGCCGAGAACATCGAGCGCCACATCCTGGCCGCCGATGGTCTGCTGCGCCAAGAGCCCCGGCTGCTGTTCGCCCAGCACTCCGACCTGCGCGAGGATTCCGTCTATTTCTCGATCCTGCGCGCGATCGCCGCCGGGCGCACGCGGCGCAACGAGATCGCCTCGCGCGTGGAACGCAGCGACGGCGCGACCGGCCAACTGCTCGAGCGGCTGATGGACATGGGCCTCGTGCGGCGGGTGCACCCCGTCACGGTCCTGAACCCGGATCGCACACGCACGGTCCGCTTCGCGATCGACGACCCGTTCCTGCGGTTCTGGTTCAGATTCGTGCACCCCTACGAGAGCCGCCTGCACCGCCGCGCCGACGCCCGCCGACACCTGCAAGGGCTCGTGCTGCCGAGCCTCGACGAGTTCGTCTCACGGCCCACGTTCGAGCAGGTCTGCCAGCTGTGGCTGCGTGATCGCGTCGGCGCGGCGAACGCGGGCTGGTGGTGGGGCGGCATCCGCGAGGCGACCAATGAAGGCCCGCGCACCGTCCAACGCGAGGTGGACGCCGTCGCGGTCGACCACGACGGCGCGGTGCTGGGGCTGGGCTCGTGCAAGTGGACCGACGGGGTGATGACCGGCGAGGAGAAGGCGCGGCTGCGGCGCCTCGCCGGCCCCGTGGTCTCAGCCGGGCGAGCGCCTGCCCGCGAGCCCGACCGCGAGTCCACCCGACAGCGCGCCCGCAAGTCTGCCGGCGAGTTTGCCCGTGAGCGCACCCACAACTCCGGCGAGCCCGACGAGCCCGATCTGTACCTGTTCTCGCGCTCCGGGTTTGACCGCGAGCTCGTGCGCGAAGCCCGCTCGGACCCCAGGTGCCATCTCGTGGAGACGAAAGATCTGTTCAGGGCTCAGCGGACTTCACCGCGATGAGCTCAGCGCGGCTCGAGCACGACCACCGGGATCTCGCGGTCGGTGCGGCGCTGATAGGCCTCGTAGCCGCCGTACACGCCGACCATCAGCTTCCACAGCCGAGGGCGCTCCTCGGCGGTGGCGACGCGGGCGTGGACGTCCAGGTGATGTGATCCGACCTGCACGGCCGTGTCGGGGTTGGCCATCAGGTTGTGGTACCAGGCGGGGTTCTTGGGGTAGCCGCCCTTGGAGGCGATCAGAACGAGGTTGTCGCCATCGCGCCCGTACACGAGCGGGCTCGTGCGGCGCGTCCCGCTCTTGGCGCCGACGTGGTCGAGCAGCAGCATCGGCGGCGCGCCTGGGACGTGATGTCCGACACGCCCGCCGGTGGCGCGATAGATCGCGGTGTGCCCCGCCATCGCGCGGCGCAGCAGCCCCCAGTTGTTCTCGACCCAGTTCAGGTAGTCCACGACGCGGCAGCCTACACCCCCGGAGGGCGCCGAAGTCGCCGGCGGCCGCGCGGGAACTGCGGCCCACCCAGAACGGGAACGGATGCCGTCGGTCGCTGCGGCGTGCCTCAGCGCCGGCTCGCCCACTCGCGCGCTCACCCTCGGGGAACGCCGTCGGCCGACGCGGCACACCACCTACGCGGTCGGCGAGCTCCGCTCCAGCAGCGCCGTAGCCGCGCTCGCGGGGTCCAGCCGACGGGCCACGACCTCCTCCAGCAGGCGCGCGAACTCGGGGTCCTCGCGCAGCTCATCCTCCAGGCGCCGGCGCAGGCGGGCGGTGGCTATCGCCAGCACCTCTCCGCGCAAGTGGCGGCGACGACGCTCGTCGAGATGGCCCTCGGCGAGGATGTGCGCGCGGTGCTCGTCCAGACGCTCCACCAACTCGGGAATACCGGCGCCATGGGCGGCCTCGGTCTTGACGATCGGCACGCGCCAGCGAGGACCGGCCGAGTCCTCTGCCCCGCCGGGCGCCTCATCGAGGTTGGCCAGCGACAGCACCCCGCGGATCTCGCGCACCATCGTGTCGGTCAGCGGATGGTCGGCCTTGTTGACGACGATCACGTCCGGGATCTCCATCACCCCGGCCTTCAGCGCCTGGATCGAGTCGCCCGAGCCCGGCATCAGCACGAGTACGACCGTGTCGGCGTGGTCGATGATGTCGATCTCCGCCTGCCCCACGCCGACGGTCTCCACGAACACGTCTTCCCTTCCGGCCGCGTCCAGCAGCAGCGCGGCCTGCAGCGCCGCCTCCGACAGCCCGCCCAGCGCGCCCCTGTTTGCCATCGAGCGGATGAACACGCCCGGGTCCAGGAAGTGCTCGGACAGGCGGATGCGGTCGCCAAGCAGCGCCCCTTGCGTGAAAGGCGAGGACGGGTCGATCGAGAGCACGCCCACCGTGCGCCCGGCCGCGCGGCGGGCGGCTGTGAGCGCGCCGATCAGCGTCGACTTGCCGACACCGGGCGGGCCGGTGAAGCCCACGACGGTCGCCTTGCCGGTGTGCGGATAGACCTCGCGCACGAGCTCCCACCCCTCCGGCCGATCGTCCTCGACGAGCGATATCGCGCGCGCGAGCGCGCGGCGGTCTCCGGCGAGCAGGCGCTGGGCGAGGTCGGATGCGGACGTTGCAGACACCGAGGAAGTATCTCCGACCCGTAGGATGCCCGCTCGTGACACGGGCCCGGGACTGCCTGCGCACCTGGCGGTGGATGCGCGCGAACGACATGGTCAACCGCCACTACGCCGTGCTCGGCGCGCGCTGGCTGTGGCTGAGGATTCGCTGGCGCGGGCGGCTGCAGACCGACGGGATCTGCTTCTTCTGCCCCGGCGTCACACTCGAGCTCGGGCGCAACGCCACGCTGCGGATCGGCCGCTTCGCGTGGATCGGGGACGACACCAAGATCCGCGTGCACGAGGGATCGGTCGAGATCGGCGCGAAGACCGTGATGGGTCAGGAGTGCACGATCTCCGCCTACCAGCGCGTCTCGATCGGGCGCGAGTGCATCCTCGCCGACCGCGTGATGCTGATCGACTTCGATCACGGCGTCGTCGAGGTCGAGCGCCCGATTCGCCTGCAGGGCATCTACAAGCGCGACGTGCGCGTCGGGCACAACGTGTGGATGGGCTACGGCGCCTGCATCCTGCGCGGCGTCACCGTCGGCGACAACGCGATCGTCGGCACCAGCGCGGTCGTGACGCGGGACGTTCCCACCAACGCCGTCGTCGGCGGTATCCCCGCGCGCGTCATCCGCATGCGCGAGACTCCGCGCTCGCTGCGCTGGGAGTGAGCGTCACGGAGCCCGCAATGGGCACGAGCGTGAATGCCCGGCCAACTTGCGCAGACCCTCCGTGCTCGCGCCCGGCCCTGCCGCCAGCGCCTTTGCGAGGGCATCCGCGTGCCCCTCAAACCGTTCCTTCGCGTAGGGCACCGCCAACCCCCGCGACACCATGAACGGCCAGTCGCTCGCCTGCAGCGCCAGCAACTCGCGCACCGCCGCCTCGCCCGCCGTTCCTTCACACGCGGCCCGCACGACTTCCAGCTCAGCTCTGCGCACCCGCACACACATCTCCGCCACCCCCGGACCCGACCACGTCGACAGGTCGTTGTCCTTGCCCCACGTGCTCACCCCCATCTCGCGTGTGCAACTCCACTCATCCAGCGCCGATCCGACAGCGGGTACGGAGGCAGGCCCAGGGGCGAGTCCAGGGGCTGGCCTAGACTCAGAGGCGAGTCCGGAGGGCGATCCCGGGGCCGCTCCGGAGGCGAATCCAGAGACGGGCACCGGCTCGAACCGCTCGTCTGCCTCGTCCAGGCGCACCATCTCAACGCCCTGGCGCGCGCACTCCTCGATCACCTCCCCCAGCCACTGCACACCCTCGTACCACCAGTGGCCCAGCAGCTCGGTGTCCAGCGCACATACCGCCAACCCACCGCCCGGCAACCCCTCTCCCTCGCCGCGCAACCGCTCGCGTACCCGCGACACGAAGTCACACGCGTGCGCGCGTACGCACGTGAGGGCCGCCTGGTGGTCGTATGCCTCTCCGTCGTTGCGCCACGGATTGTGGTGGTGCACCGTGTGTCGGTGGTAGTCGCGATACACCCCGTCGGCCGGGTACCCGCGATCGCTCCACACCAGCTCGATCGTGCGACGGTCGATCGGGTACAGCACCAAGCCCGCCCGCCCCACGATCGGGCGCAGGTGCGCCGCATCGCCCGCCGCCACTTCACCCGTGCGCTCCACGCACGTCCGCCTCACCCCCGCGCGCGCCAACAGCGGCTCGATGTGGGGCGCGTACCCACACTCGGGCAGCCACATGCCACCCCGCCAGCCCGCTCTGTCCATGCGCTGGCCCTGCCCCTCGAAATAGGCGCGATGAGCGGCGATCCCCGACTCGATCTGCAACCTCGCCCCCGCGTCGGTCGCGGCCAGGGGCAGCACCGCGTGCGTGGCCGTCGAGGTCCAGCTCGCGTGCCTGGCCATCGCGCCCACCACGTCTCCCCCGCGGTCGGCCATGCGCTCGGCGGCGCGCTCGTAGTCCTCGCGCCAGGCCCTTTCCAGCTCGGCCGCCAGCCCGCCGTGGCCACCCTTTCTCAGGCCCTGCGCGTCCTCTTCGTGGGTGTATTTCCGCGTCTCTGCGATGAACCTCTCAAACCTCTCCCCCATCCCGGGCGCGCTCAGCTGGTCGAGCAGCACCGGTGTGACCGACAGCGTGATCGCCGGCTCGCGCCGGTCCAACAGCTCAAGCAGCGGCAGGTAACACCCCGCCATCGCCTCCCACAGCCACTCCTCGCCGAATGGCCACGTGCCGAACCCCTCCACATACGGCATGTGCGTATGCAGCACGATCGCCAGCGCGCCGCGCTCCTTTCGAGGCCTCTCGGGGTCTCCCATGGCTCTCCCCCTGGCGTCCGGCTCGCCCCGCCCCTCGTGCCCTCCCGAGCGACCGGCGGTCCTCGCGTGGCTCACGAGCGGCAGACCGCCACGAAATCGAGCGCCTTCTCCAGGTCGGCGCTGGCGCTGGGCCACAGCACGAAATCCGAGGTCTTGATCGCGGGCGTGAACCTGCCGTAGAACGCGTTCGTCAACCCCAGCCTTGGATGCGCCGCGTCCCAGCCCGCGCGCAAGGCCAGCTCGTGCACGCGCAGTTTTCTCGCGTGATACAGGCCGTACATCTTCACGTCCCCAAACGTCCCCTCACACAGCCGCTCGAACTCCTCGGCTTGGTACTCGTGCACGTGCCACGGGTTGTCCGAGCGCTCGGCTCCCTTCGGCGCCAGCGTGCGCACATTCGGCGTGGATACGTATACCACTCCCCCGGGCGCCAGCAGCGAGCGGTAGTGCCTCAACACCCCCTCCGGGTCCTGCAGGTGCTCGATCGTCTGCAGAAACACGACCGCATCGACCGGCTGTGGCGGCCGGTAGGTTTCGACCAGCTCGCGCGCGTACCTCAGGTTCGGACGGGTGTAGCGCAGCTTTGCGTGCTCATGGGCCTGCGGATTTGCGTCCACGCCGACGACCTCCCGCGCGACCCCCGCCAGCACGTCCGCTCCATACCCCTCGCCGCAGGCCATGTCCACGACGCTTGCCCCGCCCACACGCCGCGCGATCCACTCGTACACGACCAGATGCCTTCGATACCAGTAGTTCTCCTCCGGCACATCCGGCAGCGTGCGCTCGCCGGTCAGCGCTAGCGGCGGCACGCCCGGCGGCTGGTCGCGCTGTTGGAATCGGGGCTCGGGCCGAGACTCCGTTGGAGCCTCGACTGATGGCTGTGACTGGGGCTCGACCGCCACGCTAGCGGGCGAGTATACGGTCGCCGGGCGGCCACCGCCGCATCCTGCAGGCGTGCCCGGCGCAACGCAACCGTTACCGACCGCCCGGTGCCCGCTACTGTCCCGCCGATGACAGCCGCCATTCGGTTCCCGCCCGCGCGCGTCACGGCAATCGGCCTCGTGCTCGCCATCCTGCTCGCGCTCGCCGGCTGCGGCAAGCGCTCGTCCTCTTCCTCGGAATCGACCTCCGCGGCCGTGCAGGCCCGGGGTGTGGAAACGATCGTCGTACACGTCGGCGATGCCGGCACCGCCGCGACCGCCACGCGCAACACCACCCGTCTCGGGGGCGCCGGCCCGGTGCAGGACGCCGCCTCGATCGCCCGCACCGCCTACCCCGGCCTCACCTCTGCCACGCGCCCGCAGGCGGTCGTCCTCGTCGATGCCGACGACTGGCCGGCGGCGCTCGCGGCATCCTCGCTCGCCAGCTCGCCTCTCGGTGCGCCCCTGCTCTACAGCGAAGGCGCCCATCTTCCTCCCGCGACCGTCCGCGCCCTCGCCGCGATGCGCCCCACCGGCGCGAGCTCGCTGGGCGACACGCAACTGTTGCTGCTCGACCCCGCGATCGCCGCGCCCTCCGGCTACCGCACGCGCGAAGCCACCGTCGCCGCGGCCGAACCCGACGCGCTCGCCGCCTCCGTGGCCAAGCTGCTGACGATCGCGCACGGGCAGACCCCCCATGCGGCGATCGTCGTCAACCCCTCAGGCCCCTCGGCTCTGGCGATGCCTGCCGCCGGCCTGGCCGCGCAGAGCGGCGCGCCGATTCTGTTCGTCTCCCGCACGGGTGTGCCGGCCGCAACTGCTTCGGAGCTGCGCAGCCTCGGCCACCCCGCGATCTACACGGTCGGCTCGACCGCGATCGGCACGCACACGCTCACCGAGCTGGCCCGCTATGGCCCGGTCACCCGCGTGGAGGCGGCCGCCGGCGAAGACGCCACCCCGGCCGGCAACGCCGTCGCCGTCTCACGCTTCTCGTCGGGCTCCTTCGGGTGGGGCATCCGCGAAGCCGGCCACGGCCTCGTGTTCGCCAACGCCACCCGTCCACTGGACGCGCCCGCCGCCGCGATCCTCTCCGCGACGGGCGATTACGCACCGCTGCTGCTGCTCGAAAACTCGCACAGCGTGCCCGCGGCGCTCGCCTCATATCTCAGCGACATCCAACCGGCCGCCCCGCACTCCCAGCCCGTGCACGGCGTCTACAATCACGGCTGGCTGATCGGCGACACGCAGGCGATCTCGGCCGTCGTTGCCGCCGAACTGGATGCGATGCTGCAGATCGTCCCCACCTCCACGCCCTCCTCCGAATCCTCCAGCCTCCCGATCGAATGATCTCCTACCCATCCATACCGCGAGCCCACGCACCGCGAGCCCGGCAGATCCACGCACCACAAGCCCACGCACCGCGAGCCCGGCCGGTCCGCGCACCACAAGCCCACGCACCACAAGCCCGGCAGGTCCACGCATGAGCCAGGCCGAGGACCCCGCCCTGGCGGCGCGCGAGCGCGCCCACGCCGTGACCGTCGAGGACGTGCGCAGGCTGATGGGCGCCTCCACGCCCCACTTCGCGCTGCAGTTGCGCAACCGCATCGCCCACCTGATCGCCGACCTGCCCACCGATCATCCCGCGCGCGTGGAAGGCGAGCGAGAGATCGCGAGGCTGCAGCAGCTAGGCTTCGATGGCGAGCGCCGCGGCGAGGCCGCCCACACGGGCGAGCAGCCGATGCCCTCGCTCAGCCTCGTCGGCGCTCCCAGCGCCGACGACACCGCGGCCTGACCCCGCCCCGCCTGCCCCGCCTGACCGCGAGACCGCGATCACCGGCGCACGCCAGCACGTGCCCGCGCGTCGGCATAACGCGCGCGCAGCAGCCTGAACAGCACCGCGAACAGCGCCACGTCCACGGCCAGTAGGCCGATGTTCAGCGCGCGGGGCACCGGGCCGAACGCGGCCGCGACCAGCACGACCGCCGTGTGGAACACGACCACCACCAGCAGCGCCAGCAGCGTCGCGTGCGAGCGGTACCCGCTGCGGTGCTCGCGCCAGGTGATCTCCAGCGTGCCCAGCACGACCGCGCCGAGACCGACCAGCAAGACCGGGCCTCCGTGGGCGAACCCGCCGCTGCCGGCGCGTTGCAGTCCCACCACCGCGCCGATCGCGCCGATCAGGATCAGCAGCTCCGACAGCGGCCACGGATGCCACGGCGCCCGCGGGCGCTCGGCTCCGGACAGCGCGCCGCGAAAGCCGCGCTCGGCGCGTGTTGGCGGCTTTACGAGCGGCTTGTCCTCACGCGGCGAGTCCGTGTGCGACCCCGCCGCGGGCCGGCGCTTGCGCGAGCGACCTCGGCCTTTGGCGCGCGCGCCGCTGCTCTTGCCGGTGCTGTTGGCCATCTCACGCGCACCCTATCGAGCCATCCGCGGTTGTCGGGCCATCGGACCCGGCCCCTATGCTGACGCGCAGGGCACCATGTCCAGCCTCACCTCCATCAACGACCATGCCGCCCAGGGAATCCCTGGCAGCGACCTGTCCGGACCCTACGGCGTCGGCGAGTACGCCCGCGCGCTGCGCGCCAAGCTGCGCTCGTTCGCGCGCGTGCAGCTGACCGGCGAGCTGGTGAACCTGCGCGCGGCCCGCGCGCGCGTGTATTTCGAGCTGCGCGACTCTGCGGGTGCGATCGGATGCGCGGTGTGGGCCAACGATTGGGAGCGCATCCTCGCTCGCATCGGCGCCGGGGCGGGCGGACAGGTTGGCGGACTCGGTGGAGCCGGCGACCCCGGCGCCGCGGGCGGCTCCAGAGCGGTGGGCGGGCCGCGCGCGCCCACCATCGAAGGCATGCAGGTGGTCGTCGCCGGGGGCTGCGACTTCTATCCGGGCAGCGCCACCTCCTCGCCGGGATTCTCGTTTGCGGTCACCGATCTGCGCATCGCCGGCGAGGGAGATCTGCTTGCGCGGATCGAGCGGCTGCGCCGCCGGCTGGATGCCGAGGGACTGCTCGAGCTGCAACGTCGCCTACCCCGGCCACTGCTGCCGCGTACGATCGGCGTGGTCACAGCGGAGGGCGGCAAGGCCCGCGACGACATCCTCGCGGGCCTTGCCCGGCGCGGCTGGGCGGGGCGGATCGTGTGGGGGTTCGCGCCGGTGCAAGACCGCCACGCCGCGCCCATGATCGCCCGCGCGCTCAGCGACCTGGCGAGCGTCGGGGAGGTCGAGGTGACGATCGTCGCTCGCGGCGGCGGCTCGCTGGCCGACCTGTTGTGCTTCTGCGAGGAGTCGCTGTGTCGCACGGTCGCGCTCCTGCCAGTGCCCGTGATCGCCTCGGTTGGGCATCACACCGACCGCACGGTGCTGGACGACGTCGCGGCCATGAGCTGCTCGACTCCCACCCACGCCGCCGAGGCGGCCGTCGGCCTGGACTGCGCTCGCACCCGCACCGAGCTGGCCGAGCAGGGACGGCGC
>Ga0335075_10014648_pt1 | contig 11763 bp, 7 predicted proteins | sample Lox_Sample_24_FD_206723 | JGI IMG/M metagenome (GOLD analysis project Ga0335075, IMG submission 206723) | Soil microbial communities from Loxahatchee National Wildlife Refuge, Florida, United States - Lox_Sample_2.4 | ecosystem: Environmental > Terrestrial > Soil > Wetlands | place: USA: Florida... | reverse complement strand
CCTTTTTCGTCATCTTCTTCTTCTTTTTGGCCTTGAACGCCATGTCTCCATTATCCTCCGCGCCACTATTCACGGCGGAGGCAGTCGCGCTGCTTACGTTGCTGCTAGCGACGCTGCTATTGAAACCGCTTCCAGGGAGAGACCTATCTTCAAAACGGTCGGCCGAAACAGCCAGATGGCCTTTATGTGTTACACGGCCATCGGCAACATACCATTGCTCAGGGCATAAAGCACCGACAAACTCCTCGTTATGAGAAATCATGATGACACCACCTTTGTAGTCCCGGATCGCCACAGCAAGGCCACCAAGGGAATCACGGTCCAAGAAATTGGTCGGTTCATCAAGGACAAGGAGGTGAGGATTGTTCCACATAGCACCTGCGATGACAACCTTGACTTTTTGACCTCCTGAAAGTCCTGAGATCTCATTGTGATTAGCGATTTCGGGATCGAGGCCAAGGTCCTCAAAATGCTTAGAGATAACTTTTGGCGACAGCTCACGGAAGCCCAGACCTTCACGTGAAGCTTCGTGATCATCAAATTCTTGTACCAGCTTGTCGAAACCGAGTTCGAGAAGTGTCTCGCGAGAAATTTGTGAATTATACTTTGGCAGCATGCCAACCCATTTTATCTCATATTGGAAGGTCTTCTTCCATTTCTGACGGCCCATAATCGCTTCAATACGCCTTCCGCCTTTTCCATCTTTCAAATCTACAAGTTTCTCCATCTGAGCCTTGTCTGCATCCGATAGAATGCGGGTTTGTTTCATGTAGACTTCGCGATCATCGCCGTTGGCGTAACGCCACTGGAGATATTGATTAGGTGTCTTCTCTAAGTGCATTTCGACATGCTCTAGAGCGTGCTGCTTGATGTACCCGATACGTAGATTAGGATGTTTCTCGACACGACCCGAAGTAGGAACCGTCTCGCCTGTCAAAAGCTTGATTAAGGTTGACTTCCCTGCACCATTGCCACCAATTATGGCTACACGTGATGACAGAGACAGTTGACAAGAAACATCAAACAAGGATGGCTTCGAGGCTCCCGGGTAAGTGTAAGAACAATTAGTCATGCGGAGAATGGATCGAGTATTGGACTTGACACCCGTTAGGATACCTGGAGGAGGGAATTTGAATTGAGCATTGGATGCGGAAAGCGTGTAGTAACTCTTTGCCTCCGGCCGTTGCCTCACAAAGGCTGCCAGATTACCCCTGTAACATGCTAGCTTCTTTCCAGGCTCGTAGTGGTATATATCGGTGCAAACTTCGTCAAGAAAACCGGAGTCATGACTGACAATCAAGCTAGTAATTTCGGTATGGGACTTCAAATACTCCTCAAGCCACCTAACGTTGGCAACGTCCAGATGATTGGTTGGCTCGTCGAGGAGTAGGACATCAGCCTTCATAAGCATAGCCCGAGCCAAAGCAAGCTTCATCTTCCAACCACCAGACAATGATCCAACCTTTTCTGATTGTCGGCCTTCCGGACCAGCCGTGAAGCCGACTTCTGATAGAACCTGAGAAATGCGCTCCTTGCCTTCCGACGCAATAGCCGGATCCTTTGCGATAAATTCCAAAATGCTGATATCGGCATCTTCGCCTTGATTATGCTCAACGAAGCAAGTCCGGAGCACATCTTGACTTGGGAATCCTTCCAGTTTTCCATTTGCAATACTTCGCATCAAAGTGGATTTGCCAGCACCATTGCGGCCGCAAAGACCATATCTATGTCCTTTGAGAAGACGCAAGTTTGTGTGGGATAGCAGCAGCATTCCGCCATAGGCAAGGGAGAAATCTGTATTGACAATTTCGATTTCGCCATCATCTTCCTTGACAGGCTGGCCATACTTTCGATGATCTTCATCAATGTAGAACTTTTGGATGGCATCGCCGACAGCGGAGGCAGATTCCGGATCCTTCATCAGAGGCTTCAAATATGGAGAAATGCGTCCTGAGATTCGGCCTGTATAACGATGATTGACATCTTCAGCAACCATTCCACATATGTAAGGGTTTGCAACTTTGAATAGCTCAAGATCTCCAAGAAGTCCCCCATTCTTCTTGATCTCAGCATCAAGGACTTTGACTACGTCTTCCACTGTAGTACGAGCAATTATACCATTGGCAACAGAACCACCGTCCTCTCCCATGGCCTTGTTAATCACACTAAGAGCCCTGGCAGCCATCTCCCGGACCTCTGGTAACGATGCTCTATCTTGCACGCCCTTGACTCCCGGTTTCAATTTCGGCAAGAAGGTCCGAGCCTCGACCGGATCATGGACAAGCTTTGTCAAGTTCTCTACTACAACAACTGTCTGCCTCAGAACCTCTTGAGCTGTAGTAGGTGTATTGAGCGAACGCTCAAGAAGTGGCGTAAGCAGGGCCAGGACTGGGGAGGTAACGATTGCAACGAATGTGGTTTGCGACAGGGCATGGATTGCCTTTTGAAGGGTTTCGGTGGATGGATTTTGCATTGTTGCAATAAGGAGAGGAATTCGTGGGGCGACATCGTCATTCGACAGGAGGGAGGTCAGAGAGGTCATTGTCGCAACAGCTTGTTTCTCCACTTCGGCTTTCAAGTCATGCATTCCGCTCTCAACGACCGGAATAAGACCAGCAAGCTTTGTTCCCATTGACTCGCGTAGAATGTCCTTCTCGACAGCCTCCTCCTTGGTACCACCAATTGAAGGCTTTGCCTTGTCCGCAATGCGTTGCAACAACTTGTAGGCTCCAACAGTACCTTGCCACTTGCCAGCACGCTTAGATAGGTATGTCGAGAGTACCGGGAGAAGTCCAACCACAAGTGCTTCTGCGCTCAGGTGAGAGAACAGAGCATCAATGCCGTATTGGGCGGCGTCTCTTACGACAGTCCCCTTGTCAGCAAGGGCATCAAGTGCCCAAGGCAGCATCCCACCATCTTGCAGAAGGAAAATGACCTCGCTGATCGGTTGCTGGGGTGGAAACCTTTCAAAGAGCGCGCCGAGCAGGTTCTGGGCACTTTCCTTTCTCAAACCACTCTTCTTGTCGGCAGCAGCCTTCTTGACCTCGGCCAGAATACCATATTCTTTTAGACCTCGAAATCCGACAGAGTTTAATAGAATCTGGGTAAGTGCGTAGGACGCATCGATCGAGGCGGCAGAAGTTGACGCGGTAAAAATGGTATTGAGAAGTGACGAGATCTCTGCTTGTGTTGGAGGAACCGTAGAAGGCTCAGAAGATTTTAAAGTCATGCTCGGTTGTAGGCTCGGGGGTGAGACTTGGTGGGGCATTCTCTGGGCTTGTAGTGCCCTGGGAACGATGAGATTCGCTGTGCGAGATGCTTCGAGTCTTCTATATTCCAAGTCGTCCTGTCAGATGTATCGCAAGATTGCGGGAGAAAGGAAGGCAGGGAGTCCAATCTTCGAGGATACCCAAGGCCAAGGCAGCGTCGCAAAAGCTAACGCGTTGGGGCGGTACAGGGGAGATGGTCTTGCAGAATTAAATTAAGAAAGAAGGGTTCTTGTCCTTAAGGTCTCAGCCGCGGGTGGCAAAGACGAGAAAAAGGTGTAAGGACTACCAGTCTGAGTGAAGATTCAGAGCTGGAAGAAATGCTGAAAACGAGGTTTGAATGAGATTCTGCACTGCGGTAATTTTTCTCGTCAGAGCCTGTTGCCCAGGCTTGATCAGGTTAGCCTGGTGCTTATCAAACGAATCTCACATGCTGAGTCGGACTTTTTGGCCCAGCGATAAAACCACGGCCCGATGCCGCATGCGTCATACTTAAATCTTTTTCATCCAGTTCTCAACATCTTCAATTGCATCACCAACATGGAGCTGGAAATGAGAGAAGAAGACCTACCGACTACAGAGAATCCATCGCCGCCCAATGGCCTAAAAAAGGTCCCTCCGCTGAAGAAGAACTACTGGCACCAATTTCTGGCGCATTTGCGCACAGAAATATCTATAAACCATGCCGATGTTCCCATCATCGCTTGCTGTCTGGTGTCCGGGTTATGCGATTCGAGTGCCTATAACGCCTGGACCTGTTTCGTGAGCATGCAAACTGGTGAGCCCTCTCCTAATGTGATAATGGCAAGTTCGCGGCTGACATTCATTAGGTAACACCATCTTCCTTGCCCTTGGCGCGTCTGGCCAGCCTATCACCCATCCTTATGGATGGCTCAAGTCGCTCGTATCAATCATATCCTTCTTAATTGGATGCTTTTCCTTTGCCGCAACACGGCATATTGATCCTCTCTATCGAGGTACTCTCTCTGGATCTTTCATGGTCCAAGGTCTTTTCATATTCGTCGCAGCGACATTAGTCTCTGCTGGTGTTGTTCCTCAACCGGATGGTGTCGTGACGGAAACAGGATCCACTGTTTATTTCATTGAATTGGTTCCACTGGCGCTTTTAGCCTTCCAATCTGGCGGGCAAATCGTAACTTCTCGTTTGCTTGGATTTAATGAAGTACCAACGACTGTATTGACCAGCGTATATTGTGATGTTGCTTCTGATCCAAAACTACTGGCACCTCTAAAGAAGAATGTCAAGAGAAATCGAAGACTAGGAGCTATCATCACTTTGCTCATTGGGGGAATAACTGGTGGATGGCTTAGTAGGAGCAGTGCACACATGTCAAGTGCCTTATGGCTAGGGGGTGCAATAAAGATTGCCATAGCTGTGAGCTGGTCTATGTGGAAGGCTAAAAGTGTTCATGATTGACACATATTTTTACCGTGGCCGCCCTTTGGATATGACTTATGCTTGTTGCCTGAACTTCCGAGAGACAATCCTCATTGTCAGGGCTGTCGTATCCAAAGGATGATAAAATTTTACACAATGTGTGTAGCTTGCTGCACAGTTGAGTAAGTCTGGGCCGCTATGCCTTACCTAGGTCAAGCTGGTTCGGGTTTGCCGCATTGTCAAATCATTCTTGGGTATGGGGAGACTTCCAGCCAACTTCAAACAATGTCAAAGACCAGAAAAAGCCCTGTCGATTTTAATACAGCACCACGTCTTGTTCCATTATTCCGAGGTGCTTGCCAGAGTTGGCAGCCTACCCGAGAATATTTTTTTTGGAAGATCCAAGACGTCCCTCAAGTATATAAGTATTAATTTATAAATGTAATTAGTTCAATATCCGAGAAGTGTCATAGTTTAGGTAATTATGTACTTTATCCATTGCCTTATGATGGAGATCCAGCAGAGGCACAAAATTTTCAGTGAACAATTCTGCTTCGAACACTTATCCTGGTTGCGAACTTTACAAATTGATCGTTGATATCTATATTCTACACAAGGGTAGAAAGTCCTCTCTAGGTATATGCTTACGTGGATCCTCATCTTCTGACGTGAATAACCTGAGACAAGTAAGTCCGAAATATATTCTCTCGTCATTCAATTCGACATGTCACTGCTCAGTCCAATAACTCAAATAATTCTGATTATAATTGTATCAAGTCCTCCAATTTAAGTAGCCACGGAGTTCGGCGGTTGACGCGCAAAAGTGAGTCTGTTTTATCACATTTTCTCTAGTGCCATTACCCTTTTCGTTCTTACCAAAGTTTATCAACTGCATTTGTCCAAGAAACGTAATTACTGACTAGTTGAGGAAAGAATTGCTCGAATTGATTTTACGGTAAGCGATACTTCCCCAAAATGGTAATCATATGCCACGACATCATGGGCAGTTTTATAAACCAGAGGCACCTTCTCAGGTCTAGGTATTGCTCACTTTAGGCCATCATCCCATTAAGTCCGCGCAATCTATTAAAAGAAACCTCATGCACAGGCAGCAGCTTATCTTATTGGCCAGACGGCCGCTGGCATGATCATTGCTGAGTACTGTCTCTGATGAAGCCGCGGAAGGTGGAACAGATTTAGAAATATCAAACAATGTTACTATCTCTTGAATTAAGACAATTATGAGAACGAACCTTATTAGAATTCACTTTTTACCCTTAATCTTTGCTGGGAAGTAAAGTTATACTACGGACCTGCAAGACGAGCATCCGAGGAAAATAAGCGCTATGCTGATGCATGGGCCAGATCGGCGACTATCTTACCGTGTTAGTGTCTTGTTCATTTCCCCAACTTCAAGTGATGCATACCCTCTGGTAAAGCTGCTTTAAAGCTGAAATGAAGCATCTGGATATAGGCAATACTACTGAAGCCATGTACAGTCGGCCGCCCATAGCCGCCAGGTAAAGGACAATAAGATTACATTTATGAATGAGTTAAGCATCAAGATTTTTCGAGAGATCCTTATTGCCACGGGCTTTCAACAGTCCTAGTCTTAGGATTTGTAAGCTCTACTTCTAGATATCAGGTTCGCTTTGAATTACAGGTGGATATTTCGTTTCAGACCCCAACCACCGTGAATCTATTGGCTGACGTGAGACGCCGTATCTCACCTAATATTGGCCCCTCACGTCCAGACCCCTATATAAATGAAGTCCTCGCTAGAAATTTAGGAATTGAATTGCCTTTATGCAGTGCCAGAAGTCTTCATTCATTCAAACACAGCATTGGCTGTGTCTACGACGTGTCTAGTCAATTTCATTGTGATTATTCTCCATTCAGCGTAGATGCAAACGTTTTGTCCAAGGCGGTTTTGTAGTGAATTCTTGAATGAAAGTTGAGACGAGTGGTTTTGCCATTTATTGTAAATCCGATAACAGTCATGAAGAAGCAATGGGTCGACGGGCCTCTGCCACTTATTGAAACACCATGGCATAAACTGGTGAGTCTAGAGCCTCCTTCCAAGACTTCACAAAAATTACATAAATGAGATTCTATACTAACAGATACACCAGGCGCCAGGCACAACCCAGTCCGCCGCCAATAGAGTAGCAACGGATATGGCTCAAGTCCATAATGTCATGATCCGCGGCCTTAACAGCATGCTAATCCAAGCTCCCTTCATTTCAACCCCCGCAGACATAAAAGACTTCGTCGATTACGCCCTATCATTCTGCGTCCTAATCGGCGAGCACCACAACACAGAAGAAGTCCTCGTTTTCCCCCTAATCGACGACGCCACCGGCGTCCCTGGGATAATGGACAAGAACGTCGTCCAACATGAAGCCTTCATACCAAAGCTACATGACTTCAAGATCTATCTCTCGCAGATAAAGCTGGGTGTGCGGAAATACGACGAGAAGAAGTTTGTGACGCTCTTGAATAGTTTTGCGGGCTTGATGGTTGAGCATTTGATCGATGAAGTGAGGTTGTTTGAGGAGATAGAGAAGTATACTATTGATTGGAAGATGATCAATGGAAGGACTGTTAAGCATGCTGTTGAGACCGCCGATAAGGTAAGTGTTTGTTTCTACGTATATCCAGAATGTGTAGCTCACGTGAGTTTGGAATAGTATCAGGAAATACCCTTCGTTCTTTGCAATATGGATATAACTTTCGAGAACAACATGCATGTCAGTACATGGCCTCCTCTTCCCTGGACCGTGCAGCTTCTTGCCCGTTGGTTTTGGGTTCCGAAATATAAGGGTGCGTGGAGATTCGGAAGCTGCGATATTTATGGCCGACCGAAAGAGCTGGAGTTCGCACCGACGATATAGTAGAACATGTTTTCCAAGGCGTAGAAATAGATTGCTATAAACTCACGTGATTAATTCAGAGAGTTTAACATGTCTAAGGAATAGAGGAAGTACTAGAGTAATGAAGCCATTTCTGGGACAGAATACCGAATGTAACAATTAAAAAGGTGATCTCTAGACGCCATGGAATATTCTTGAAAAACCGGTGAAACAAAACATCTCATATCTTTTCTCTTCAAGTTCCAACTCCCGAACCAAGCCCATCCCATTTCACAAACATCTTATCCACCGCACAAACTTCTCCCAACTCCCTTCCGCGCTATCTTTTATCTCATCTGTTTTACCACCAGTTAGTTTACTTCATCTTTAATCAACCATGCAAGGTTACAAACCGGTCCCAAGCCCTTCATTCCCATTTTCCCTTTCTCGCGCCGCTTTCTCCCTCTTCAGCGCCTCTTTCTCCCGTGCTTTCTGCTCTTCGGCTTCGATGATTCGCGCAAAACGGGGGTTGATGTTGCCCCTCATGGTGATTCCGCTAGGCTTTGGAAGCGAGCGGAGTGGGCCGCTTTCTGCTGGGAGTTCCTGAGAAGTTGATTGGACGATTGATGCGAATGCAGTTCTATAGTGGTACCAGCTACGGGCAGCATTGCAATAAATATACTCCTTTTTGCGAAATTGTTTGACTCCCGTTGAATCCCGACTTTGCACCACGTTGTGAGGTTGAGCCCTGGCACTGCCACAATGCGCCTTTAAACGAGTTTGTTTTTGGCAGGTGGAAGGATTGCTGCTGACTGGCTTTTTGAGCGATTTATGTGAACACAGCTTGGCAGGGCGATCAGACTCAGCTTATAAAACTCTGGTATTAATAGATATTTTTCTTGACGTAGATTATTCAGCATCATGTGTTCGTGCAACTTTCTGGTTTTTGGTTATAGTCATATGGTAATTCCAATTGTTGTTACTTATCAGGGACGGTAGGTATGGAGAAGCTGTTCATTGATATCTCTTCAGATCCATTTAGGAGGGCCTTCCTCATCCTCGCTCAACAGGACGACTCCCTGGGGACCGGCCGGGCCTGCATTAATTGGATTTCGTTTCACCTCTTCTTCATTCCCTTTCTGAGGTCTACCATCTTGCACCAAATCATTTCCGAAACCGGATGGATTCGGCCACTGAGTCCGAACTGATGATCGTCTCATGATCGTCTCTTATGGTTTGGTCTATGATATAGCGTAGGGGTTATGGCCTCCAGGTCATTGGGTTTGGTGCCAGAAGATCCAGTAAAGTTCAGCATTCCTTGACCGGATTCACCTATAACGCCGGTATTTCCTTTCTGGTTTGGATCATCCACGTGAAATATGCTGTACATGAAGGTAGGAGACAGAGGGCCGTCGTGGTTGTGTGCTTGGCGGTAGTTCACGTATGATCGCGTTGCCTCTTCCTCGCCGATACCATGCTTGGCCCAATATCTCCGGCACTCGTGACAGAGGTCGTATCTAAGTGAAGACTGTACTTCCTGGGTGCATTTAATGAACGCGCTGAGAAGTGACCCCGGCTTGTTTACGCACTCTTTCTTGTATCTGTCAGTATGAAGACACACCGTGTGTTTTAATTCTTTCGTAACACACATCTTGGTGAAGACAGAGCAAAAGTTTGAAAGTTATTGGCCAGATCTGTGAGGTCACGAAATAGATTACAGCTTGCAGAAGATCCAGAAGAGTAGGAAGATTTGCCACACATAAACTGCCAGGTATGGGCACGTATATATCTGCCACGTTTGAACAGTTTGACTCTTCAGCTGCACTTCTGTTCATTTCTTTGCAACCTCGCGGCGAGAATAGCACTAAAGAATTTGGGGCAGAAGCAGCGAGCATTATTCCTTTATTGGAGTTGTATCTAGAACAAAGCTGTTGTTGCCGCGTCAGATAAATTGCATGACAAAGAAATCAGGCGCGATGAAACCCAGTGTTATGTTAGGCGATATCCTCGAAACATTGCAGCATGTAAACGCCTGTGCCAGTCACTTCCAGGAAATTCCTAACTTTTCCAAGATTCGTAATATGGTTGTACGTGCTGGAAGATGTACGGATGGTGATTCATTCTAAACCGAACACCCAAACGCCAATGATGCTCAAGTCTTGTATTTGCAATTCAAAACTGGCCTTCCGTATTTCCATCACCCATGCCTTTTGTACTGCTACTGCCACTTTGTATGGCGTTCAATATTCCATCTATGTATGCAGCTCCGCTCCATTTCTGATGCGTAAGGACATCCACACCAAGTTCCTTTTCACGCCTTTGGATGAGATTGACGTAAGCCAGCATGCCCTCATCTTTAAAGGCGCGCGACAGCTCGGCGGTGACAGCAGCCGTGGAGTGTAGTCCAGCAAGGGAGATCAGTTGGAGGACAAATCCTTCCTTGGCGATATCCCATATGAATGACTTCAAAGTTTGGTCATTAAAGCCATGGCTCATCCAGTTGAAAGAGGGGCTCAAGTTGTAAACGAGCCCTTTCCCAGGATACTTCTGCCGTATTTCTCTAGCAAACTGTGCTGCATTTTTAACATTAGGATCGCCAGTCTCCACCCAGAGTAAATCGGCATAGGGAGCATACTCGATGGCTCGCTTGGTGGCCGCTTTCATACCAGCGCGGTAATGGTAAAATCCCTCCCTTGTCCGTGGAACATCCCAGGAGAAGATAATAGGCTTATCCGTAAATCTTCTGGCAAGCTCTCTTCGCTTCGTAACTGCCATATCTCGGTTTTCTTTTGTCGTTTGTAAATATTCATCTATTTTGGACTGAGACACGCCATTCTTCTTCATTTGCTTAACAGCAGCCTCATCAAACGTCATTAACTCTGTTTTCTTCACCCAATCAGCCTCAAATTTGTCAATCTCGACACCTGTGGCACCGTATAACTCCATGGCTTGAAGGGTCTCGGCTAGAGGTTCAATTCCTTCTTCCGCTATGCCAAGAATAAACTCGTGATCTCGCACGTCGATTGCACTGCTAAGTAGCTTTCCACTCTCAGAATCGGTCCTAGCAATGACTAGGTTTTCTGATCCCATAACATCCCATTGGAACCTTGCTGCCACAAGTCGATTGATGTGCTCCCCAACGGGCACGAGGACTTTTCCCGCGAGATGGCCACATTTTTTGCCTCCGTGGAGCTGATCTTCGAAGTGGACCGCCGCAGCTCCGTTCTCAGCAAACAGCTTGGCGAGTTTCAAAACAGCAGATAAGCCACCATGGCCAGTGTCACCATCTGCAATGATCGGTCGCATATAATCTGTATATGGTGTCTTTTCCCGCTCCTCGGGGGTCATCTTCCTCCGGGCATCCCATTGTTTCCTATCGTGCATCGACTGAGCCTTCGCAAGTCGCTGCACTTGATTTGGGACAGTGTTATATGGGTAATCGCCGAAGTCAGGTGAAACTTCGTTGGTGGTTGTGAGGACCGAAGAGCACGCCCACCCAGAGACATAAAGAACTTCTTGATTGGGGGCTTGTTGTGTCATTTGTACAGGGTCGATTGCACCCACTATGAAGTTAGTCAGTAAGAGTTTCCTTATAAGCTTAGAGACTGCACGAACTAGTATGAATAGGCTCTCCCTTTGGCTCTCTTTCTTTAATCAGATTGAAGAGTTTTCTTGCCATGATAGAGCTTGGATAGGACTGCTGTTGGCTTCCACGTTTCGAAACGACATCCGCTGCGGAATACGGCCTCTTGATGCCCTCGTATCTAGGGCTCGCCCACCAAGTCTCCACATCTTTCAACTGCTGCTCGTATAAAGCGTCTTCTGCTGGTCCCGCTTTTTGGCTCTCAGGTAATAATTGAAAAGCGTCGGATGGCAGAGCTGTAGAAACTGGTGGACTGACTGGAGGAAAGGAGAATGCGGCCATTTGAAGGGATGCTATAGAAAACGGTCGAGGATGAATCGGGTTAGTAATCCTGGGCGCAAAGGCTCGTCGTGAGCTTGTTGTAGCTATCCGGCGCAACATGTTGTCTGAGAAGAGGTTAGAAGACGCTTCGCAGGCAAGATCCGAATATTCTAACCACTTACATTTGTAATATATGAATTCAGCTCTTCGCGGGGCTGTTATGATATATACATTCCGGTAACCATTTCGTCGTATGAGAAATCAGAATGTGGGGTTGCGTCTCGGTTGGCTTCGGGCCGGTTTAGGTTTCTGGGTAAGTCGGTCTCCCTCGGCTCAACCGGT
>Ga0335075_10014647_pt1 | contig 11764 bp, 10 predicted proteins | sample Lox_Sample_24_FD_206723 | JGI IMG/M metagenome (GOLD analysis project Ga0335075, IMG submission 206723) | Soil microbial communities from Loxahatchee National Wildlife Refuge, Florida, United States - Lox_Sample_2.4 | ecosystem: Environmental > Terrestrial > Soil > Wetlands | place: USA... | reverse complement strand
GGGACACATCATGTCATCGGCGACCTACCGCACCTTGTTGCGCGCCCCCGGCGCCGCCGCCTTCTTCTTGACCGCTGCCGCTGGCCGCGTCGGCATCGCGATGACCAGCCTCGGCATCGTCTGGCTGGTGCACGCCCGGACCGGCTCTTATATCACGGCCGGGCTGGTGACCGGCGGGTTCGCCGTCGCCGAGGCAGTCGCCGGACCGCAACTGGCCCGGCTGGCCGACCGCTTCGGCCAGACCCGGGTCCTGCCGGCCGTGCTGCTGGCCCACGCCGCGGCGGTGACCGCGCTGCTGGCACTGGTCGCCGCCGGAACCCCGTACTGGCTGATGACGGCGGGTGGCGTGCTGGCCGGCGCTACCATCCCCCAGCTTGGCGCGCTGTCCGCGGCCCGCTGGGCGGCGCTGCTGCGCAACGAGCGAGCCTCGGCGCTGCCCACCGCGTTCGCGCTGGAATCGCTGGCCAACGAGCTGGCCTACCTGGCCGGTCCGGCCCTGGTCAGCATCCTCGGCGCCAGCGGGTACCCGGCGGCCGGCACGGTACTGGCCGCCGCCTTGGTAGTGGCCGGCGGATTGTGCTTTGCCGCGCAGCGCGGCACCGCGCCGCCAGCGTCGGGCGCTGCCGGGCGCCACCGTACGGGCCGCTCGCTGCTGCAGCCCGGATTCGCGGTCCTCGTCGGCGTCAACCTGGCCATCGGCGGGTTCTTCGGCGCCATGCAGCTGTCGGTGACCGCGTTCGCGGTCGAGCACGGCGCGGCGGGCACGGCCGCTGCACTGTTCACGGTATCCAGTTGCGCCAGCCTGCTGGCCGGCTGGCTATACGGGCTGCGCCAGTGGCGCACGGCTCCGCGGGTACAACTGGCGGCGGCCGCGGCCGGCCTGGCGATCGGCTGCCTGCCGTTGCTTTTGGCAGGCTCGCCCTTTGAACTGGGGTTCGGCGTCGCGCTGACCGGGCTGGCGGTCCCCCTGATCCTGGTCCTCTGCTCGGTGCTGGCCGAAGCGGCTGTCCACCAGGCCGTGCTCACCCAGGCCTTCGCCTGGCTGAACTCGGCCAGCGCGGCGGGTTCGGCCTGCGCGGCGGCGGCGGCCGGCTGGGCAGTGGGCACCTTCGGCGCGCACGGTGGCTTCGCGGTCGCTGCGATGGCCGCCGGCGTGATGACGGTGCTGGCCGTGGCGGGCATGATGAGCCCATGACCGTTGACTGGACTCATGAGCTGTCCGGGCAGTTCGACTTGCAGTGGAACCTGGCCCATGGACCCTCGCTGGAAACGCTCACCGACGAGGAGTACCTCTGGGAGCCCGTTCCCGGCGGCTGGAGCATCCGCCCGACGGGGCCTGGCGGCCGCGGCGAGATCGAGCAGGTCTGGCCAGATCCTGAGCCGGCGCCGGTGACGACGATCGCCTGGCGGCTCTCGCACCTGGCGGTGGGTGTCTTCGGGCTCCGCGCCTCCCACCACTTCGGCGACGGCTCCCTCACTCATGAGAACGCCGAGCGCCCGCTGACGGCCAAGGAGGGCGTCGCCTACTTCAAGGAGCAGGCCCTGCAGTGGCGCTCGCACATCGAGCGGCTGGACGAGGAGGGGCTGGCGCGCCCGGTGGGCGAGCCGGAGGCGTACCTGGACGCCCCTATGGCGTCGCTCGTCCTCCATGTCAACCGGGAGGCACTTCACCACCTGGCGGAGGTGTCGCTGTTGCGGGACCTCTACCGGGCGACTGGGGGCGCGCGGCTCGCCTGATGCCGCGATGGCCCGATGGCTCGATCGAGCCGGCACCGCCCGTCACTTCGTCCAGGAGTCACCGCGGTCGTGCTGCACATTGGCCGTCATGTTGTGTCCGTCCTCAGCTGGCCGGCGGGATGTTCTGGTTCAGGTGGAACAGGTTGCCCGGGTCATAGGCGCGCTTGATCTCGGCGAGCCGCTTGTAGTGCCCGCGATAGTTGTCTTCGACCCTGCCGCTGTCATCATCGGCCATGAAGTTGACGTATCCGCCTGGTTCGCTATAGGGCGCGGTGGCGTGGTGGTAGTCGCGCACCCAGCGGATGCGTTGCTCGTCGTCGGCCGGGTCCTGCCACGCGGCGAGTATCACCTGGGCGAACGTCGCGTCCCGGTAGGCGAACGCGGTTTCGTCGGCTCCCACCCGGTGGCATGCGCCGTTGATCGGGTACAGGTGCATGGTGGCTGTGACGTCGGGAACCTTGGGGCCGTAGGTGAGGTGCTGGTCGATGGCGGCATCGGTTAGCTCGGTAACGAAGCTGCCTTTCCAGTAGCTGCGGATGCCCTTGGGAAACAGCGCGTCGAACGCCGTGTTGAGCGCGGGGTAGGGCATCGGTCCGGCCATCTCGGCGACCACGGGAGCGACGGCGCGGAACGGCTCCATGGCCTTTTCGCCCGCCTCCAGCGGCCCGGCGAAGTGCACGATGGCGGCACAGAACGTGTCGCCGACGCGGTCGGCCGGGATGAATTCCAGTGGCGGCGCGATCTGGAACGCGGGAAAGGCGCCGTAGGCTTCCGGCGCGTCGGGGATGAAATCGGCGAAGAACCTGAGCACGTCAGGCGCGGACTCCAGCTCGTAGAAGAAGATGCCGGCGTAGATGTCGGCGACCGGGTGGAGCCGGAATTCGAACGAGGTAACCACGCCGAAGTTGCCTCCGCCGCCGCGCAGCGCCCAGAACAGGTCCGCGTGTTCTTGTTCGCTGGCCACCAGGACGCGACCGTCGGCAGTGACCACCTCAGCCGAGCGCAGGTTGTCGATCGACAGCCCGTACGGCCGGGCCAGGTATCCGATGCCGCCGCCGAGCGTGAGCCCGGCGATGCCGGTGGTGGAGACGATGCCGCCAGTTGTCGCCAGCCCGTAGGCGTGGGTGGCGTAGTTGAAATCGCCCCAGGTGGCTCCGCCGCCGACCCGGGCCGTCCCCGCCTTCGGGTCGACGTATACGGTCCGCATTGGCGATAGGTCGATTACCACGCCGCCATCGCAGGTCCCGAAACCCGGCGCGCTGTGCCCGCCGCCGCGCACGGCCAGCTCGAGGCCCGTGTCGCGGGCGAAGTTCACCCCGGCGATCACGTCGGCCACCTGACCGGCGCGGATCACGGCCTCCGGATGCTTGTCGAACATGCCGTTGTGCACGGCACGGGCCTGGTCGTAGCCGGGATCGCCGGCCGTGATGACCTCGGCCCTGACCTGCTCCCGCAGCTGGTTAATCGTCGGCTTGCTGATTATGCCCATGACACCCTCCCTCTCGGCGGCCTGGCCGACGAGATGTCTTCCTAGATGTCGGTTCGGGCCAGGCCGTGGTCAGCCAGCCAACCACGCCCTCGTGAAGGTCGATCGCAGAGCTTATGGAGATCATGTGAAGGGTTCTGGCCCTCCGGTCCCAGCGTGGCCCAGCCCGGCGTACCGCCGCGTGGCCGCGGCCCGGGCAGGACCATCCACGATGACCCGTCAGGCCGCTGGATCAAGTCCGCGTCCGTCCAGGCCGGAGCTCAGCTCGCTCCCGCTCTTCGAGCGGCTCTCCCAGCTGTACTTCGACCTCATCGAGGGTGATGTGCCGGCAACCCACAGCCACGCCGCCAGCCTGGCGGCCGAATGCCGTGACGCCGGGATGGTCGGCATGCTGGCCTACGCGCTGGTCTATCTCGGCGCGACGCATGCCCTGCGCGGAGAGTTCCTTGACGCGAGAGCGACCGCCGAGGAAGGCCTTCGCATCGCCGCCGACACTGGGCCGACGTCATTGACCGAAGCGCTCGCCGCGGTCGCGGCGGAACTCGCTGCCGTCACTGGTGACGAGGAGGCCTGCCGGGCCCGCGCAGCCCAGGCGCGAGAACCGTCGGGCGGGGCACAGACCTTCGCATCGGCCGGGGCGAACTTGGCGCTCACCCTGCTCGACCTGGGGTCCGCCCGCTACCAGGCTGCCCTGAACCGCATGCAAGAAGGGACGAACGGACCCGCCCGGCACTCCCCCCAACTGCTTTACGCGTATCCGGATCATGTCGAGGCGGCGATCCGGGCGGGTCGTCCCGATCTCGCGGCCCGGCCGCTGGCTCAGTTCACCGCCTGGGCCGGCGCCATCGGCCAGCCGTGGGCGGCCGCGGTGGCCGTGCGGTCGTGCGGCTGGCCGCAGGCGGCGCGTCGAACTAGCAGATCGGCGCGCAGCTGTTCTTGTCCCCGCGGACCCTGGGCTATCACCTGTACAAGGCCTTTCCCAAGCTCGGCGTCGCCACCCGCGAGGAACTGGCGCGCTACGCGCCATAACCTAACCGCCGGCCAGAACGACCGGGCAGGTCAGGTCATCGTGACGGAAGCCGCGGGCAGACGCTGCCCCTAGCGTCGGAGGTGCATCAGACGCCGACCGGCCGAGGGGACACCAATGGGCCTGGCCCGCAAGCTCATGGCGTCCGAGGACGTGGATGCGCTGGTCGCCCATGGCGCGCAAGGCAGGCAGGTAATCCGAACGTCATTCAGCACACTGATTGTTATCGATTTAGCACGCCTGGCAGTGGTTCCTCGCCCACACTAGGGGCAAGCCGGTCATCCTGGTCGTCATAGTTCGACCATGTAGGTTTCGATGAAATCCGGGTTGAGATTTCCTGGACCGTCCCCAGCCCGTGGATTCGAGGAGATCTGTGTCGTCCCGATCGTCACCTGGTGTGTGGTGTGTGCGTGCCCGCACAGCCAGAACCGCGGTCCGCATTCGGCTATCAGCTCATCCAAGTCTGACCCGACCATCTGATACCACTCCAGGTCCGGCTGGCCGTCCGCATGAATCCACGGTCGCAATGTCGGCCAGAAGTGCGTGCAGACGATCGTACTATTGCGTTCTGCCTGCGACAATTTGCGAAGCTGCTCTGCTATGAAGCTGCGGGCCCGGAAATGCAATTCATTCGCGTCTGCCCAAGTCAGGAACCCGCTGCCCAGCCGGATATTGTCGACACCGAGCAGCCCGCGATCGGCAAGCATTCTGCTGTAGCTGCTGATCTGGTCGTCGGAAACGTGAGACCACAGCGTGGAGCCGATGATTCTCAAGCCAGCCGGCAACTCGACCACGTCGTCATCAAGGAAGACAGCACCGGGGACGGCAGCCACGACGGCCCTGTATTGCCGCCGTGATTCGCTCAGTTCCTGATTGACGTATTCGCCGTTACCCGGGACGACGATAATCTGCGTACCGTCATGCTGCGTCCGGCGGATCGAGGTCAGCATATCACCAAGGTGATAGGGCGAGTAGTGGATGTCACCGCCAAGGATAATCGCCTCGACATCGAGGTTTCCGGGCGGGATCCAGTAGGGCGGAGAAAGCTCCGAGTTGTAGAAGATGTCCGCATAGAACGCCACCCTGTGAGATTGTCGGGTCAATTCATCCTCCGAATCCGCCCGCAGCTGCTGCTCCCCGCCTGCAGGGCACGACATGGCCATACGGTATCCGTCCGCCGCGTCGGCCCCACCGTCAGCATAGGCGGCGGCGAACGCCGGCCGATCGTGGTCACCCGCGCCATCATCCAAGCCGGATATAGGCCCACGTTGCTGCCTTGCCATCTCGCCCGGCCCGACCCGGCTACGGCCTAGCGCGCGGACGTCCTGGATCGAGGATGCCGGAGATCAGCGATTCCAGCACGTATGCCACCCCGTCCTCAGCGTTGGACGGGCAACACTGGTTCGCTGCCTCGGCAACGTCCGGGTGAGCGTTTGCCACGGCGAATGAGACACCGGCCCAGGTCAGCATCGGCAGGTCGTTCGGCCCGTTCCCGAATGCCCAGACATCGCTGGCGGAAATTCCTCGCCCAGCGCACCACTCGGCCAGCGACGACCCCTTCGTCACACCCAGCGGCCCGATCACGGCGAGGCCGCCGAAGCCCGAGCAGGTAACCTCGGCCCGTCCGCCGACGACTCGCGCAACGCGACGCAGGAATTCCGCCTCCGGAACCTGAAGGGAACGAGCGAGCAGCTTACCTACCGGCTCATGGATCGCGTCAACGGACTCGTATGCACCGTCGCCGGGTATGTCTTCCTGGTGCAAAGTCGGGTACTCCCGCTCCATGCATATCCCCTCGGGTAGCTCCGCGGCGAGCCCAAGGCCGGGCAGCGCGGCCCGCAGGTCTGCTGCGATCGCCTTCGCCGTAGACGGCGGCATTCCGTGTCCCTGGATCACCGTGCGCCGCAGCACGTCATAGACAAATGCTCCGTTGCAGCAGATCACCGTTCCGTGCGCGCCGACGATATCCGCGAACTGGTCGACCCAGCGGGGCGGCCGGGCAGTGACGAAGACCAGCTCGATCCCCGGCTCGGCCAGCGCTGACAGCGCTCGTCGGGTGCGCTCCGAGACGGAGCCGTCCGGGCGAAGCAGCGTCCCGTCGAGATCGGTCGCGATGAGCCTGGGAGAACGGTCAGTGACGGCCATGGGGGATTGCCGCCAGCCCGCGCCATCGGCCGCCCCCATTAATTAAGCCGCCCAGCTACATGGCGCACCGTTACACCTAAAGTCGTCAGAGCTATCGATCGGACACTTCCTCATGTTTTCAGGGTGGAGGTGCCCTTCCCGGCAGGTCCACAGATTTAAGGATTGCTCCCCCCATTGCTGACACCGGACAGCCTTGCGGCCCGGTCATATCGATGTCGCTGCACTGTTGATGCCGAGCAGCGGCTCGTCGGGTGAGCGGAGGTCGATGGTGGGCAGGCCGTCGGGGTACAGCTTCCTGAGATTCTCGGCTACGGAGATGGCGATCTCGATGTGCTGGCGGCGGCTGGCAGCGTAGAAACCCTGTGCGTCTGCGCTGATCTTGGGGCGGGCGTGCAGGGGCTTGTCGCTGACGGCGAGCAGCGTGGCCGTCGGGATCCGGTAGCGGAAGCCGGCTGCGGCGACTGTCGCGGATTCCATGTCGACGGCCACGGCGCGAGACGTCCTCAGCTGGTCCTCCACCAGGGCCAGGTGCAGTTCCCAGTTCCGGTTCGCGGTCGTGAAGACGATGCCCATCCGGCTGCGCAGGCCGCGGGCGGTCAGCTGGCTGAGCAGCAAGGTATTCAGCGTGTGGTTGGGGATAACCGGAACGCTCAACGGGAGCATGTCGTCCAGGATGTGGTCATCGCGCATGTAGCCGGTCGCCAGGACCAGGTCCCCGATCTCCTGGTGGTTGCGCAGGCCGGCGCAGTGCCCGATCATCAACACCAGGTCAGGGCGTAGTACGGCGAGGTGATCCATGATCGTCTTGGCATTGGATGGCCCCACGCCGATGTTGATCATGGTGACGCCCGCACGACCAGGAAGCACGTGGTGCCAGGCAGGCATCTGTCGGCCGTCAGCGTCCGGGCCGGTGCAGTCCCGCAGGGCGGTGCGGAATTCCTCCAGGTGCCAGGAGTAGTTGGTGAGCAGCACGTACCGCTGGAACATCTCGGCTTGTGTCCCGGTGTAGTGCTGCAGCCGGTCGATCGACAGGGCCATGCGCTCGGGCGCGAACAGGAATAGCTTCTTGCGCCGCAGGTCCCAGCGTGTCTCGTCGACCGCCGCCCCGAGTTCTGGGTCGTGTAGGTCAAGCGCCTCGCGCCCGGGGCCGACCGAGATCCGGGCACCCCGTGCGGCTAGCCGGCGTAGCTCCCGCTCCAGGTACCAGCGGATGGCGCCAGGTGCGGCGAATTCGCCCTCGAGCACCGGGTTGTCCACTGACCAGGGCCGCTCGACCGTCAGCTGCGGGTAGCGGCCAGCCTCATCGGACGCCTCCATCGCGCGATACAGCCGTCCGATTTCCGCAGCGTGCTGGCTGTCCGGGACCCGCGAAAAATCTACCGTCACTTTCACGCTGTCATCGCTCCATGATCTGTGGGGCTGAACTGGACCAGCTCCTGCACAGCCAAGCCCACCACCGATGCGCAGGAGCTCGAACCGTCGGACGACCCTCGGCTGAGTTATTGGCGAGAAGGCTCTCGACGGCGCGCGTCGTGCGGTCGATCATCTCGATCACATCGCTTACTGGGCTCCCAACCATGCTGTCATGGCCAACATCGCAGTATTCGCGTACTGCCTGTGGCAGCGGCGGTGGGAGTTCAACATCCTCCCGCACGTGCTCTTCCCGCTGATCTCAGCCGACGCGACACACCAGTCAGCGGGTCCCGCCTCGCGACCGATGGCCGAAGCCGTCAGCATGCAGGACATTCAGGTCGGCGTTCGTGAACGAGCCGCGCTACGAGTAATCGATCAACCTTACGGAGCCACTGCAATGCTCAGCTAGCGGTTTTCCAGCCGAGCGGGCGCTGTCGTACGACGCGTACGAGCCCGGCACCACCTCTGCGATTCATCTTGACAGCCAGTGACCACATGCCATGCTCCGACGGCCAACTACCGTGCTCCGTTTCCGTCACGCGCAATCGCATCGGCACTCGCTCAGGAACCTGAGTGTTCACTCCTGCACGACGCGGCGGCTCGCTAGGGTGGACGGGAATCTCGCCGCTGTTCAGCGCGCGGCCCGAGGCAAAGAAACGATGATGTGCCCTATGCCCAGTGACGATGTGCCACCGTCCGTTATGCCAAAGCGCTGGCCCTCCCATCACTCCGGGCCGGGCTATGTGGCGAACCCCATGGCGCCCGACTTCGAACTGGACCAGCCGCTGAGAGAGGCCGCGGGCCGGTGGCTCAACCTGGTTCCCGTCGAACATCGCCATGACACTCGGGAATCGGCGGAGGATGTTCTGGAGACACTGCGGGAACACACGCGCAGCTGTCCCGATCATCCGCTTGGGGCCCTGTGGGTGGCTCATCGTCACCTGAGGGATTCCGCGCCGACGGTCCGGATCGCGTCGCTCGTGCTCGCCTCCGAGGCGCTGTGGTGGCTTGGGCATTTTGAAGACGCACGGACGGCAGCCCAGGCGGCGGCCGACGCCGATCCCGCATCGTCCCAGGCGCTCTGGCGCCTCGCGGTCGCGCTGTACCGCCTGGGTCGATTCGACGAGGCGGACGGACGCCTCGGCGACCTGCTGAAACTGGCCAGCAGGTTCGCTCCTGGGTGGGCGCTTCGCGGCCAGGTCAAGGTGTGGCTCGAAGCCGACAACGCTGACGCGGGGCGGGCCGACTTCGCCGCCGCGGCGGCGCTGACCTCCGACTCGGGTACCTGGGTGGTGCCGTACCGGATGGCGCGTGCTGACTTCCAGGCGGAGGCTGATGCGGAGGTCCGGGTTCATGACTCCGAGACGGGAGGTTCAGCCGGCGTCTCTGTGGACGTGGTGTTGCTGCCGGACAAGTCGCGGGTCGAGAGGGGCATAGATCCGGATCGCCGGTGGCATCTGGAAGGGCCTAGCACAGGGGGCGGCGATTCGGACAGTTTGTTTGGCGGGCTGGGCGGGGACTTCGCTGCGCGGGCACGCTCGCGAGTCTCGTTCGGTACCAGGTTCGTTCTTTATCAGCGGAACATCGAGAATCTCTGTAAGGACAGGGCGACTCTCGGCGAGGAGATCCGCAGGTCGGTGGCCGAGCTTTACGACGCGGCTCTCGAGTCCCACGCGACGGTCGCCATCAAGGGTGCGCCGGAGCAACACGCCGAGGGGGCGAACATCCCAGGGGATGAGGACGGCTAGCGCGACGACCGTAGGAGTCACTCCCTCACCTGGCGTGTTCCGCTTGCCGCGGACAGCGGCGGTGGCAGGGCCAGGCCTCCCTAGCCGATCAGGACGCTTAGCGGCGTACGGATAGTGCCTGGATGTGCCGCCAGGCTACGGGCATCCTGGATCCTATGGACAAGTCGATCGCGCTGGTCACCGGGGCCAACAAAGGCATCGGCAGGGAAATCGCCCGGCAGCTCGCGGCCGCGGGGCACGCGGTATACGTCGGCTCACGGGACGTCGGCCGGGGCAAGGAGGCCATCGCGGGCATCGACGGGGACGCACGGCTGCTCGTCCTCGACGTGACCGACGCCGATAGCATCGCGGCGGCGGCGCGGCAGGTGCCCTCGCTGGACATCCTGGTCAACAACGCCGGAATCTCCTCCGGCGGGCGGAAGTCCGTGAGCGAGGAGGATCCGGAGGTGTTCCGCCACGTTTACGAGACCAATGTGTTCGGCGTGGTCGCCGTCACCAACGCGTTCCTGCCCGCGCTGCGGCGCTCCGCGCATCCCAGGATCGTGAACATCTCCAGCGGCTCTGCGTCGCTTGCCGCCTCCGCCGGCCAGGCCGAGGGCATCATCGTCTTCGCGAGCGGGCCGACCGGCGCCCAGGGCGCGTACCGGTCCTCCAAGACGGCACTGAACGAGCTCACCGTGCTGTACGCCAACGACCTGGCCGACGAAGGGTTCAAGGTGAACGCGCTCGCGCCCGGCGCGCGGCGCACCGACCTGATGGGCCCGGCAGGGCGCGCCTCGCCCCGCGCCGGCGACCCAGCCGAGGGCGCGGCAGGCGCCATCCGCCTCGCCCTGCTGCCCGACGACGGCCCGACCGGAGGCTTCTTCTCCTGGGACGGCACCCCCGTCCCCTGGTAACCACGTTGGCGAGAGTCACGATGCCTCCGGTGGCCATCAACGCGCCGCTGGAATCGGGCGAGCTCGCCGACTGGGACCAGATGATCGACGTGAACGAGCGCGGCGTCCTGCACTGGATAGCCGCCGTCGCCGGTTGCCGGGAAGCCGGTCGGCCGTTGGCTGGAATCGCTCGTTCAGGTCGGGTAGCGCGTGGGGTTCGGTGGTGTACTGGCGGCCGGATGGCGTGGTCCAGCGGATGTGGCCGCTGGGCAGGTGCTCGGCCTTCCACCGCGGGTCCTGCTTCATCCGATGGCGGAATCTGCACTTCGGATCGCCATTGCACAAACAGGTCCGGCCGCCTGCCGCATACGGGATGTTGTGTTCGAAATCGCAGCGTGCCGCGGGGCGGCGGCAGCCCGGCCCGGTGCACGTGGCGTTCTGGACCTGGGTAAGGTGCCGCAGCTTGACCCCCGGATCATGGCCGGCGGCCTGGAACCGGTGATCGCAATCCCGGGTGGCGATCGGGTCAAGGGCGACCAGCAGGCCGGGCTGTCCCGCGCTGCCGGTCGACAGCCGCCAGCTACCGTACCCGCCCGGGGGTCCGGGCTGCCCGGCCGGGGTGAAGGCGAACCGGGGGCCGGCCGTGTTCCGGCGGCCCGGGCGGGTCAGGCCCGCCCGGCGTGCCGGGTTTGCCGCGTTTGGCGGGGCTGGCGGGTTCGGGCCGGGCGCAGCCGTGCCCGATGGCGTGGCCCTGGTCGTCGGTGACGGTGATGCACCAGGTGGTGCGGGGGCTGCGGGCCGCGGCAGCGGCCAGGTCCCGGGCCAGAGCGGGGTCAGCCAATCATGAAGCAAATACACTCAGACAAGCAGGACATCCCCCGAGTGAGGCATTATGAGCAGCGGCAACGGCATTATTACCCTCGGCGAGGCGCTTATCCTCGGCGACGCCATCATCTACCTGCGGATGTCAGACTTCCGCGACGAGGACCGGACCACGTTCGCCGCCCGAGAGGACCAGCTCCGCGACTTCGCGGCCGGACTGGGCATCCCCGCCGAGCGCATCCGGGTAGCGATCGAGAACGACGCGGGCAACGGCGGGTACCGGCCCGCGTCGGCCTACAAGCGGCCGGTCCGGGTGACCACCGCGACGGGGCTGGTGACGATGCGGACCCGCCGGCCAGTGTTCGCCCGGGTGCTGCTGGACCTGCAAACCGGGAAGGCGGGATTGCTGATCTGCGATGACGTGTCCCGGATCGCCCGTGATGAGCGGGACGCCCTGGACCTGATCGACGCCTGCGAGCTGGGTCGGGCCTCAGTGTTCTCCCCGAGCGAG
>Ga0335075_10014646_pt1 | contig 11766 bp, 12 predicted proteins | sample Lox_Sample_24_FD_206723 | JGI IMG/M metagenome (GOLD analysis project Ga0335075, IMG submission 206723) | Soil microbial communities from Loxahatchee National Wildlife Refuge, Florida, United States - Lox_Sample_2.4 | ecosystem: Environmental > Terrestrial > Soil > Wetlands | place: USA... | reverse complement strand
GCATCTCGTCAGCACGGCCGACCCCGAAGCCCAGCGACCGCCCCAAGGCAAACAACCGAGTTACGCGCGACGACTGCCAATAGGGCCGCCCACTGCGAAGCCTGCGGTGCGCCGACGGCGAGAGTGGAATGTCATCAACGGCTGTCTGCCACGAAGCGAACCACGGCCAAAGCGAACCAAGGGCTTAGTCGGCCCTAATACCAGCCGTCAGCTTCCTCGTGATCCCAGGCTCCGCAGGGCGTGCCATAGGTGGACTGGATGTAGCCGAGTCCCCACTTGATCTGGGTCGTCGCGTTCGTCTCCCAGTCGGGTCCGGCGCTGGCCATCTTCGAGCCTGGCAGCGCCTGGGGGATCCCGTAGGCGCCACTGGCGTTCTCGGCGGTGACGTCCCAGCCGCTTTCCGCTTGCCAGAGGTCGAACAGACAGCCCCACTGGCTGCTGACGCTGAAGCCGTACGAGGGCATCAGGCTCTGGGCGATGGCCTCCGCGGTCCCTGCAGTTACTACCGGCCCGACCGGCGCCGCCGGGACGCCGCTGCCGACAGAGGACGGCGGCACGTGGCTGATCTTCGGCGCGCTGGTGATGCTGAACGCCGCTGTCGCAGCGTCCTCGCGAATAACCTTCTGGCGCGTGGCCATAAGTTCAATGCCAGACTTGCCCATCGACACCTGGGCGACCGCCGCCCCGAGCGGATCCGACGTCGATCCGGGCCTCCCCGTAATCACGAGGAGAGCGACCGCAGTAACTGTCACGGTCGCCGCGGCAGTCGTGACCAGGAAGACGCCCACTCGCCTGCGCCGATGGCGCCTGGCTGGAGGCCTCCTCCGGTGCTGTGACAATGCAGTCCTTCCGTCGGCCATGCGCTGCCGGGCGGAACGCCCAGAGCGCGGACCGCTGCGGTGCAGGGCAGCGAGTCGCATGACGGCGGGCCCCACTTCTGGTGTGCGTTGCACCCATGCAGGGTCCGCACGCCCGAGCCCAGCGCCGTCGCCGCACAACGTTGCCAGAACCGGAGGCCCCGACAAAGCGTTTCCGCCGAAAAAGCCGCAGAGAATATCCGTAATTGAAGGTACGCAGATCACAGTTTGGCAATACGTACAGTTACAATTACTGCCAGTAATGAGCCTCCGCTGCCGCTGAGGCGCCCCGAGCGACCCCGACCCCGGACCCTGGAAACGGCAGGCATCAATCCGAATCCTTCCGCTCACGCTGGGAGTACGGATAGCTTGTGAGCAGGCCGGCCCACGGCAGCAACCGGCCCACGGCAGCAACGCGACAGGTCTACTCGGCAGGGACGTGAGAGATGACCACCCCCAAGCACCGGACGTGGAGCCTCGGGGCTGGCGACGCCGAGTCCGTGCTGGCCGAGGCTCGTAAAGCCCTGTTCGTCATGCTGGCGTTCCTGGCCCTGCTCTGGATCATCCAGGTCGCTAACGTCGCCGATGGCTACCGGCTCACCTACGACTACGGCATCAGGCCGCGAGACGTGGGCAGCCTGCCCGACATCCTGTCGGCCCCGTTCCTGCACGTGAGCTGGACTCACATCGAGAGCAACTCGGGACCGCTGTTCATCTTCGGCTTCCTGGCCGCATACCGTGGTGTCGTTCGCTGGCTCGGCCTGACGGCCCTCGTGATCATCGTCAGCGGGCTGGCTGAGTGGTTCTTCGGGGCGGCCAATTCCAATGGCGTCGGCGTCAGCGGAGTTGTCTTCGGCTACCTGGGCTACATCATCGTCCGGGGCTTCTTTGACCGGCATGGCATCGACATCATGATCGGCGCGGCCATGGCGCTTTGCTTCGCCTACCAGTTCACCGTGCTGCTGCCGCATGCCGGTATCGGCTGGCAGGACCACATCGGCGGACTGGCGGCCGGAGTTGTCGGCGGCTGGATCTTCAGGGACCGCAGCGCCGCGGCCAGCCGGTCGGAGGCGCGCGCGAAGGCGGCCAGGCCGGCCGTCGCCAGCACCGGAGCGGCGGCAATCAGAACGCGTGCAGGCGCATTGCCTGCGGCCGGAACGCCTGCGGTGCAGACGCGAGAAGACCGTAAAAGCGTGACGCAGCCGGATCCGGCCAGCACCAGCATCTACTCTGGCCCGCGCGCCGAGTTGCACAAGCAACTTGACGACCTGGGCCTGTAGAACTGCCGCCGTGGCCGTCGTTGACGCCCATCACCACCTCTGGGACCTGAGCGTCCGCCCGCAGCCGTTCCTGGATAGCCATCCAGCCCTCGCGCCGCTTCGCCGCACGTTTGCACTGACTGACCTCGCCCCGCTCGCTGCTTCGGCGGGCGTGACGGCGACGGTAGCGGTCCAGACCGTCACCGACCCGGCCGAGACACACGAACTGCTGGAACTCGCCGCTGCCGGGACGCTCGTCGGGGCCGTGGTGGGCTGGACCGACCTGACGGCAGCCGGCGTGACGGACGCGATCGCAGCGCTCCGCGCGCGGCCGGGAGGCCAGCACCTGGCCGGGATCAGGCACCCGCTGCTGACCGAGCCGGACCCGGACTGGCTCAGCAGGTCCGATGTACGGCGCGGGCTGACCGCGCTCGGGACCGCAGGACTGAGTTTCGACCTCGTGCTCCCGCCCAGTCTGCTGCCCGCCGCCGTCACTGCCGCAGCCGCCGTGCCTGGCGTTACCTTCGTCCTCGACCATCTCGGCAACGTGGCGGTCACGCCGCGTCCGGACGGGGCCTGGGTGGCTGCGTTCACCGCGTTCGCGCGGCTGCCGAATACCGTCTGCAAGCTGTCCGGAATCCTGGCCGAAGCTGGCACATCGGGCGGGGAGCCGGACGTTAGCGGGCTGCGACAGTATTTCAACCTGGCGCTGCGCTGCTTCGGCGCGGACCGGCTGATGTTCGGCTCCGACTGGCCGGTGAGCACGCTGGGCGCAAGCTACAGCCAGGTCGTGGGCGCGGCCACGGCACTGACAGGCCAGCTGAGCGCCGCCGAACGCCAGGCGATCCTCGCAAGCACCGCGCGGCGGGTGTACCGGATCAGCCGCGGCTAGGTCCGCGGATGGGTCCGCGGCTAGGTCAAGAGACGGGACAGACGACCCTCAGGTGAAACCCCGCTGGCCTCCCGGTGCGTGCGCTGCGGGCTAGACGGCCACGTTCCGTCCGGGTTTCACCATGGCCAGCCTGAAGCCAGCCCCGCACGGTGCGGAAGAGCCTTGACCAAACGACCTCCCGCTACGGGGCTATTGCCGGCCTCCGCCCGAGCAATGCCATGACGTCGGTCAGCTGAACCCGCGCCCAGTCGTACTCCCGGCGGTGCGTATGCCCGCGGTAGACGGTCTCGATGACCATGATGAGAGCCAGGTGCAGGCAGTAGAGACGACGGCGGGCCTGCTCGCTTTCCGTCAGCTGACCCTGGCCGTATCCGCGCATGAACGCGGCCGGGTTCCCGAACGCGGGCAGCTGGGTCCCGGCGAATCCTCCTTCGATCAGCGGGTCCCCGTAGAACGCCCGCTCATGATCGATGATGCTGACGATCGCGCCGTCGCGGATCATTACGTTGCTGTCCCACAGGTCCCACTCGACGTAGGCGGGTTCGGTTACCTCATCCAGGCTGGCCGCGTTCCCGGCAACGACATCGCGGATGACGTCGTAGTCCCAGCCCAGGTCGACGTGCCGCCGCTCGCCATCCCTCAGCACGTCTTCGAGCATGCGGGTGAATGCGATCCGCCAGCTTGGATCGGCAGGTCCGGCGAGGGGCCCGAACCAGGGGCCGCGGATCGAGTTGAGCTCGCGGTTGGCCGCCCCTAGTGCCTCGTGGAAGCGGTCAAGGTCCGCAGCCGGCAGCTCGCCCTTGATGATGCCGAGATTGTCTGCATCGACAAATGGCATGAAGAAGTAGTCGGCATTACAGAGCTCGTGGCTCTGGTCAGCGAACTCGACTGCAGGGACGGGCACCCTGGTGTGCTCTGTGATCAGCCGGAGTGCTGCCAGCTCAATGTTCATCGCGCCCTGCTCGTACGTCATCACCTCGACGCTCGGCGGCGGGGCGATCTTCAGCACGACAGCACGGCCGTCAGCCAGGCGCATCCGGTAGACGACGCTGAACCAGCCGTGGCCGAGCTCGCTCACCCAGTCCTCACCGGCCGGTGCCGAGCCGGCGCCATACGCCTTGTCGGCCATGGCTCGCAGGGTGTAGATCGGCTGGCGGTTCTTGGTGATGCTCTCCATCGACCCTGCTTATCACGGGGCGAACCACTACGAAGGTGCGGCGCCACGAGCGACTTCCTTTGAAGGCAGGCTGATCGGGATGTTAGTCATCTCGATCAAGGATGACTAACATCCCGGATCGGGATGTTAGTCATCTCGATCTGCTACGCTTCAGGCATGGACATCACCGCCGAGACGACCGACGTGCTGCTGGGCGCCCTTGCCGAGCAGTTGCGGTCACTTGGCGCGAGCCTGGAGATAGTCGTGATCGGTGGTTCCGCGCTGACGGCGCTCGGGCTAGTCCGGCGCACAACCACGGACGTTGACCTGCTCGCGATCGCGCAGGACGGCGAGTTGCAGCTCGCCAAGCCGCTGCCGGAGGCGCTGCTGACGGCGCGGGCGCTGGTAGCACGCGACTTTGGCATGGATGAGGACTGGCTGAACCCCGGGCCGACAGGCCTGCTCAAGTGGGGGCTGCCGGAGGGGTTCATGACCCGCGTCGTCGCGAAGCGGTACGGGCCCGCCCTGCTGGTTTACTTCGCGGGGCGCGTGGACCAAGTGCACTTCAAGCTTTTCGCAATGGTCGATCAGGGCGGCGGACGGCACGAGGCCGACCTCCGTGCGCTCGCGCCGTCTCCGGCCGAGCTCATCGCGGCGGCACGGTGGTCGCTGACGCAAGACCCGTCGCCGGGATACAAGATGGTGCTCGCGGACGCGCTTCGCTACCTGGGAGTGGACGATGCTGATCTCAGAGGCTAGAGAGCGGGCCGGACGGGAACTGCTGGGCTTCGCGTGGCGGCAGTGGGGGCAGATAGGGGTCTCAGCGAGTGTCGCCGGCGAAGATCGCTGGGCGGTCGACCCGGAGGCGCTGGTCCTGTTCACGATCGGACTAGGGAAGTGGGACCCGCGACTGTTCGACGAGATGCTGGACTGGCTCGCGCTGAACCACGGCCTGCTGTCCATGCAGCGACTGCGGAACCTGACCAGGCGGTTCCCGGTCGCCCCCGGGCTCGTCGCTGCCGTCATCGCCTGGACACGGGAGCCGGTTCCCGCGCAGTTGCTCAAAGGCCAGTCCGCGCCCGCGAAGAAGCAGCCCGTCTTCAGCCCCGACGTGCTGGGCTTCGTCGCCGTCGCCGACCCGACGTTCGAGGAGTACGGCTACCTCCGGCCCCAGGTGACCCGCAGCGGCAAGTCGCGGGAACCCGACGCGACGGCGCCCGCGGGCCTCGCGTTCCAGCTCCGGCACCTCTTCGGCCCCGGCAGCCGGTCGGAGGTGATGCGAGTGCTGCTCACCTGGGAGCAGGGGCCGCTGGACGCCGCCCGGATCGCCGATGAGGCCGGGTTCGCCAAGCGAAACGCCAGCGACGCTCTCGCCGCCCTGGCGGCGTCCGGTGTCATCAACGCGGCGTGGTCGGGGAACGAACGCCTCTTTACCGTAGACCGCGCCCAGTGGGCGGCGCTGCTAGGCCGCGCCGCGCTGCCCGCCTTCGTCCCCTGGTCCCGCCTGCTCCCCGCCGCGCTGGAGCTTATCGGCTGGCTGGATGCGGAGTCGGACGCCCAAGACTCGGACTACCTCATCGCCAGCCACGCACGGACCGTCATGGACCGCATCACCCACGACCTCAAGGCGGCCGACGTAGCGACACCAAGGGGAAACCTCACTCCCGACCCCTCCTACCTGCCAGCCGTGCTGGCCAGCATGGATTCCCTGCTCGCGAAGCTTGGCTAGACCGATACGAGGCGGCCACGATGGACCGCCCGCCCCAGGGCGGATGGCGCAATAGCAATTCGTCGAGACCAGATCACCACAGGTATCAGCACCGATTCAGTACGGGGTCCGGAAGCTACGGGAAATGACCGGGATCAACCAGGCAAACCGGGTGCGGCAACTGCCCGCCAGACTCCAGCGCCTAGCGGGCGGATCACAGCGAGATGAACTCGAGAAACCCCAGGTCAGCGGACTAATGTACCTACTTGAGTAGCTGACGGGCCATCACCATGCGCTGGATCTGGTTCGTGCCCTCGTAGATCTGGGTGACGTCGAGCGGCGGCCAGTTTCCGCAGGTAGACGGCGTGCTGAGGCTATGGATACAGCACGGATCCAGCACGGGGCTTGTCCGGTCTGTTGCTTCACTGGGCTGGCCGACGTAGGTGTTGTCAGTCAACGGCTCCGATTGAGCCGACGGGGTTCCGCAGGACGGGCGCTTTCTTCCATGCCGCGCTCACGCTGGAAATATCGGAGGACCGGCGGGCGGCACTGCCTGCCGCACGCGCTGATCCAGCGCGGCACGATCCCCAGCCAGCGGTACCGGTGCGCCGAGGGTTTTGCCGCTGCACGCCGACCCGACCCTGCTCTGCTAGCGCTGGCGTGGGCCGTCCAGATCATCGAGCTAGCCCGGCCGCTGGGTTTGGACAGCGCTGCCGTGCGGTCACGGATCGTGGCCACCGACCATCCGCTGCTCAGGCTCGGCTTCGCCGGGATCCACTTCGACCTCGGGCCGGTCCCGTCCGGAGACCAGGTCTACCTCGACCTGCTCAGCGCACCGCCGCGAACAGGTGTTGCGCATCTGGCCTGTCAGCTGAGTTAGCCCGCACCCGGCGCAAAGCCCTGCGACGCTTGCGGACCGCCAGGGCCGACATGACCACCAGCGCGGCGGCGGTGATCGCCAGGCCCGCTGGGCTGGGCGCGGGCTTGGCGGTGATGGCCAGGTCCGCTTAGCCATGGAGGCTCCCCGGCTAGTGATCATCATGTCTGCATGGAACGTCGCGCCGCTGGGGGGATGCGGCGCCGCGGCGCCCGCCGGAGGGTGGCCGGCGGGTGTTGCCGGAACCTCAGATGAGTATCCGAACGACGCCGAATGCGCGATCCCATTCATCGGTGTGCACCGCTGTTAGCTCTGCGTCGAGAGCATGGAACGTCCGGGCCAGGGCAACGCTGATCCCGCCGAAGAGCAACGGCAGCCGGGCCTGGGTTTCCTCGCTGAGAGCGGACGCTAGCGGCGGCCTGGCGGCTAGCGAGTCGAGGATGGGGCGCAGTTCGATGTCCTCGTCGATGCGCTCGAACTGGTGCATACACTCCTGCAGCCCGGCCGTGATGGGCGGATCCCACGGCTCGATGATGTCCCTGGCGTTGGCCTTCGCCGTGGCCTGACCGATGAGCAGCACCTCGTAGATCACGTCGTTGACGAAGTCCAGGTAGCGCTTTACGTCGTCGCGATCAACGCGGACCTGGGCGGCTTCCCGGAAGAACCGCTCGAACCTCGTGTATCCCATCACCGCCATGACAGTTCCTCCTACTTCTGAATAAGCGCAACCTGTCAAAGGCGAGCCGGATGGCCATGGCGCCGTCGCCCACGGCGGCAGCGACGCGCTTCGTCGAGCCACTGCGGACGTCCCCGACCGCGAACACCCCAGGCTCGCTTGTTTCGAGCGCCGATGGCTGCCACGTGCCCGGAGCAGGCCGCTCGCGGCGGGCTCGCATCGCGTCATCCCCGGTCCGGACGAAGCCGTGCTGGTCTAGCGCGACGATGTCGCCGAGCCAGGCGGTGGACGGCGCAGCGCCGATGAAGACGAACAGAGCCCGCGCCCGGATGACCTGCCTCGTACCTGCCCGGTCCTCGACTGCTACCGCCTCGAGGGTGTCGGTGCCGATGAGCTCCCGCACCTGTGACTCCACCAGTACCCGGATATTGGCGGTCCGGTCGAGCTGGTCGATCAGGTATCGCGACATGCTCTCGGCGAGGTCGCCGTCCCTGGCTACCACCGTGGCTTCGGCCGCATGCCGGGACAGGAAGACCGCCGCCTGGCCGGCGGAGTTGCCGCCGCCGATGATGACCACGGGATCATCCCGGCAGAGGAGTGCCTCAACCTGAGACGCCGCGTAGTAGACGCTCGTCGGCTCGAAACGCTCCAGCCGGGGAATGTCCGGCCGCCGGTACCGGGCGCCGGTCGCGATAACGAGGAGTCTGCCGGTCACTGACCTCTCGTCGGCCAGCCGTACCGTGCACTGGCCGTCCGTCAACTCGGCGCCAGTAGCCTCGGTGGGGATGGCGAACTGTGCGCCGAACTTCTCCGCCTGAAGCATGGCCCGGACGGCGAGCTCGTCCCCCGATATGCCGGAAGGGAAGCCGAGGTAGTTCTCGATGCGCGATGAGGTACCTGCCTGGCCGCCGCTTGCAGTCCCTTCGATGACCAGTGTCTGCATGCCATCGGAGGCCCCGTATACCGCGGCGGACAGGCCCGCCGGCCCGGCGCCGACGACGAGTAGCTCGCTGGCGGCGTGCCGTCGCATCGGCGCGGGCAGGCCGACGGCCGCGGCCAGTTCCGCGTTGCGCGGATTGCGGAGCACGCGCTGACCGTACAAGATCACGATCGGCGTGTCCTCCGGACGGATGCCGAGCTGCTTGAGCAGCGATTCCGCGTCAGCGTCGTCCTCGAGGTCCAGCCACTGGGCGGGCAGCCGGTTGCGTGCCGCGAAGTCGCGCAGTCGGCGCGCGTCCGGCGAGTACCGCGAGCCAATGATCCTCAGCCCGACGCCCAGCCCGACCAGCAGCGAGCGGCGGATCAGGTAAGCGCGCAGGATCAGGTCCCCGAGCGCAGGGTCGCGAGCCACTAGTTCGCGAAGCTGGTCAACCGGTACGGCCAGCACCACCGCCTCGGCGAGCGCCACGGCACCGTAATAGGCAGCCTCGCCAGTCAGCAGGCCCAGCTCGCCAAGGAACCGGCCAGGGCCATGCACGCTGATGACCCGGTTGCCGGCCATGCTGTCAGCCTCGACGATCGCCACCGTTCCGCTTAGAACCACGTAAAAGTCGCAGTTGCGGTCACCAGGATGAAACAGGTGCTCGTGCGCCGACACGTTGCGCTGTTGGCCAAGCTCGGTCAGCCGGGTGATCTGGTCCGCCGTCAGCCGCGGGTAAGCGCCGTAGCTGTCCGGTGTCTCGGCTGGCATCTGACCATGCTTGTCTGCGACCGCGGGAGGGCTGGCGTGCCCCCGGCTGACCTGGTGATCGCTCATGCCGTCAGACGTAAGACTCGTCGACGTAGCACCAGCGCCAGTCCTCACCCGGCTCGAACGATTTCACGATCGGGTGCCCGATCGCGTACGCATGGCCCCTGGCGTGCCGCATCGGTGACGAGTCGCAGCAGCCGACGTGCCCGCACGTTAGGCACAGGCGCAAATGTACCCAGGGCGTTCCCCGACTCAGGCACTCCTCGCACCCCTGCGGCGTGCGGGGCGTGACCGGGCGCACCAGGATCAGGTGCGGATCGCTGACTATGGTCACGGCTGCTCCTGCGACTGAGGTGAATATTGAGCCATGCTCGTCTCGCCCGCGCCATCTGCACATCATCAACCCGGCTAGTTCGGCGGAGGCGGACGCCGGTCCGCTCGGCGGGTGATCGCAAGCAAAGCGACCTAGCTGATCTGGGGATACGCCGCGGCTGACCGGCCGCCACGCTGTCTAGCGGAGGCTCGGCACTGCAACCGCCGACAGCGATGAGGCAGGAGAGAACCATGTCGGCACGAAGGCATGCCGCAGCTAAGCCTCGATTGCCGCCCGCGCGCCATCACCGCTGTGCAGTTAGCGGCGACATTCCGGCGGGCCGCAGATGACGCTCCCGCGCTTCAGCGGTCGTCAGGTGACCCGGCTCGTGCGACCGCTCGCACCGTCGCCCAGCGCGCGCCGGAGACGCTGACCGTCGTCCGTTATCGAGCCCGGCCGACGGCGGCGACGATAGCCCGGCTCGCCGCCACGGCCATCGCGGCCTACCTGCTCGCGCTGTTGCTCCCGGTAACATCACGGCCGGTTCTGGCACCGCTAACCGCGATGCTCGTCGCCCAGGTGACGCTGTATCAGACGGTCCGCAATGCGGTGCGCCGGGTGGCGAGCGTGCTGGCCGGCGTCCTGCTCGCGGTGGCCTTCTCGGCCCTGATCGGATTCACCTGGTGGAGCCTCGGGATCACGATCGTCGCAGGACTTAGCCTGGGCTACGCGCTGCGGCTCGGCGACCACATCCTCGAGGTTCCGATCAGCGCGATGCTGATCCTCTCGGTGGGAACCGGGACAGCCGCGGAGAGCCGGATCATAGAGACGTTGGTGGGCGCGGCGGCCGGCATGCTGACCGGGCTGGTTTTCGCCCGGCCGACAGTGCAGCCAGCCGAGGAGGCCATGAGCGAGCTCTGCGAGCGAATGGCAGCGCTCCTGGAAAGGATGGCCGCAGGCCTGCTGGCCGGGTCGGTGCGCGAGCTGTCAGCCGGCTGGCTAGCCGAATCGCGTGACCTGGCCAGGGAGGTCAGGGGCGTCGACGAGGCGCTGCGGCGGGCTGAGGAGAGTATCAGGCTCAACCCGCGCCGGGTCATGCTGCCGCGGACGGAATTCAGTCTGCGGCGCGTGCTGGAGACGCTTGAGCACGCCGCGATCACTGTCCGGGGGATCGCGCGCTCACTTGCGGACAGCGCTGGCCTTGCCGAGGACGATAGCCCGGTCCGTGATCAGGACATCCGAGACCGGCTGGCCGCGGTACTCGAGGAACTGGCCGAGGCAGTCCACGCGTATGGCAGGCTCGCCAAGACGCACAGCCCGGCTGTCCACAATATGGTGGCGCCCGAGATGCGTGAGCACCTGGCAAAGGCGCGCGACCGGCAAGCCTCGCTCAGTGAACTGCTTGGCTCGGATCCAGCAGTCCGGCCCGTTGGCTGGCCGCCGCGCGGAGAGCTGGTCAGCCACCTCGATCGGCTGCGCGCAGAGCTTGAGGCAGCCGGCCCCGGTGAGAAGCACCCGCCGCAGCGGGATCGCAGCAGCCGGCCGTGGCGGTCGGCCTGGCAGCAGGGACGGCGACGGCTGGCGCGAGACGCTGACAGGACGCCGGTCACGCGTGCGCACCAGCGGACTGCGGGCTGCGCTCCCAATTCCCCGCGGCCACGGCGTCGCCATGCAGAGCCTTTATGAGCTCCTGCTCGGCGTCACGCGTCAGCGAGGTCCGCGGAACGGTGCCGCCGTACGGCCAGAGGCCCTCCAGGAACTTGTCTGGCGTGACCTCGCGAATGACGACGAAGATCGCCGACGTTCCGGGCTGCACTAGGTGCTGCGGAACAGCAACACCAGGCCGATGAGCGCCCCCAGAACAGTCGGTCCGGGCCGGGTGGCGGGAGACCGGGCACGACAAGCCGCCACCCCAGGCGAGGCGAATACGGCAGCAACCGTTCTCGGCAGGATCGGCCCGCACATCATCAGACCGTGCAGTTATGCCGCCTGGGCTGGGAGTTATAGTCGGGCTTACGGGAGCGGCCTCTGAAGCGGTGTGACCTGCGGTTTTGTGTTCCTTCAGAGCAATTGGCACCCTACGGCCCGCTCACTGGCGCAACGGGGAGATCGCGATGACGGGGCGTTACTCGGGGCACGCATCGCCGGCCACGTAGCGATGGCAGACGATGGTGAATCCCGACGTACTCGGGCGTTTTCGCAGCTCAGCACGCTCGTTCAGGCGCTGTATCTCGGCCGGGAAGACGAGACCGCCGACCTCCCGCAGCTTGTCGCGAGGACTGCCGAATCGATCACGCCCTGCCGCGTCATCGGGATGGTCGTTCAGTCGTCGTGGCAG
>Ga0335075_10014645_pt1 | contig 11766 bp, 12 predicted proteins | sample Lox_Sample_24_FD_206723 | JGI IMG/M metagenome (GOLD analysis project Ga0335075, IMG submission 206723) | Soil microbial communities from Loxahatchee National Wildlife Refuge, Florida, United States - Lox_Sample_2.4 | ecosystem: Environmental > Terrestrial > Soil > Wetlands | place: USA... | reverse complement strand
TGGTCCGCGGACTCAGATTGAGATGCGTTGCACAAGCGGGAGCCGACCATGAAATGGTTCTTCGAGCCGCGCCGTGACGACGACAGATCAGGGCGTGATGAGGATGACTCGGCGTCCGGCCTGATCAGTCTCCCGGCGCCACTGCTGCAAAGGCATGGTGCCCGGATGCTCGATCCCGGGTCAGCCGTGGCTGTCCGCGGTTACCCGACGCCCCGGTCGACGGTGTACCGGACCAGGACGCTGCTGGTACCCGGCGATCTGCTCCGGGACCGGGCCTTCATCGGCGCGGTTAACCGGGTGCTTGATCGCGTCGGGATGAACCTGGTCCCGATCGGGCCTGACCAGGGCACCGGTGACGGGCACGGGGACATTCTCGCCGAAGTACGGCGGCTGCCTCGCCCAGCGGTGCTCGTCCCGGCCGAAGGCGCCACCATCCCGGCGGAAATCGACGCTTGGAAGGCGCTGCAGACGCTGCGTGCCGCTGCCACCGCACGGGAGCGGCCGGAACTGGACGACGCCGCCGTCCAGCGGATCGCGCTGGAGCACCTGCTGATCGGCTCGACCGTAACCGGGAGCCCGATTGGCAGCTTGGGCGGCGGCATACCGTCTAGCCCGGGTACCGGCAACGACAGCACCGACTCCTACCTGTTCAGCGGCGGCGACGCGCGTACCCCGGTCGCGGTTCTCATGGACGCGCCGAAGCGCAGGTCCGCTGGCGAGTGCTCGTACGAGTTCGGCCGGCGTCCCGTGCTCGCCGTCCTGGATACGGGCCTGCGAGTCCATCCGTGGCTAGACGTCACAGCTAGGCCGGGCGGTGGTTATGAGACCGCCGCCGATGGCTTCACGGCGGTCGATCACGACATTCAGAAGGCGATCCGCGCGGCGGGCGAACTAGCGGCTGCGGGAGGCGACCGGCCTCGCGAAGTGATCAGGCACCCATGGGACACGACGGTCACCACGGACCCGCTGGTGGGCGAACTCGACGACGCCACCGGGCACGGCACGTTCATCGCGGGGATCGTGCGCCAGGTCGCGCCCGACGCGCGGGTCCTGGCCGTGCGGATCATGCACAGCGACGACATCGCCTACGAAGGAGACATCCTCTGCGCGCTCGCCCAGCTGGCTGAGCGTGTCGCGTACGCCGAAGCGGGCGACCCGGCCGCGATGGTGGATGTGGTCTCGTTGTCGTTCGGCTACTTCAGCGAGTCACCAAGCGACATGGCCTTCAGCTTCGCGATGTGGCAGGCGATCAAGATCCTGCTGGACATGGGCGTCGTCGTGATCGCCGCGGCAGGTAACTACTCAACCGGCCGCCTGTTCTACCCCGCGGCGTTCACGCTGCAGCCGGTACCGGCCGGTCAGGTGCCGGTGATCAGCGTCGGCGCACTCAACCCGAACGGGTCCAAGGCGGTATTCAGCGACGACGGCCGCTGGATTACGGCCTGGGCCGCCGGCGCCGCCGTGGTCAGCACGTTCCCGACCGACATCAACGGCAGCCGCAACCCTGAGCTCAGCATGCGTGCGCACGCCGCCACTCAGCTGCCGCCGGGTGTGCCGCTGCCCGCCGAACGTGAGGCCCTAGATCCCGACGACTACTCTGGTGGCTTCGCGGTCTGGACTGGCACCTCGTTCTCGGCTCCCTTGCTCGCCGCACACGTGATCGGTTCGCTGCTGGAAGGCGCTGCCGGTGCCGGACCCGGCCTACGACTGGACATACCTGGCCAGGCGGCGGCCGCGGACCGGGCGATGGCGGCCCTGACGAACCTGGGCTGGCAGGGCTGACCACGATGGACACAGAGGGCGAGGAGCACGGACCCGTGACGGTGCGGGCTAACCAGCCGGACCGTAGCGCGCGCATCGCGAGCCTGGTGAGCGCCGCACGGGCGGGGGACGACGACGCGCTAGGGCAGATCGTGACGGAACTGAGCCCACTGCTCTGGCAGGTCGCGCGCGCGGCCGGGCTGAGCCGCGGCGACGCGGAGGACGTGCTGCAGACGGTGTGGATGCGCCTGCTGTCTCACCTGGACGGCATCCGCACCTCAATGGCGCTCACTGGCTGGCTGGTCGTCACCACCAGACGCGAAGCATGGCGGGTGCGCGGCGCGGGACGCAAGCTACTGCCTGCCGACCAGGACTGGCTCAGCGCGCTGCCCGCTGCCGAACCCGGCTCCGAGGAGCAGGTCATCATGGACGACCAGCGGCGCGCGCTGTGGACCGCCATGCGTCAACTCCCTTCGCGCTGCCAGGAGCTACTGCGGATTGTCGCCTTCGTGCCGCGCCCGGACTATGCCGCGGTGGCGGCCGAGCTGGGTATCCCGATCGGCAGCGTCGGTCCCACCCGCGGCCGCTGCCTGGCCAAGCTCCGTGCCCTGCTGGCCGGCGATCAAGGAGAGAATCCGCGATGACGCACCCGGACCCAGGCGACTGGCCGTCGGCCGATGCGGCACTGGATGACATTGACCTGCAGACGCTGGACGGTATCCGCGAGTTTTTCCAGACAGCGGATCCGATGCCAGCGGACCTGCCGGAACGGATCCGCTTCTCCCTCGCGCTCCGCGACCTGGAGATTGAGGTGGCTCATCTCGCGGACGAGGAAGATCAGGCGGCTGTCCCCGTCCGCGGGGCTGAGCACAGCCGCACGGTGACCTTCGACAGTGCGAGCCTGACCATCATGATCCGGATCGATGCCAACGCGGACGGGACGGCACGCGTCGACGGCTGGCTGGCACCGCCGCAGCGTCGCGAAATCGAGATGAAGACCGTGGCAGATCCGCTGAGCGTGACCAGCGACGAGCAGGGGCGCTTCGCCTTCGCCAGCGTGCCCCGCGGGACCGCTCAGCTCATAGTCCGGCCCGCCGGGGAGCGGCAAGGCGAAGCTGGACGTTCCGTGGTGACCCCTGCCCTGATCCTGTGACCGTCGATTCCGGGAGGCCCCTACCGAAATGCCCAGTGCCGAGCGGCGCTCAGCTCGCTCCGACAGTTCGCTCGCCCGCGCCGAGAGCCGGGCCCGCGAGGCGCGTGAACGCGGGCTGCGGGAGGGGAACGCCGGCCATCCTGCTGCCGGAGCCCGTCACATCCGCGCGGCGCTACGGCAGCTGGGCTGGGCAGAAGAGGAGAAACTACCCGACTCGCAGGTGCACAAGACGCATCGTGCCTTGACAGCGAGGATGCTGGGCATCCTGGCTGAACTGGAGTCAATGCAGGGCCGCACCGAGTACGGGCTGCGCCTTCTGGACCAGGCCGAGAACCTGGCCGCGGCGGATGACCAGGGCGTACTTCTGCTGCAGCGAGGTCTTCTCTTCATGCAGACGTGGCGCAGAGACGACGCGCTGCGGGTGCTCGACGACGCCGTAGCATTGCTGGACGGAAACCCGGCAGAGACCGCGAACCTGGCCTCGGCACTGATCAATCGTGGCTTCGTCTACCTGAACGCCGGTCAGGTCCGGCGGGCGCGCGCCAGCCTGGCCTGGTGCCGCCGCGTCGCGCTGGAAGCGGGCCACGACTTGATCGCGGCCAAGGCCCTGCAAAACCTGGGCTACGGCGATCTGCTAGTCGGCGACATTCCCGCCGCGCTGCGGCAGTTCAGCGCGGCCGCGGAAGCGTACCGGCTGAGTGCGCCCGGCAACCTGCCGGTGCTGGCGATGGACAAGGCTCGCGCGCTGCTGGCGGCCGGCCTCGCCGGTGACGCGTCCAGTGAACTGGACGACGCGATGGCGGCGTTTCGGCGGCAGCGGCTCGACTATGACCTCGCGGAAGCGGAACTGACCCGGGCAGAGGCCGCGCTGGCCGCCGGGGAGCCGGCCATCGCGCGCCACTGGGCCGCCACCGCGCGGCGCCATTTCCGCCGCCAGGGCAACGAGGCATGCGCATGCCTGGCGGAACTCACCAGGCTGCGCGCACAGCCGTCCCAGCGACTGCGCGCACCATCGGCGACCGCGGCCGAAGCGATACTGCTGGCTGCGCGGCTGCGCGACTGCGGGCTGGCCAGCGATGCGGAAATGGCCGAGCTGATCGCGGCGCGGGCACTGATCGCGGCAGGCCGTGCGGCGGAGGCAAGGCGACGGATCACGGCGGTGCGCCGTGCCGGGCCGGCGAGACCGCTGGCCGTCAGCCTGCTGCGCCGGCTGGCCACGGCCGAGCTGGCGGAACTGGACGGGCAGCCAGGCAAGGCGCTGGCCGAGCTCCGCGCGGGACTGGCGACCGTACAGGCCCGGCGCGGCCGGCTGGGCAGCATTGACCTGCAGACCGGCACGGCCGCTCTCGGCGCGGACCTGGCCGCCGCCGGCCTGCGGCTGGCACTTGAGCGGAACTCCGCACCGCTGGTATTCGCCTGGCTGGAACGCTCCCGCGCGCAGGCGTTCCGGGTCAGGCCGGTGCTTCCGCCCGCCGACCCGCAGGCGGCCAGCGCCCTGGCGGAACTGCGTCAGCTCGGGTACCGGATCCGTACCGCCGAGCTGAACGGCACCCACGACCAGGCCGCTATCGCACGGCATGCCGAGCTGCGGCGCGAGATCAGAGAGCATGGCTGGCAGGCCAGCAACCCGGACGCGGCCTCAGCGCAAGCCAGCCTCGGCGAGGTGAGCGCTGGCCTGGAGCAAAGCGGCCAGAGCATGGTGAGCATCCTCGCCAGGCGAGGCAGGACGCTCGCGGTCCTGGTCCGGTGCGGATCCGCGCGCATCGTCGAACTCGGCGACTTCGAGGCCGCCGCGGAGGCGGCAAGGCGGCTGAACGCCGACCTTGACACCCTGGCCGGGGGCCGGCTGCCCCGACGGCTGGAAGCCGTGGTCAGGGAGTCGATCAGGCACCAGGCGAAAACACTCACGGCCGAGATCATCGCGCCGTTGCGGTCGTCGCTCGGTGACGGCGGCATAGTCCTCGCCCCGGCGGGCCCGCTGGCGAGCATCCCCTGGAGCGTGCTGCCTGACCTGCGCGGCCGTCCGGTGACCGTGTGCCCGTCCGCGTCGGCCTGGCTGGCCGCGTGGCGTCGCGGGCTGGCCGCGCGCGGGCTGCCGGCTGGTCCGCCGCTGCTTGTCGCCGGGCCGGACCTGGAGCACGCGGCGGCAGAGGTCACGCAAATCGCGACGGCATATGCCGACTGCCGCATGCTGCTCCATGAGGCGGCCACGGTGAGCGCAACGCTGCGCGCCCTCGATGGGGTGCCGCTCGCCCACCTAGCCGCGCACGGGCACCACGATGGCGAGAACGTCCTGTTCTCCCGGCTCGACCTGGCCGACGGGCCACTCATGGCGTACGACATCCAGCAGCTCACTGCCGCCCCGAGGCATGTGGTCCTCTCGTCGTGTGATGTCGGGAGAACCGTCGTGCGTCCTGGCGAGGAGATTCTGGGCTTTACCGCGGCCCTGCTCTACATCGGCACGGCGACCGTGATCTCGAGCGTCGCCCGCGTCGCTGACGCGGCCGCGGTAGCCATGATGACCGGCTATCACCGCCTGCTCGCGACGGGCGCGAATCCCGCCGAGGCACTCGCCGAGGCCGCTCTCGCGGAGCAGTTCAGCCCCTTCGTCTGCTTCGGCGGTGGCTCGCCGCTGCGATGACCACCGTCGGTCATCTATCTGGCGGGCGGAGCGGGCCTCTCACCCGATGAGGACCTGCTTCTAGGGGGAGAACCCATGCGCAAACTCGCAAAACTCGCGCTGGCCGCCGCGGTCGGCGCGACATTCCTCGGATCGGCTTCCGCCGCATCCGCCACGTCAGTCGCGCAGGTCGGTAATTCGTCGGTGATCGCGGCCGTCGGCCCGAATCGCGCGCTGATGTTCTACTGGCAGACGATCGGCGGCGTGCCCTGGCACCCCGAACTCGTGGCGGGCCCGGGAACGACGTTCGCGTAACACCAGAAGAGGAGGTGAAACCACGGTCTGTTCTGACATCTAGATCTTCTGTTAGATCTTCTGTCCGAACAGACCGTGGTTCACCACCTTTGGCGGCGGCTGGGCACGCGTAAGGAAGGCGTAAGGCCGCGACCCGAGGTCGCCGTGAACCGGCACGGCACCGCTCTCGTTTCAGAGATTGCAACCGGGACGCGAGAGAGGGACGGCCGTGACAGACATCAGGATCGACTACCAACTGCTTGACGAGGTCAGAGTGAGGCTGGGGAGCCTCGTTGCCGAGTTCGCGTCCATCCAGACAGTGCAGGACCGCTACGACATCCCGGCATCTGTCCGCACCGGCAGCACCTCACGCCGCTATGACAACATAGAGTAAGCCAAGGGGTCCGTGGCACACGAACCCCCTGGGGTGGGGGTTCGGGGCACACGAAGCTCCTTGCGGGGCGGACGGCACGGCCTCTGGACGATTTGCCTGGTTTTACGGCACCGTTGAGCACGTGCCTATGCTTCACGTACCGGTCCGTGTGCGTGCGTGGCGTCCAGGCCATCGGCTGGCGCTCGCGGCGGCGGGCCTGCTGGCCCTGTCGGGCGCGGCGGTCGCGCTGCTGCTGGCGGCGGGGTCGCCCGCGACGCCGCCGCGTGCGGTCGCGGCCGGGCGCGCCCCCCAGGAAGCCTGGCATATCTCACCCGAAGCCAGGCGTATCCCACCCGGAGCACAGCGAGTGCGCAACCCGGTCGCGCCGCTGGGGCAGTTGCACCAGGCGAGCCTGCTGATCGTGGCTCCCTACACTCTCCCGGCCCGGCTCCTCGCCGAAGTCTCCCGGCAGCCTGGAGTAGCCGGCACCGAGCTCGTCGACGCGGCGCGGATGGGAATCAACGGAGTGGAGACCGCCGTACTTGGCGTCGACCCGTCCACCTTCCGCGGCTACACACCCGCCGCCACGGCGGGGTCCGACGCGTTCTGGCAGGGAGTGGCGGATGCCGGAGTCGTCGTGACGCGATCGGCGAACGGCCTCGGCAAGCTGCCTCTCGGCACCGTGCTCACCGTCGCGGGGCGCCAGGTGGAACGGCTCACGCTCACCGGGCTGGGCTCGCTCGGGATCAACGGAGCCGGCGCGGTGGTTTCCGACGCGGTCGCCAGATCACTCGGCATGCCGGACGGCAACGCCCTGCTCATCAGCGTCCCGGCCAGCCATCTCACCTCGGTCATGTCGCGCGTCAACTCCATGCTCCCGCGGGGTGCGGCGACCGCGCCGCTGGTCAGCTGGGTGACCAGCGCTCCGGGCAGCGGCGTGCGCCCGGACGGCAGCATGATGAACTCGGCCCAGGTCGACACCATGCTCCGCGCCGCGTTCAGCCGTCTCGGCATGCCGTATGTATGGGGTGCCGCGGGCCCGAAGGCGTTCGACTGTTCCGGCCTGGTCCAGTGGTCGTTCGCCCAGGCGGGGATCCCTATGCCGAGGGTGGCAGACGACCAGGCACTGGCTGGCCCGGCCGTTCCCGTGAGCCAACTGCAGCCCGGCGACCTGCTCTTCTACCGCACCGAGCCGTCGCAGCCCGGATATATCTCGCACGTCGCCATTTACCTGGGCAACGGCTGGATGATCCAGGCACCGCAGACCGGCATGGACGTCGAGGCTGTCCCGCTCGTCCTCGGCCCGCAGTTCGCCGGCGCCATCCGGGTAAGTCCAGAACTGGCGGGCTCGCTTGCCCAGGTGATCCCGTGACAAGAAGGCGTTCGCCCAAAGCCTAATCGTTCGTAACGTGCGGTTTTACCATATGCTGAGCGTGCTTTCAGCGGGCCCAGGAACGGGCCGGGGTGAGGAGGATCAATGCCGGACTGGGTGGTCGTCGGGCTCGACAACGGCGGGACATCGAACAATGGGACCGTGCTCGACGCCGAGGGCCACTTCGCCATCGACCGGCTCGCAGAGGTGCCCAGCCTGGTACGGGAAGGACCGGATAAGGCGCTCAATGCCCTGACCGACGCGGTTGAGTACGTGCTTACCCTCACCGGCACGGCGCTGTCTAATGTCAGGGCCATCGGGCTGGACACGCCAGGTCCGGCAAGCGCGGACGGCGTCATCTCCTCCAAGGGCGCGACGAACTTCGGTGACGCGGGCTGGGGCGGCTTCGACATCCGCACAGCGCTGGAAGAACGCATCGGCATCCCGGTCATCTATAACAACGATGGCAACGCGGCGGCGCTGTACGCACATCACGTGCGGTATGGCGAAGCCTCCGCCGAGCACGGTTCGGTGTCCGCGATCGTCGGCACCGGGCTAGGCGGCGGGATCGTCGAGGGCGGTCAGGTCATCAAGGGCGCGGCGGGAATGGCTGGCGAACTAGGCCACATCAACATCCCGCTTGACGGGCTGCTCGACGAGCGGCAGCCGCTGCCCACATGCAACTGCGGCCTGTCGGGCGACGTGGAAAGCTTCGCTTCGCTCACCGGGATCCAGAACAACCTGCTGCCTTACTGGCTGAGCAAGTACCCCGGGCACGACCTCGCTGGTGAGCCGATAAGCAGCGCGGCGAAGAAGGTGCGCGGGTACGCCGAGAACGGCGACCCGATGGCGCTGGCCATCTTCGGTCAGCAAGCTATAGCTCTCGGCCGGCTGTTCAGCATCGCGGCGAACTTCCTCGACCCCGACGTGTACTTCCTCGGCGGCGGCGTGGTGGAGGCGGAAGCGCACTTCCGCGACTGGTTCCTTGACACGGTGAAGGCGAACACGTCGCTGCGGGAGGAACAGGCCCGGGTTGCCGAGATCGCATTGGTGCCCGACCGGGACATGGCCGGCGCGCGCGGCTCGGCGGTCGCCGCCAGGGACTGGGTGCTCCGCCACCAGTAAGTCTCTAGCAGGCGGGACTACTACCACCATCGCGAAGCGGACCGGCGTGTCGCTGGTGTTGCTGTAGCGGTGCTGGAGGCTGCCCGGAAACCTGGCGCACTGCCCGGGCATGACGATGTGCTGGTCACCGCTGACCGTGACGGTAAGCGCACCGGACTCGACCCATACCATCTCGCGGGTGCCGGGTACGTGCGCCTCGCCGCCGAACGACTCGCCGGGCATGACCTCCCAGCGCCACAACTCGGCGGCCCATGGCGGGTCGGTGGCGCCGAGTATCGTCCCGGTGCCGCCGGACTCGCCCTGCCACAGCACGCGGGAGGCATCGCCGACGCGAACGGAGGGCGCGGCGCTGACATCGACGAGCAGCGTGGCCGGTACCCCGAAGGCGTCGCTGAGCCGGGCCAGCGTGGTGAGGTTCGGATTCGACCGGCCCTGCTCGAGTGCCACGAGCACACCCTTGCTCACGCCGGACCGCGCGGCGAGCTGGTCGAGTGACCAGCCGTGCTCGGTACGCAGCGTCTTCACCGCGCGCGCCACCGCGCTCGACAGAGAGCTCTCCGACATAATTCGCTTCCCCCGCCGGGATGTCGGTCGGTATGCTGAACTATACGGGACATTATTCCGACCGGTTCTCCGGCCAGACTACATATTGAAGGACGACCAGTGCTCATCTTCGCACTCGCCGCCGCCGTGCTCTACGGAACCGCTGACTTCTGCGGTGGCGTTGCCGCGCGCCGGGCGAGCCCGTTCGCCGTCATCGCGCTGACCATGCCCGCTGGCGCGTTCGTCGTGCTCGCCGTCGTCGCGGCGGTCGGCCTGACCCGCGGCGGAGCGCTCACCGCGTTCGGCGGATGGGACTGTGCGGGCTGGGCGGCGGCCGGCGGAGCAGCGGGCGCGCTCGGCCTGATCGCGTTCTACGCGGGGTTCGCGAGCGCGCCGATGAGCGTGGTGGCACCGCTGTCCGCACTGGTCTCGACCGTGCTGCCGATCGGCGTCGCAATGGCGGACGGCGAGCGGCCCGGCGCGCCGGTGATCGTCGGCGCGCTGATCTGCCTGGCCGCTATCGTCCTGGTCAGTGCCGAACCGGGTGCGGCAAGGTCGGCGCACAAGCTGCTCGGGCTCGGCTACGGCATCGCCGCGGGCGCCGCGTTCGGCTTGTTCTTCCTGTTCCTCAAGAACGCCGGCCACAGCGCGGTCCTGTGGCCGGTCGCGGTGCAGCGGCTGGTCGGCAGCGCCGTGGCGCTCTCCGCCTTCGCGCTGTGGAGAGGTGCCACCGCCGGACCGGGGCGTCCGGCCATCAACAGGCAACTGCTGAGGATCGCCCTCATCTCCGGCGCGCTCGACTCGACGGCAAACGTGTGTTACGTGCTCGCCACCCGGATGGGGATGTTCGGGCTCGCCGTCGTGATCACGTCGCTGTACCCCGGAGCCACCGTGCTGCTCGCCAGGTTCGTGCTGCGCGAACGCATGCGAACGATACAGCAAGTCGGCCTCGTGCTCGCGGCCGCCGGCGTCGTCCTCGTCTCGATTTAGTCGTCCTCGTCTTTGCCCTTGAAGATGAGGCCGCACACCTCAAGGTAGAGCTGTTCGGGGTAGGGCAGGTAATCGACGATGCGCAGCGCCTGGTCCTGGCCGGCCGACTCGAGGATGAACTGGCCGTACCCCAGGATGCGGCCAAGCGTGGAGCGCTGGAAGCTCATGTCGGTCACCTTCGCGAGCGGCATCATGTTCACCTTGCGAGTGATGATGCCGCTCGCGAGCAGCATGCGCTGTGATGTGACGACGAAGTAGTTCACCGACCACTCGAAGATCCTCGCGATCAGCCGCACCAGCAACACCGCCCACAGCAGCCAGATCACGAGGATAACGAGGCCGTTGCCGTGCGCCACCGCGTCGCTGAGGAATCCGGCCACCGCGAGACCGACCAGTGCCTCTACGATCCGCCTGATCAACACGGCCGGATGCTGCCGCACCGTGATGACCTGACGCTCGTGGGGCAGAAGGTACTTGTTAACCGAGGTGGGGACGGTGTCGCTGCTCGGGACAAGCCTCATCGCAGCCTCGGGTCTAAATCGATGACACGAAGTGCGAGAAGCCGGCCGCTGTCGACGTCAAGAAGTTACCGATGTTTGAGACGAGATGAGCGGCGCTGGTGGGTTGCTTAACGACCCACCAAACCACGAAGGCGATCGCGGCATAGGTCGCGACTTGCTTAAGGTTCACGTCGCCTCCCTGGTCGCCCAGAGTTGTTCCGGCATCTATAGACCCTATGGTAGCGCGCACCGATTTCGGGGCCAACGACTAAACGAGACAGTCTTTACGTTAAGGCGTCGGCCTCAGTATGCCCCGTGGCGGGCACCAGTATGCACGATCCGCGGCGGCCGCGAGCGTCGGCCACGCCGGCGCGGTACGTAACTTTCACGCGCGCACCCGGCGATTCTGCTGCACCGCCCGACGCCTATCTGACAGCATTCCAGACGTGCAGGGCATGCTGGTGGGGTGGCGATGAACGACGCGAGCGATACGGATTTCGCGGTGATCGTCTACCGCGAAGAGGAGCAGTGGGAAGCCGATGCGCTGCCCACCGCCGTCACCAGCGATCTTGACGCGTTCGTGCGTGCGCTGCGGCAGCAGCCGAGCATCGGCGGCACGATCGGGTTCGCTGGCGTGGGCGACGACTTCTTCCTGGCGGTACGTATCTTCGGCGAGGACGTTTCGCTATTCCTCTCCGACCTGACCGCGGCGGTCGACTACGAGTTTGCCCGGCAAGTCCTCGATGCGCTCGACATCCCGGTGCCCGCCGATAACGAGCTCGACCAGGTGCTGCCCGCCGGTGACATGTCCATCTTCGCCGACCTCGGCCTTGACGAGATGGAGCTGGGCGCGATGTCGGCCGACCTCGACCTGTACCCGGAAGACGCCGTGTCCAGCATCGCCGACAGGCTCGGCTTCGGCGCGGCGGTGGACCGCGCGCTCGACATCGCGCTAGGCCCCTGAGACTGTGACAACCGGGTACGTGGCGAGCTTCGAACCGGCCATGCGGCTGGCGCTTGAGCAGGCCCGGCGGG
>Ga0335075_10014643_pt1 | contig 11767 bp, 12 predicted proteins | sample Lox_Sample_24_FD_206723 | JGI IMG/M metagenome (GOLD analysis project Ga0335075, IMG submission 206723) | Soil microbial communities from Loxahatchee National Wildlife Refuge, Florida, United States - Lox_Sample_2.4 | ecosystem: Environmental > Terrestrial > Soil > Wetlands | place: USA... | reverse complement strand
TGACACCGGCTCGTGGTAGAGCGGCTCCCAGGCAAGCTCCTGGATCTTCTGGTGGGCCTTGGCCACACTTTGGCGACTCACGTGGTCACCCCTTCCTGCAACTGCTGGTGACCTGCATCACACCGCGCCAAAGCCCGATCGTGGTTCTCAACATGAGACAACCCGGCGATCACCTCGCCAAATGGCGGATTAGCTCTCCCCGAAGACCGCGCTGCGGATCTCGGAAAGGTGCTGCCGGACGTCGCGAGAGATCTTCAGGTTCCCCTCGGCAGCCGGCTGGATGCCCAGCGCCCGGAGCAGTTCCGCGGCGGGCGCACCCGGGTCGCCCGCCTCGCCGAGTACCGGGTGCAGGCCCTGCTCGGCGAGATGGTGGAACACCAGGTTGACGACGCTCCACGGGTTGAAGGTCTCCTGCTGCGGTTCATCCGACCGGTCCATGGGGTATACCTCCTACTCCGACACAAATCGCGCCGACCGCGACTCGGCGGTCTCAACTTGAGACACCTTCGTGTTACGCCGTTGTTACCTTGTTAGGAACGACGCACACCCGCGACGCGGCCTCGCGGTCCGAGTCAGCCGCCCGCGAGCGCGATCCCGGGAGGCAGGAGGGACATGTCGCCTGCAGCAGCGCGCCCGCCGGCCCTGACCGATGGCGACCGGCTGGCCGAGACCCGCGTGAGATTCCTGACCGCCGAGACGGTCGAACCCAACCAGGTGCGGGACACGATCCTGGCGTCGTGGTGGCGTTCCCGGCGGTGGAACGTGGCGGCCGACCACATCGACCTGGCCTACACCGGCGACCCCGACCTCGATACCCCGCTGACCCGCAGCGCCATGCCGGTGCTGCGGCACTTGCGCGAGCATCTGGAGGGCCAGCCGATCAGCGTCATCCTCACCGACGCGGCCGGCGTGGTACTGACCCGGCTGGTCGCCGACCACGACCTCGACCGGCACCTCGACAGCGTGCAGCTCGCCCCCGGGTTCAGCTACGCCGAGGAGTCCGTCGGCACGAACGGCATCGGCACCGCATTAGAGGGCGGCCGGCCCATGCACGTGTTCGGCCACGAGCACTACGCCGAGAACCTGGAGGATCTCGCCTGTGCCGGGGTCCCGATCCGGCACCCGATCTCCGGCAAGACGCTCGGCGCCGTGGACCTGACCTGCTGGCGCAAGGACGCCGACCCGCTGCTGATCACACTGGCCAAGACCACGGCCGACCAGATCACCCAGGCGCTGCTGACCGACAGCAACGCGCGCGAGTTCGAGCTGCTGCAGGAGTACCTGCGGGCGTGCCGGCACAGCGCCGGAATCGTGCTGGCGGTCAACCACGACGTGGTCATGATGAATGAGCAGGCCCGGCAGGCGCTCGATCCAGGCGACCAGGTTGTGCTGCTCGGGCAGGCCACCGAGGCGCTGGCCAGACGCCACACCGCGGCGGTGGAGCTGGAGCTGCCCACCGGATCCCGGGCGCGGATGTACTGCCGTCCGCTGCGCGGCGAGGACCGGCTGGCCGGCGGGGTCGTGCACGTCAAGCTGGTCGAGCCCGGCGCCCGGCCGGGCATCCAGCCCGGGCCGCAGGCCCGGATGGTCCTGCCCAGCCTGGTCGGCTCCGGGCCGCTGTGGCTGCGCGGGTGCCACCAGGTGGAGTCGGTCTACGACTCCCGTGAGTGGCTCGCCCTCGAGGGCGAGCCCGGGGTCGGCAAGCTGGCCGTGGTCCGGGCCGTGCACCAGCGGCGGAATCCGGCTGGCCGCTTCCGCGTCCTGGACGCTGCCGACGCCGCCAAGCAGAACTGGCATCCCGCGGTGCGCCGCGAACTGCTCGACGGCTCGGGCTGCCTGGTCATCCGGCACGTCGACCGGCTGGGCCCGAAACGGCTGCACGCCCTCTCGGCCGCGCTGCAGGAGACCCGCGCGACCGGCCGCCAGGACTCGCTGTGGGTCGCGGTCACCCTGACTCACGGCCCCGCCCGGGGCGATCTGGCCGAGGTGCTCCGGTACTTCCCGAGCACCGTGGAGCTTCCCCCGCTCCGGCATCACATCGAGGACCTGCACGACCTGGTGCCGTTCCTGGTGGCCCGGCTCAACCAGCACCCCCGGCTGACCTGCTCGCCCGAGGCCATGCAGATCTTGCTCCGGTCGAGCTGGCCCGGCAATACCGAGCAGCTCTGGCAGGTTCTCAAGCGCGTGGTGCAGCACCGGCGCACCGGGACCATCCGCGCCGCCGACCTGCCGCCCGAATGCTGGACGGTCAGCCGCCGGCTGCTCAGCCCGCTCGAGTCAATGGAACGCGACGCGATCGTGCAGAGCCTGCTGGACTCGGGCGGCAACAAGGGCAAGGCGGCCGTGTCGCTGGGCATGTCGCGGGCCACGATCTACCGCAAGATCCACGAGTACGGCATCGTCACCCCGTCCGGCTGACCGCCAGCGCACCACCGCGCCCGGTCGGCGATGCTCTAGTTCTGCGCACTCCGGACGGACTCCAGGCGGGTCATCTCGTCGCCGGTGAGCCGTAGCGCGGCGGCCGCCACGTTGGCGGCCAGGTGGCCGGGGTCGCCCGTGCCCGGTATGACCAGCACGTGCGGCCCGCGCTGCAGTGCCCAGGCCAGCCGGACCTGCGCGGCCGTTGCCGCATGTGCTCGGGCCACCGCGAGCACGTCGGCGTTCTCGGTGCCGGTGACACCGGTCCCCCGGCCTGCACCGGCGATCGTGAAGAAGGGCACGAATGCGATGCCCTGGCGCCCGCAGGCATCCGCGAATTCGTGCTCGGCGGCGCTCGCGCCGATGCCATAGCGGTTCTGCACGCAGACCACCGGCGCGATGGACTGGGCCTCGGCCAGCAGATCCGGCGTCACGCCGGATACTCCCAGGTGCCGGATCAGCCCCGCCTGCCGCAGGTCGGCCAGCGCGCCGACGTGCTCGGCGATGGACGTCTGGCGCTGCATAACGCGCAGGTTCACCACGTCGAGATGATCACGCCCGAGCTGGCGCAGGTTCTCCTCGACCTGGCCCCGAAGCTGATCGGGCCGGGCCCGGTCCGTCCACTCCCCCGACGGATCCCGGCCCGGCCCGACCTTGGTGACGATGACCAGGTCGTCCGGGTAGGGCGCCAGTGCCGCGTTGATCAGCTCGTTGGCCGACCGAAGCGGGGAGAAGTAGAACGCGGCCGTGTCGATGTGATTAACCCCAAGCTCGACCGCGCGGCGCAGCACCGCAATCGCCTGGTCGCGGTCGCGCGGCATGGCGTCCGGCACCAGAGCCCGGCCGGTCTGCGGCAGGCGCATCGAGCCAAACCCGAGCCGGTTCACCACCAGGTCGCCGAGCTTCCAGGTTCCCGCGTCCGCAGCTGTAACCGGCCCCAGGCCCATAAAGGAATCCCTTTCCCGCAATGCGCACACGAATAGCCGTCAGCGCAGAATGCACTCTCGAATTCATTATGTCAAACGAGCGATATTAATTGAAAAACCATGCTACAATTAACCGAAATTGATGGCCGGGCTCATGAGATGATCGCGCCGCGATGAACGCCGGAGCAGACCACGGGACGGGACAGGACCAGGCCGGGCGGAGCGGGCAGGCCGGGTGGGGCGGGACGCCGCGCGCTTCGGACGGCAAGCCGGTGCCGCAGCCGGTCACGGACCTGGCCGCGGGCCAACCGGTCCGCGAGGTGTGGGAGAACGCGGTCGGCGGGCGCACGTTCGAGGTTGGCGGAGCGGCCGGCCGCTACTTCATCAAGTGGACGCCGGCCAGCAGCGGGATCGACCTGGGCCGGGAGGCCACCCGGCTCGAGTGGGCCGGCTCCTACATCACGGTCCCGCGGGTCCTCGGCCAGGGCGCGGGCGACGCCGAAACATGGCTGGTCACCTCGGCCCTGCCGGGCGAGAACGCGGTGACTGAGCGGTGGCGGGCCGATCCGGCCACGGCGGTCGCCGCGATCGGTGAGGGGCTGCGCGCGATGCACGAGGCCATGCCGGTGGCGGCGTGCCCGTTCTCCTGGATGGCCGAGGACCAACTGGCCGACGCCCGCCGCCGCGCCGAGCTCGGCCCTTTTGACCCAGCGTGCTGGCACCCGGTGCACCGTTCGCTCAGTACCGAGCAGGCTCTGGACCGGCTGGCCGACATTCCCGCGGTCGACCGGCTCGTCGTATGCCACGGCGACGCCTGCGCGCCCAACACCCTGATCACCGAGGACGGGAACTGCTCGGGTCACGTCGACTTCGACCAGCTCGGCGTGGCCGACCGGTGGGCCGATCTCGCCGTCGCCACCTGGAGCGCGGAGTGGAACTACGGCCCGGGCTGGGAGGACCGCCTGCTGAACGCGTACGGCGTCGCGCCCGACCCGGACCGGATTCGCTACTACCGCCTCCTGTGGGACGTCGGCCCCTAGCCCCGCTGACCGGCACCGGCTCAAACTGAGAATCACGGCCGGCTCCCCGGCAGGTATCAAGGCGACAGGTCCACATCCTGTTGTGGCGCCTTCCTGCGAAGGGAGCAGCGATGACCGCGCTCAATGCAGACGCCGGCAGTACTCCGCGGCCCGATGTCCACACCGAGGAGGCGGCCGGCGAGACGGCCGTGATCGGGCCGCTGGCCGGCAACCCGGCCATGCTCGGCCTGCCCAGCTTCATCGCGGGCTCGGTAGCGCTCGGCCTGGGACTGGCCGGCGTGGTGCCGGCCGGCGTCCTCGGCGCCCCGCTGGCGATCATCCTGGCCGCCACGGCCATCGGCCTGCTGTTGTCCGCGATCTGGAGCGCGGCCATCGGCCAGACCGCCGTGGCCGGCATCTTCGGCATCTTCGGCACGTTCTGGCTGAGTTACGGGGTGCTGGTGCTCGGCCTCGACCACAACTGGTTCGCGATCAGCGCCACCGCGGTGGTCGCCACCGTGAAGCTGTTCCTGCTGACCTGGCTGATCATCATCGTGATGCTCACCCTGGCCACGCTGCGGCTGCCGGTGGCCTTCACCGCCGTGTTCGCGCTCATCGACCTGGCTCTGCTGCTGCTGTACATCGGCTTCGCCCAGGCTTCACCGCTGGGCGTGCCGTCGGGCGGCCTGCTCAAGGCGGCTGGCTACGTCGTGCTGGTGTTCGCCGCCATCGGGGTCTACCTGTTCTTCGACTCGGCCTCGGTGGCCACCGGCGGCAAGGCGCTGCCGCTGGGAAAGCCGCTGCTGCACGGCTGACTACGGGCGGTGGTCACCACGGGTCGAGCTGGACCGCCGGCGGGGCTGGCCGCCGGCCGGACAGCCAGGCCACCAGGGCCCGCAGGTCTTCGGGCCGGTGCACCCGCGAGGGAACCGTGGCCAGGAGCATGGGCAGCTCCCAGCTGACGTAGCCCTCGGGCCAGTCGGACGGCTCATAACCGAGGCCGAGGTCGACATGGTGCACTTCGACCTCGCGCAGCCGCCGCACGGGACTGGCCGCCGTCGGCCATTGATCGTCGCCCAGCAACTCGGCGTGCGGCCATCCGGCCGCGACGCTGCGTTCCCAGACCAGCTCCAGGCGGCGCTGCGAGGCGTCCAGGTCGGCGATGATGTCGGCGGCTGGGCGCAGCGACCCCTGGCTGATCTCATCGGCGCGCTGCTGCGGCCCGCCGGGGTAACGGGGCACGTTCTCGCCCCGAAGCGCCCCGTCAAGCCGCCGGACGTGGCCATCGGCGTTGCGGGCCACGTGCGTCAGCACATGCCCGATCGTCCACCCGGGCAATCGGCTCGGCGAGCTGACCTGCTCGTCGGTGATCGGTTCCACCGTTGCCCGCAGCCGGGCGTGCGCGGTGAGGCACAGCTGGATCGCGTGGGCGGGATCCATATCCAGATCATTCGGCACGGTAGTGAGCCTTCCACGCCCTGCCCGGCAGCCCGCCAGCGGGACGGCCGGCTGGGTCCGGCATCGGCAGAAATGCGGTTGAGGCCGTCCGTACGATCGCTGTTGTGGATGAACTGACGACTCGCCCGTACACCGACGCCGATGCCCCGGCCCTGACAAGCTTCATGCGCGAGATGGCCGTTGCGGCCGGTGCCGATCCCGGCCTCACCGAGGAATCGGTCAGATCCTGGTTCACCACGGGCCTGGTACGCGACCCGGCCGCCGATACCCGGCTCGTCACCCACGATGCGGTGATCGTCGGCGCGGCGCTGCTCGCGCCGCCGCAGGGCGACGGTGACCGGGTGGACTGCTTCGGCGGGGTGCTGCCGGACTGGCGCGGCCGCGGCCTGGGCCGGGAGTTGATGAGCTGGTCGGTTGGCCGCGCCCGGCAGCTGCGCGACGCGCTTGCGCCCGGCGCGGCCTGGACATTCGACGCGGACGCTTACTCGACCGAGGCAACGGCCTTTCATCTGTTCGAGCGAGCCGGCCTGAAGCCGGTGCGGTACTGGTACGAGATGCATGCCGACCTCAGCCGCCCGGTCAGCCAGCCGCCGCCCCCGGGCCTGCCCGTCGTGCCGTTCTCGGCCGGCTACACCGAAGCCTTGTACGAAGCATGGAACGAGGCGATGGCGGACCACTTCGACTTCGAGACGCTCAGCCTGGCCGACTGGACGGAGCAGGAACTGCACCAGCCCGGCTTCCGGCCCGACCTCACCCGCCTGGCCCTGGACGGCGACGCCGTCGCCGCCTATGTCGAGGTCGGCGAGCAGACCCCAGGCCGGGTCCGGATCAACGCGGTCGGCACGCGCCGTGCCTGGCGCAAACAGGGGCTGGCCGGTTCGCTGCTCGCGCAGGCCATGCTGGCCGCGGCGGCCGACGGCCAGCAGCGGGCCACCCTGGGCGTTGACTCCGCCAGCCCGACCGGTGCGGTCAGCATCTACCAGCGGGCCGGCTTCGAGGTCGTGGACGCCTGGATTTCCTACCGCATGTCGCTCTAACGGCCGGGCGGCCGGGGAGATGGTGGCGGGACGCGGTGAGGTGGCCGCGTTCGGCGGCGGCCGGTCAGAGGTTGCGCACGTTACGCAGCTGGACGGCGATGCGACGGGCGTGGCGGCGGAGCAGGCCGGCGCTGTCGGGCTGCAGCGTGAGCCCGGCCTGCGCGGCGATGTCGTCGGCCACGGCCCCGATGGACAGGCCGTCGGTACGCAGGTGCCGGGCGAACTCCGGCGCCTGCAGCGCGTCGAGGACCTCATCGATCCGCCGCCCGGTCAACCCGCGCGGCGACTCCAGCCGCGAGCGCATGCGGCGCAGCACCAGCACGCACTACCGCCTGCTGTGCGACCTCGGCCCGTGACCGGCGCTCTAAGCTACTCGGGGACATGGCGACCTGAAGGGATTCCTGGTGACGGATGAGCCGGCGGCAGACGCGGCTGAGCAGCCAGGGCTTCTGGTCACTGGACATGCCTCAAGCATGTTCACCGAGCAGGTCGCACGCCGCTGGCAGGTTATCGACCCACTGCTGCCGGGCCCCCCGCCCTCGCCGCCGGGCTGCGACGCCGTGCTCACCGTCACCGCGGCGGATGGGCAGCCGGCGGCCACCGCCACCTGCGAACACTGGGTGGGCGATGCTGAGTCACTGGACCTGAGCTGGGGCGCGGCGCGCCGGTTCCAGCTGGCCCCCCAGATCGCCGGGCCGGATGTCGCGGGTGCACTGGACGGCCTGCTGTCGCAGTGGCGCGATCATCTGGCCGGCGTGCCCGGGACCGATGACGACGACACCGCTGCCCTGGTCACGTGGCCCAGCCGTGACATCCAGGGAATCAGGACATTGCTGCGCCACGGGCTCACCCCGATGGAGCTCATCGCCGCCCGCCCAGCCGGCCGTCAGCCGGCCGGCCCCGCCGGCGCCCCGACACGGCGGGCCGAGGGCCTGCCCGTAAGCGCGAGCCCAGACACTGGCCCGGCGCAGCCGGGCTGGCGGATCAGGCGGGCTGGACCGGCGGACATCGACGCGGTCGCCCGTCTGGGGGTGGAGGTGATCCGGTTCGACGCGCACTTCGGCGGCGTGACCGAGCGGCCGGGGACGGCAGCGGCCATGCGGCGCGAAGCCGCCGGGCTGCTGGCCGGGCCCGAGCCCTGGACGTGGCTGGCCGAGCGTGATGGCACCGCGATCGGCATGCTGGCCGCGCAGCGACCGGAAGCCGCTGACTGGATCGCCCCTATGGTCGGCTCGACGCCCGCCGCCTACCTCATGCTGATGTACGTGCTCCCCGGTGAGCGTGCCGGTGGTGTCGGCCGCGCGCTGACCGCGCGACTGCACCGAGAGGTCGAGACGGCCGGCGTGGCCGTCACGTTGCTGCACTACGAGCAGTCCAATCCGCTGTCCGTGCCGTTCTGGAGCCAGGAGGGGTACCGGCCGCTCTGGACCACCTGGGCGGCCCGGCCAGCTCGCACGCTCCGTTAGCTGGCGCTCTCCCTCGGGATCTGGAAGAACGGTGACCGCAGGACGAAGCGCGCGACGAAGATGAGCACCACGCCGGAAACGGCGACGCCGGCCACGGACCAGAGCTGCGGCGCGGGCGCGGCCAGCAGCGACTTGATCAGGAGCCAGACGAGGAACGCGGCCGCCCCGAGCGGAAGGATGCCGACGAGCACCAGGTCCGCGGCGTTGCTGAGGATGCGGCCATCTGCGCTCCTGTGATGTCGGCCCGCTCGCCACAGCATCGCTAAGTGCGCGCCGGAAAGCAATGCCGGCCTGGATCGCATGCTGGCTCATGCCGCCCCGGCCGCCCTAATGGCGCGCAGATCATGGACCCCGCCGATTTGATCCTGGCGCATCCCGCTTTTCATGATCCGGGTTCCTGGCGCTCAAATAGACCACCCCCGGCACCCAGATCATGGAAACACCGCTGTCAGGAGGGCCGCAGAGCAGCGCCTGGCCTCCATCGCGTCACACCTCTCGCCAGTAACAGCCAGGCTCATGACGAAGTGCACGAATGTACCGTTACGCGGGTCAGACAACCAGCGGGCCGTTGCAGAACTGGCCAGACCGCGTCGCGCCGCCCGCTCCTCCTGCTCTCCCCGGCCGGGTAAGGCGCAAATGTCCTTGATCATCGCGACTTTTCACGCGCGCCGGCCGGTTCATGACCCAATGTGAGCGGTGTGGTGGGCACCTAGCTGTTGCTACAGGAACAGCGTGGGGCCCACCACATCACTGCCGGGACCGTTGGTGGCCAGCGAGCGAGTGAAGGGCGGGAATGATCAAGAAAACTGCGGGGAGGCCGTAACGGCTGCCGGATGATCTTCCGGCTGGTTCTGCGGCAGCCCCTCTGACCCGCTCATCGGCACATTCATGTACTTCGTCACGATCCTGCCTGTTACTGGGGTGACCGGTGAGGCGCGATGCTCCACTTCTCGTCCACATGGTCTGCGTGGGGGCTGCACACCGAAGGTGTTCTCTGCATTGGTAGGGGCGAGCAGCGTCATCCGAGTCAGGAGCTGCGCGCAGGGGGAATAGCTGGCTGGGTGGGCCGGGGGTACGACACCCCGGGCCACCCCGTCGGCCTGCCCGGTCCGCTTCCACTTCTTCAGCACAGACCAGTGCCCGCGGCTGGACGACGTCGGCCACACTGGGAGGTGTTGCATTCCCGGGACCGCCAGGCGGAGGACTCGGCCCGACCCAGGAGGCGCAGGCCATGGAGTATCTCGTCACGATGACGACCCACGTCCCGGATGGCACGCCAGAGCAGGAGGTCAGCGAGGTCCGCGCCCGGGAGGCCGTCCACTCCGCCGAACTCGCCGCGCAGGGACACCTGCTGCGGCTTTTCCGGCCTCCGCTCAAACCCGGCGAATGGCGCACGCTCGGCCTTTTCGCGGCCGGCGACGAGGACCGGCTCGAGGAGGTCCTGGCCTCAATGCCGCTGCGGGTCTGGCGCACCGACGAGGTCACGCCGCTGTCGCCGCACCCGAACGACCCGGGACGGCCGGCCGGGCCCCGGCAGCCGGCCGGGCCCCGGCAGGCCACGGAGTTCCTGACCACGTTCATGATCACGGTCCCGCCGGGCACGCCCGGCCAGGTGGTCAAGGACACCGAGGCGGGCGAGGCGGAGCGCGCGCACGAGCTGACGGAACAGGGGCACCTCGAGCGGCTCTGGACGCTCGGCCCGGGCCGTGTGCTGGGGCTCTGGCGGGCATCCGACCCGGACGAGCTGCAGGCGATCCTGAAATCGCTGCCGATGGACTCCTGGATGAGCGTGCAGACCACTCCGCTCACCGGGCACCCGAGCGATCCGGCCATCGCCGGGACCTGACTGCGTACCTGCCTGAGGGGGAAGGACGTAGGGCATGAGCGATAACCGACAGAAGGTCGCCATCGTCACCGGGGCCTCACAGGGTATCGGGGCCGGCATCGTCGGCGGGTACCGCGACCAGGGCTGGGCGGTCGTGGCCAACGCCCGTACCATGAAGCCCTCCGACGACCCGGCCGTGGCCAACGTCGAGGGAGACATCTCCGAGGCCGCGACGGCCGACCGGATCATCACCGAGGCCCTCAACCGGTTCGGGCGCGTCGACACCGTGGTGAACAACGCCGGCGTATTCGTCTCCAAGCCGTTCACCGAGTACACGGCGCACGACTACGCGCTGGTCACCGGGGTCAACCTGGCCGGGTTCTTCTGGGTCACCCAGCGCGCCATCGCCCAGATGCTGAAGGGCGGCGGCGGCCACGTGGTCAACATCTCGGCGACCATCGCCGACGTCGCCGACTCCCGCGCCCCGGCCGCGCTGGCCGCGCTGACCAAGGGCGGGCTGGCCGCGGTCACCCGGTCGCTGGCCGTCGAGTACGCCACGCGCGGCATCCGGGTCAACGCGGTCTCGCCGGGCATCATCCAGACGCCGATGCACCCGCCGGAGAGCTACCGGGGCGACCAGGGCGAGCAGCTCCCGCCGGTCGGGCACCCGGGCCAGATCAGCGACATCGTCGGCGGCGTCCTGTTCCTGGAGTCGTCGCCCTACGTCACGGGCGAGGTCGTGCACATCGACGGTGGCAAGATCGCCGGTCACTGACGCGCAGGCCGCGCACCGCCACATCTGGTGATTGTTCTCGCCAGAGCCGAGAATGTCCTGAACGCGGCTCTGGCCAGGAGGAGGACGACGACCATGGCGGAATTGCACGGCCGGTGTGAGGAACGGTTCGGGGCGGTGCGCGACGAGCTGGCGCGGAACCTGGATTCCGGCGAGGAACTCGGCGCGTCGCTGGTCGTGGACATCGACGGCGACCTGGTCGTCGACCTGTGGGGCGGGTTCCGTGACCAGGGCAGAACGGTCCCCTGGACCGAGCACACCATCACCAACGTGTGGTCGTCGACCAAGACCGTGACCAGCCTGGCCGCGCTGATGCTGGCCGACCGCGGCCAGCTCGATGTCGACGCCCCGGTCGCGGCGTACTGGCCGGAGTTCGGTGCGGCCGGCAAGCAGGACGTGCTGGTCCGTCAGCTGATGTCGCACGCCAGCGGGGTGTCCGGGCTGGACCAGCCCGCCGTCGTCGACGACCTGTACGACTGGGACAAGGCCACCTCCCGGATGGCCGCCCAGGCGCCCTGGTGGGAGCCGGGGACCGCGTCCGGCTACCACGCGCTCAACTACGGCCACCTGGTCGGCGAGGTGGTGCGGCGGGTCAGCGGCAAGACGCTGAAGCAGTTCGTCGCCGAGGAGATCGCCGGGCCGCTGGGCGCGGACTTCCAGATCGGCGCCGCCGAGCGCGACTGGAGCCGGATCGCGGACGTGGTGCCGCCACCGCCGCTGCCGATCGATTTCGGCGCGCTGCCGCCGGACAGCCCGGCGGTCAGGACGCTGACCGGCCCGCTCGCCGAGGCCCAGGTGGCCAACACGCCCGGCTGGCGGCGCGCG
>Ga0335075_10014642_pt1 | contig 11767 bp, 7 predicted proteins | sample Lox_Sample_24_FD_206723 | JGI IMG/M metagenome (GOLD analysis project Ga0335075, IMG submission 206723) | Soil microbial communities from Loxahatchee National Wildlife Refuge, Florida, United States - Lox_Sample_2.4 | ecosystem: Environmental > Terrestrial > Soil > Wetlands | place: USA: Florida... | reverse complement strand
ATCCGGAGTTAGCTTGCGGATTGAAGCGTGGCTTCACCTTTCACCACCACGTTCTAGGTGAGCCCAGGAGACCGGCGCCCGATCGACGGGATCAATTGCTGGTTGCGGCAAGTCCCCATGATGGGATAGCAGATACGCATTGGTATCGGGCCGATTTTGATCACTTCCTGCTTCGGCAGGCCCAGATGTTGGGTGCTGACTATGTTGACCAAACCGGTTTGCGTCACTTCGTTGACGAGGGCGACGCGGCAAGTCTCACCGGCGAACGTCGCGGCCTGCCGGTCCGCGTCAGAGCGCGGTTCGTAGTCGATGCGACCGGTCCGCGTGGATTTCTGCACAGGGCTCTCGGACTAGGAGAACTTAACTTGCCGGGTCTGTCATCGACGCAGGGTCTGTACAGTCACTTTTCCGGAGTAAAGCGACTAGGCGAGGGCGCTGCCAGCCGCACCGGGGAAGCTCCGCCTTATCCCATTGACGACGCAGCCGTGCATCACGTCTTCGTTGGCGGCTGGGTGTGGGTGCTGCAATTCAACAATGGCATCACCAGCGCCGGGGTTGCGGCCACGGATGAGGTTGCAGCGCAGCTGGGTCTGGCAGAGGGCGAAAAAGGCTGGAGACGCCTGCTGGGTTTGATTCCGGCGCTGGAGGAGCAATTTATATCTGCGCAGGCGCAGCGGCCATTCACACATGTCCCGCGGCTTGGCTTTCGAACCGCGCGCGCCGCGGGAGATAACTGGGCGCTGCTTCCTTCTGCTGCGGGATTCGTCGACCCCCTGCTTTCCACCGGCTTCCCACTTACTCTTCTCGGCATATCTCGATTGGCGGAGGCGATAGAGCGGGATTGGGGAACTGATCGCTTTACAGGCGGCCTTGCTGCTTATGCAAAGACCACAGACGCCGAGCTCACAGCGGCGTCTCGCCTGGTTGGCGCGCTCTATGCGAGCATGAATGACTTTCCACTTTTTGTGGCGCTTTCGCTGCTCTACTTCGCTATAGTCAGCTATGCGGAGGCGGCGCGAAGGTTGGGCAAACCGGAACTGGCGCCGTCGTTCCTGATGCACGACCATCCGGTCTTCGAACCAGCGTGTCGACAACTTCTCGACCGAGCCCGCGGCGCGTTGTCACTACAGGAGTCTGCGCGGCTAGTCGACGATATTGTGAACGCAATCCAGCCTTTTAATGTGGCCGGTTTGGGAGACCCGGGGCGGCGCAACTGGTATCCCGTTCTTGCCGAGGATCTGCTCGCGTCGGCGCATAAGTTGCATGCGAGCCGGGAGGATATCCTCCGGTTGCTGCACCGCTGCGGCTTTGAGCGCGACGCGGACGCCGTTTCGCCGGTGAGCGCGCAGTTGTAGCGTGCGCCGGATAGCTGTGCTCAAGGCCTTGCAGGCATTGGCTGCTCGCTCAATGGATTCATGGGCGCGGTCCCCGCACCTTTGCCGCGGCGCGAGTTTACCCAGGTCTCGATCAGCAGCGCCGGAGGCCCCACCAGGAAAAGCGCATAGAGCGGAGCATAGACGCTCTGGTCCAAACGCAGAAACATCTCCACCAGGGCCACGAGAAACGCGACGACGCACTGGCCGGTCTTCGAGCGCAGCGTTGTCTTCGGGTCGGTGATCATGAAGAAAATGAAGAGCTGATATTCCGGTCCGGTGATGGGCGCAATCTCCGATTGCCATGGATCATGCATGATCCATGCGCGCACGAACGCGAGCGCGAAGAATGAAACAACGTAAGTGGCGCTGATGTGAAAGCGGCGCGCGCGCCAGATGATCGCCGAGCCGAGAAGCCAGATCACGACCATTGGCCAAAGATTGTTGCCCCACTGAATGCTGAGCGTCGCCACGGATTCCGAGGCAAGAAACAACATGACGCAAATACCGAAGTTGGAAGGGTTGCAGAGGTGGCGCCCCCTGAAGCGGATGACGTACTTCGAAGTGATGGCGATGGCAGCACACAATGCATACGGCCAGAAGCCGGGCGACCGAATGAGAATGCCGACGCTGATTCCGGTGATATACGCGCTGGCAAGGTTCGGCAGCTTGCCTAGAAAGATGCGACCCAGAATCAGCTCTGTAGCCAGACTCGTGCCGATGGCGAGAAGTGTTTTTGGATAGCTCTCCAGGATGCCATAGCTGAGGTGACCGGCGAGCAAAATAAGCGTGATGAAAAGCGGCGGGATATATCGATTGTCGAGCGAGAGCCACTGTTTCCACCGCGGAGGCTTGATGGATGGAGGCGCGGGAACTGCGATCGCCTGGTGGCTCATGCCGGCTCCTTAATGTTGTACAGCTTATCCGGAGTGAGATTGTCTATAGTTTGAACTTTTCCGGAGGGCCAGCGAATCACCGCCTTTTCAAGCCGCGGATTCCTGCCCAATCCAAAGTGTAAGCGCCGATCGTTCTGTGCGGCAAAGCCGCAACCGCCCGAGACCTCCTGAATCTGCTCCTGGCCGTTCCAATAGAGCGCGATCTCCGCGCCGATTGCGCTGCGATTGCTCACAGTGCCTTCCAACTGAAATTCGATCCACTTATTATCCGGAGTGACCGTATTCTTGTAGATCAGCAACGGCCCACGCTCATTCGCCACCAGCACATCCAGCACTCCTCGATTCCACAGATCAGCTAACGCCACTGCGCGCCCATCGTAGGTGTCGGTTGCGCCCACGGCCTGGGCTACATCCACGAATTTGCCCGCGCCATCGTTTATCCAGACACGCTTCTGCTGATAGCCCGACAGGCTGCGACCAGCCATGGCGGGCCAATTCTTGGCATCCTCGATGATGGCGCGGTTGCCTCCAGCCACCTTCGCAAAGTCGTACCAGTAGCTCTTGTTCCGGTCGAGCGAGATATTGCCGTTGGTGAGATAGAGGTCCAGATTACCGTCATTGTTCAGGTCGCCAAACTGCGCGCCGAAGCTCCATCCGCCTAACTCGACGCCCAGGTCGCGAGCGAGATTTTCGAATTTGATACTGTCGCCTGACGTTCCCTCTTTGGGAGTCCAGAGATTATTGCCTTGAATAAGAACGCCGTCTTCGGAGATGTTCGAGACATAGACCGAATACTTTCCCTGATTGAAGATGTCGCCAAAGGCAACATCCATGCCGCTCTTAGGCGCGAAACCTATGCCCGACTCTTTTCCGACCTCGTGAAATCGCTTGCCATCGTTGAGGTATAGCTCCGACACCCCATAGTCATTCGCGATGAACAAGTCCTGATGTCCGGTTCCGCGCAGATCGGCGGCGCCCGAAGCCAGGGCCCACCGCCGGCTGTCGATGCCCAGCTTCGCGCTTACTTCCTCGAACTTACCGTTGCCTAAGTTGTGAAAGAGATATTTCCGGCCGCCGTTGTTGGCGTACTCAAAGCTGTCCGGCATCATGCGGGTGGTCTTAAGATGCCAGAGATCGACATTCTCGTCGTAGTAACCGCCTACAAAGAGGTCGAGCTTCCCGTCGCCGTCATAGTCAAACCATACCGCTGTGTTGGCATTGATCCACTTGGGCAGTCCCGCCTGTTCCGAGACGCGAGTGAATCCATGTCCATGGTCGTTATGAAAGAGCTCCGGCCTTCCCCACTTGATGAGGTAGAGATCTTCGTACCCATCGTTGTCGTAATCGCCCCACACTGCACCCATCGAAACGCCGGTGCCGGGCTGGTTCACATCGGCGATTCCCAGCTGCGGCGCGACATCAGTAAAGGTTCCATCGTGGTTGTTGTGGTAGAGAGCGTTCTTGCTGCCTTCGCGGCTATTGGTCACATAGAAATCAGGCCAGCCGTCGCGGTCATAATCGACGACCGAGACCGAAGCCCCCATCGACGCAACTTCGGGCATGATTGGCGCCAGTTTGGGGTCCAGCCTGGGAGCCTGGTTGGTAAAGCTGACACCCGCCTGATGCGATACCTCTTCGAGGTAGAAGCCGTAGCGTGCGAGCGCCGCGTGCTGATTCAGCCGCGCATCGGCCGCCTTTTTGTTTGCAGCGATGCGCTTGACGACAATGGGCGTAGCGATGAGACCAAGGAAAAATATGGTTAGCAAAATACGTGCAATGGGGCCGCGTTTCATGGAGCGGTCGAACTCCTTAGTGCATTTTCAAAACCGTCTGAGGTGACATACCGCGTCTGGTACGTCTGCCAGTCATCGGGGTGATGGCGATAGACCCATTCGTCTTCGAGAGGGCCTGGAGGCGTGTCATAAAGTTTGCGAGCATGATATGGCAGAGGCCGAACCGTTGCGGAATAAGTGGAGTTATAGTCTCCGTCCTTGATCCATCCGTCGCCGGCAATGACATAATCGCGAACCCAGCCGGAGGGCGGCGGTGCAACCGCAGCAAAGCGTAACGACATCTCATCTCCCGCGTTCATGATTACGTAGCGGTCGTCGGTTTTTGCCAGCAGAGCGCGCACGTCGCCGTAGCGCGTGTAATAGCCGGAGAGATCGCGCCAGATCTGGGTTGTGGCGGCAAGATGGCTGTAATTGGGAATCTCCGGTGAAGATGGATTGGCTTGATGAATGACCGAATATCCCCGATAGTGGAGATCGGCGCTCACCGGCGCCAGTCGCGTCACTTTGATCGGCGTAGCCGGGAGGCCTCTGGCCCATTGGATTTGATCCCAGTAGATTTCGAGGTTGGTGCGCAGGCGAATCTTATGCGGCACTCCAGGGGGAAAGATCCCTGTCAAATCGATAAGACAGATTTTCCTGCGACCGGCGGGGAAGCCGAGATCAGGCCGTACGACATGCCAGTGACCGCGGCCATCCGCTACTTCGAGGCTGAGCGGTTTTGGCATTTCGTGGCTGCCCTGGCTGATCGCCACGTTAATGGTTGAGTCAGATGGGTGCAGCCATCCCTTGGCGATGAGATAGAGAGGGCCCCGGGGCGGGATGTTATTGCCGAGATTTATCTCGACATAGTGATCACGAGTTATGCCCTGATATTGACCTCGACCGAAGTTATCGAGATATTTTCCGTCGAGGCTGCGCAGGGTGTTCGTAACGTCATGGCCGTCATCATCGATGGCCCGGACAATGGGCTGTGGTGTGGCGACGGTTGTAATCGCGGGTTTAACGGCAGGAACCACGAAGCGTTCGTCAGTAAAAATATCCGTCCCCACAGGGTGGTCCACCACCATTAGCGCAAGATGGTCGTAGTAATAGGTCTCCCACAACTCGCCCGTGATGCGCAGATCGTAGAATCCATCGCGCGGAGCGAGTTGATCGCCGCGAATCTTATACCACTCTTCGGTGGCGGCGATGCTTGCTGTACCGAGGGAGTTGATGCGAAGTCCGATAGCCGAACCCCAGGGGACCGCATCTTTAACAAAATCGAATTCCTTACCATTCCAGGCAAAGAGGAACGGGCAGGAGCCTTTGAGACGCTGCTCGGTGAGGACCTGCTGGTCGGCCTTGAGAGCAAACTCTGCGCGCACGGAGCCGTTGGGCCACACAATGCGAGCCACATCCGTCCCGCTGTGCTGGCCGAGGCCGAAGTGAAGTTGCGGACTATCGATGGGCTGCTTCTGCGTAAGCAGTGCGGAGCGGATTTCGATCTCGCCGCCAATGCCGAAGGAGTTGATTCGCTGGTCTCCGGTGGCTACTTTCGCACGCGGGCGGATGATCTGCCAGTGATAATTTTTCGTACCCTGGGCAATCGCCTGCTGTGGTTGACCATCGGCAGAGAGCCCGAGGAGGACCAGGTGCCCGTCGGCATTGACGTCGGCCACATCGAAAATTCGCTCCGCGCCGGCGAGCTTTGGCATGAGGTTGAATCTACCGTTTTCATCGGCCAACCATATAAGGGCGCCGGCAGCCGCCTGAGGGGTGGACGGCGCGACCTGGGTGAGAATGAGATCGACCGCTCCGTTGTTGTCGATATCAGCGGCGTGAAGGCGAACATCACCGGCAATGGCGCTTGCGGGATTCGGAACATGGGCAATCTCGGTTGCTGTCCAACCGCTGCCGTCCTCGGCGGCGGCAAGACGTGTAATTGCTCCACCGGGCTGCACCACCACTAATGCCAGTATCCCATCGCGATTCACGTCTGCTGCGGTGATGGCCTTGGCCTCCGAAACATTCGCTGGAACAGGACGCTCCGCGAAGTTGCCCGAGCGCTGATTGAAAAAGACGTGCAGTTTGCCCGATCCGTCAATGATTGACGCATCGGGATTGCCGTCTCCGTTTAGATCGGCCCAAACAAGCTGGCGGATGCCGGAAATTCCGGGGAAGGGGTGAATTGGCTGAAAGGTGCCGTCCCCGTTGTTGCGCAGAACAACGGGCAAGCCGCTTTCGCTTCCCAGCACAATGTCGAGATCGCCGTCAGCTTCAATGTCCACGGCCCATGCGCCCGTATAACTCGCATCAAGAATGCTCTTGGGCAGCTTCGTCTTCGCCGTCACATCGGTGAAGGATGCGGGGCTATCCTGACGCATGAAGCGCAATCCACCTGCACCGGCGAGCAGCAGGTCCATCTTGAAATCGTAGTTGAAGTCGACCGGTAGAACACTTTCGGGAGACAGTGTTGCAGGGCCGCGGCCGGGAAACGGAAACTTCGCGCCTGAGCTCAGCTCGACCTGGCCGGCGTTGGCGGTCGCGATCACCTGCGGGCCTTCACCGGTGAGCGAGATGGCACCAATCCAATTCCAAGTTGTACTGCCGGGATTGGCAACCGGCGCAGAAGTGAAACTCATGGCAGTATCGGCGGGAGCCGGGGTGGAACTGGGCGATGCCATGCGCAACAGGTGAGTGAATGGCAAAGCATCTTCGCCGGGCTGGGGCTTCAACAGGGTCAGGTTCTCGCGGAATTGCGGCACGCGCAGGAGTACGTTGCGCAGAAAGATGCTGCGTGTCGCCGCCGCATGCGGGTCGTTTTGATCTGACGCTGCCTGGAGCGCCGCAAGCTGCTGCTTGACCTCAGGCGGCCAGGCCGACGACTCCGCCGCAATGCTTGCAACGGTCGTGCGCAGCAGCGCGGCGTTTCCGTCTTTGGCGGCAATGCGAGCCAGATCGAGCAGCGCGGCGAGATTCTCCGGATGAACCTTGAGAATCTGCTCAAGGATGCGCTGGTACTCGGCGTCGCTGTTTGCCGCTCCCTGCCGCTCGATCTCGGAGGCAAGGCCATAGGCAGCGCGTACGTTGGCTGGATTCAGTTCCGAGGCAGTACGCAGATTGGTGATGGCAGCCTGTGAATTTCCGCGATCGCTCTCGAGAACGCCGAGCAGATAGTAGATCTGGTCGTTATGCGGCGCCAGCTGCGAGGCGCGATTGAGCCTCTCCGCAGCGAGATCGAAGTTGCGCTGCCGCAGGGCGAGAATTCCCCAGTTCGCCCACACGGCCGGCTCGCCGGGAGCGATCTGCGTGGCCTGCGCGAGAGTGCTCTCGGCGCGGACATCATCGCCAACCTGCAAAGCCGCGAGCCCCACGTAAAAATCGGAGATCGCGTCTTCATAAGCCTTGGTATTCACCGCGGGAAGCCTATCGCCGCGGTGACAGCCAACCGCCGCCAGCGTGGCCGACAAGGCAAGCGAAGCGAAGAAACGGACCCTGTTACGCAGATTGCGGCCAGCGTTCGGTAGGAAGCCTTCAGTGTTCATCCAGTCTTCCATTTTGGGGCTTACCCCTGACGCCTCGCAACGACAGTCGCACATTCCCCTTTCATTTCGCTGTGACTCAGGATACGTTGCCTGCGACTTGAGCCTTCCTCGACGCGCGTCCGCCCCCCGCGATTGCGCTTCAGGCTTATTGCCTTGACCTGAAGCGGAGGGCCGCGATGGCGGCAGCAGGCGGCGCCGATTCTCTCCCGGTGCGCGAGGACGATAGACAGGAAGCCGCGCTGCACGCTCTCATGCCACCGGGTTGAGTCTCCGATAGAAGCTCGCTTCGGGGACGGTATCCGGTGAGGTTTTGAGGATACTTTGGCTCGAAGCAGCCATGGGCTTGATTTCCTGGATCCAGCTTTCAGGGTTGCGGGGGCGTACGCAACCAACTATACCCAGGCCACGTATGCCGGTCTTCGTTCCTACGATGGAGTTAACACTCAATCGAAAGGTTGAGATGGGCCGTTTGGACGGGTTACTTTTTGCATCTTAGTTTGAGAGGAGATTCTCTGGATGCAAACAAAGCGAATTACGGGCCTGGCAGTATGCGGTGTAATGCTGATCGCGGCGGGGTGCCGCAAAACCAACAGTGCAGACAAGAGCGCGTTTAAGTCTGCAATCAACGATTACTATAGCGCGCGACAGGAATGCGTCTGGTCCAGCCCGGTGAAGTTCCCGGCGCAGGCGGATACGTCGAATGAAGACCAGACGAAGGGCTTCGACGCTCTTACCGACGCTGGACTTCTGGTGAGAAAGTCAGCGGAGAAGAAGCGATTCCTCATTGGATCCAAGCAGGTAAATGACTACGATCTGTCAGACAAGGGCCGCTCAACTTGGACCGCGGATCAGACGCAGCCTGGCTACGGCAACTTCTGCTTCGGGCACCGCGAGGTGACGAACATCGACAGCTACAGTCCGGCTGATAATCCCGACGCGACGCAGTACACGGTGACTTACCACTACGACGTGGCGAGCGTGCCCGACTGGGCCAATTCGACCGAGATGAAGACCGCGTTCCCCAAGGTCGCGACTGACACGTCAGGGCAGCAGACGGGTACCGCTACGCTCATGAAGTCGAACAACGGCTGGCAAGTAGGCAGCGTACAGTCTTCGAGCGACGACACGTCTTCATCCCAGTAAGCGCCGAACCCCGGCGCGTGTTATCCTCTGTATCTCGAAGCGTGAAGAGGTCTGACCTCTTCATGGCACACAAGATCGAGATTCGGTGGGAGCGATCGTGATCAATCTGTCCTTGTCCGCGCCGAGGCTGGCGCTCACTTTGAGCATCTTCATCGGCAGCTCGTTTTATGCTGCGCATGCCGATCGAGTTTGCGATGCGACGGCCTATGGCGCCAAAGCTGACGGCAAAACCAAAGATACGGTCGCGCTGCAGAAGGCGATCGATGACTGTGCGGCGAAGGGAGGAGGCATCGTCCAGTTGAACGCGGGGACCTTTCTCACGGGACCAATTGTCCTTAAGAGCGGGATCGCGCTTGATATACAGGCCGGGGCCACATTGCTGGGGAGTCCCGATCCGGCGGATTATCCAGAGCGGGAAGAACTGCGCGAGCAATCTGTGCAGCCGTTGATAGGGGCGCAGAACGCCCACGATGTTACGATCCGCGGCGGAGGAACGATCGACGGCAATGGCCAGCCATGGTGGCAGATGGTATGGGCGCATAAAGGGACGGCGAATTTCGTGGCGGCCAAACGCCCACGCCTGATGCTGCTGGACCACTGCACGCATATTTTGATCGAGAACGTCACGATTCAGAATTCTGCTTCATGGCAGGTTGTTCCGTACTACTCCGACGATGTGACGATTCGCGACGCAAAGATTCTTGCGCCTGCGCATTCACCGAACACCGACGGCATCGATCCATTTTCGTCGCATCACGTGACCATCTCTCACGTGACCATTGATGTTGGCGACGACAACGTCGCCATCAAGTCCGGGCAACCTGACTCCGCGGGGCCTGACGATCCGGACACCGATATTACCGTAACGGACTGCACTTTCCTTCACGGTCATGGCATGTCGATCGGCAGCGAAGTGTCAGGAGGTGTGCAACGTGTTCGGGTAGCCCGAGTGCATTTCAAGGACACGGCGAACGGCGTGCGGGTCAAGTCGAATCGCGACCGTGGGAGCGATATCGGATATCTCGATTTCCGCGATCTCACCATGGAGGACGTGAAGACGCCCATCCTGATCAGCGAATACTATCCGAAGATTCCTGAGCATGACCAGCCTCAGCCGATCACCAGGCTCACTCCACATTTTCACGACATATCGATCAACAATCTACAGGCAACCGGTGCTGCGCAGGCGGGAGTGATTGTCGGCCTTCCGGAAAGCCCCTTAAAAAGCGTTCTGCTGACAAATGTGCACATTGCCGCGGATAAGGGTCTCACCGTCAGCAACGCAACGATCACCGCGCATGATCTGGTGGTGAAGGCGGCGAGTGGCCCTCCCATCTTGCTGCTCGAAAATGCAAAGGTAAACGGACAGTGATTTCGCCGCTGATTATGGCTCCCTTCGCTTTACCGTGATTTGGGAATTCGCGGCTGCCATCCGTCTAGAAATGCCTTCGTCCTGTACTGAGCGGCCTCAGCGGAGGTGAGCAGTTTGGTGTGCGGGTCGCGCCTGCCCATGTGCGCGCCGGGCCCCTTCGATGTATATTCGGCGTAGTAGACAGTCTCCAGTGAATGCGTCTCGCCCGGGTGCCACTCACGCCAACCTGCGGGCGCAATTTGCTGACCCATCCACGTGTTGAGAAAAATCACTTTGGCATAAGGGCGCCATGGGCGCCCGAGCCAGACATTTGTAACCCCCGGAGAGGCCGTCAATCGGCAACGATTAAAAACGAAACCGCTGTCTTCATCGGGATAGTGCTTGGCCTGGGCGGTGAGGAAGCCTTCCGAGTGCGGTGTGCTGTGAATCTCGCAGTGATCGAAGACCGCCTTGGCGTCGCCGAAAATGAAATCGACATTTCCTTCGACATAGCAGTGCGTGAAGTACTGCCGCGCCGGAGTGCACGGCTGACCATCGGGAGAACAATCGCGGCTGCCAGCATAGAGCGTGTCCTGGTTGCCGAGAAAGCGCACGTTCCGAAATACAGCCTTGTCACCAGCCACGAGGGTTGCGAGTGCCTGCGAACCGGCGGCGCGCTGTGGATGTGTCGCGTTCCAGTCGTTGGCGAAGGTCAAGTTTTCCGCTTCGAAATTATCTCCACGAATCTCGACTGTCGCGGAATGGAGCGTGCCCCCCGAGGCGCCGGCGCTCTTGTTGAAAACAATCACGGTCTTCGCCGCGTTCCGACTGCCGCCTCGAAGATGAATGTCCGGCTTGGTGATCAACACGGTTTCCCGGTAGATTCCAGGCGCGATGACAATTGTCGCTCCTGTCGCCGGAGCCACATCAACGGCCTTCTGCACGGAGGAGTAATCGCCATGCCCGTCAGACGACACGTGAAGAATCGTAATCGGAGCGATCTGCGCGTTATGCGTGCCTACATCCTGCGCACAGAGATTGATCGGCCACTGAGTGCTCTGGAAGAACAGCAGGAAGAACAGGGTAAAAAAGCAACGTCTCAATACAATGCGCCTCTTCTGTGCCAAATGCAGTGGTCAGACCTCCTGATAGACAGATGTAGCACCCGACACCGCATTTGCCCAACTAAAAAGAGAAGAAATGCACTCCAGACGCGATCGACCTGAGGCCGATCGCGTCATTCCTTAGCCTGTGCGGTCGTGCGGCTAGCGGACCTGCGGGAATCCGAGGTCCACCTTGCTATGCGCGGGATCTGGCCAACGGCTTGTTACGACCTTGGACCGCGTATAGAACTGCACTCCTTCGGGACCATACATGTGAAGATCGCCGAAGAGCGAAGATTTCCAGCCACCAAAGCTGTAATAGGCTACCGGCACGGGAATGGGCACGTTGATGCCCACCATGCCAACTTCTACATCGAACTGAAACCGGCGAGCCGCGCCTCCATTCTGTGTGAAGATCGCTGTCCCGTTGCCGAAGGGATTTTCGTTGATCATACGCAGCGCCTCATCGTAGGTCGACACGCGAACCACGCTGAGCACAGGACCGAAGATTTCATGGTCGTAGCAGCGCATGCCGGGCTTCACGTTGTCGATCAGCGAGGGTCCGAGAAAGAAGCCTTCCTTTT
>Ga0335075_10014641_pt1 | contig 11768 bp, 13 predicted proteins | sample Lox_Sample_24_FD_206723 | JGI IMG/M metagenome (GOLD analysis project Ga0335075, IMG submission 206723) | Soil microbial communities from Loxahatchee National Wildlife Refuge, Florida, United States - Lox_Sample_2.4 | ecosystem: Environmental > Terrestrial > Soil > Wetlands | place: USA... | reverse complement strand
AACTCTTCATTGCTTCCCATGATGTCCCCATCGTGATATCTATCCAACCTGCCCTCCCAAACAATGCATCTAATCCTCACAGGCGCAACCGGCCTTGTAGGCTCCGCCTGCCTCCAAACCCTGCTCATCACCCCAGCCGTCACAGCCATAACCGTTCTAAGTCGGCGTCCAGTCCCCATGGCAGAAGGACAGGAGAAAGTGAAAGTTATCATACATGGCGATTTTGGACAGTATCCTGGAGAAATTGAAAGGGGCGGAAGGGTGTGTTTGGGCGTTGGGGGTTAGTCAGAATGAGGTTGATAGCGAGTAAGGAGATTATGCCTTAAGTCATTGGCCTTCTGTAATGCAGGGTGCTGATACTGCTACGGTAGGAAATACTTAAAGATCACGAAAGAGTGGCCCTTAGCAGCTGCTAAAGCATTTGCTTCCACTTTCTGATCCGTTTAAATTCGTTTACATCTCTGGTATGTGTCTTCTGAGAAGCCCCTTTTGTCATAGGCAAGTAGTACATGTTTACATTAATGGGTCTACGCAGGAGAAGGAGCAACGACGGAGCCTGGCGTGTTTACTCCTAAATATGGGAAAGTGAAGGGGCAAGCTGAAAAGGCGTTGCTGGAGCTGTCGAAGGCGACTCCGAGTTTGAGGTTTTATTCTGTGAGGCCAGCAGCAGTAGATGCTACGTACCATAAAGAGATTCATCCGTTTATGCCGAGACAGAAACAGTTTATGATTAGAGCGGGCAATTTCGTATTATTGCCTGTGTTCAGAGCTGTTTATACTAAAATGGTTAGTCCGACGAGGGAACTGAGCCAAGTATTGGTCGATTTGGCTTTGGGCGATGGGAAGCCTTTGGAGGGTAAGGGGATACTAGATGACGGTAGGACGGTATCGAATGTTGGGATAAGGAGACTTGCTGGAATTTGACCGGGTTTCTTGCGCTCTCTAATTAACTTCCTTTTTTGAATTTCGTTCTTTCTCATACAGCGACAGATACGTAGCTTGCAACCTTTGCAGCAAGTGCTCCTTCGCGGTAATCACCTTCCCATTGTTCGCCATATTCTCTGCTGCCCCATTACCATGCCCAAACCCGTTAATTGATGCTCTCGAACTCACCATCTCGCTCGGTACCGGCTCCAGTACCGTGTCATCAACCGGGTGGCAGAAAAACGCTATACTATACCTATCCTCCCCGCCCCGCCGCGCCTCCTTCGGGAAAACAACCCTGTGAACTGCACTCCGAAAAAGCCCGTTTGTCCAGAACTCGAACAAGTCTCCCATATTAACCAATATTGGCGGGCTTGGATCAGACTCTGTGCCTGGAGGCGAAACTGGCACAGGATACCATTCCCCTGAGCGAGTCAGTATCTCGAGACCGGGTTGGCCCGGTCGCTGGAATAGGAGTGTGACGCTGCCATAGTCGCTGTGGGCACCAGCGCGGATGTCAACTTCGGGTTGGTAGTCGGCGTTTTCAGGTATCGATGGGTAGTACAGGAGCCGCAAAGTGCAGCCTGAGGGGCCGAGAGACGGGGAGTGCCGGCTGGCAAACCAGCTGGCGCCACCAGAGGAAGAGGGGATATGGAGGCCGAGGCCCAGCAGGGTGAGGATGCGCAGGCAGAGGTTGCGGCAGGTTGTGAAGAACTGGGAGATTTCCGTTTCGTGGGCTGCGAGTGAGGAGGGCATAGGCTGTTGGGCGTGGTTGTTTGTGAATTCTCCGAAGTTGAACGCTCTGGTTGGGAGGTTAGTAGGTCTTTTAGAATGGTTTGGACGGGGACGAACTCTTTGAAGTCTCCTATCTGAAGGATAGCCTGTTACTAAGGGAATTAAAGCTTAGGAGAGGGATTTCATTACCCTTTGGGTTTTTGAATCCAATGTTTCGCTGTGCATGGCAGCCCATCCATGATTCTGTATTGCGAGCTTTGAGTCAGGAAACTTTGATATATACTAGACAAATACCCACGCTCTCTGTAATTACTACTTTCTGTTTCTCTTCAATGGGCGATGCAAAGAACTTTTTCGACTAATAGTGCAAGTTAGCAAAAGACGTATAGCTCATAGAAGTGGACTAATCCAACCAAATCAAAGGCATGATCAATATCTTCTATTGAAATATCTCTTCCAAGGTTCTTGATGTAGACAAATCCGTGAAGAGTAGCAGCATGGACAAGCTGATCCGCAATGCTTTCTTCCGAATCCGGCCCAGATATGTCCACAACAGGGATTTGGAGTGGATTTGGAGCGTTCGCGGTTGTTGCCATCCCCTTTTGAAAGCCAAAAGTGGCTAAATCTGCGGTACCCAAGTAGATAAGATGCGACTTTTGAAGTTGAGTACAAAAGGAAAATTCACGGCACTGCATGAGCAAGCATGAGGCATTCTCCCATCACATACGCTCCTTATCGATAACGTGCGGCATGTTCCGTTAGTGAAGCTTAGGGTTTCCCGGCTAACCATCCTGGGCCGGCGGGAGCAAATTCTTGGCCCAGGTTGATGATAAACTGTACCTCCATAGGCTTGAGTTGAGAGCCGGAATTGAGGTAGTATACAAATTCGAAGATCCGGGGTTCAAGTACCCGCATCATCGAACACTCTCTGTGCCTGGACATTCTCACATTAATACTCCAGACGAGCCTGCCGTTTCCACCAGACAGCTTGAATTCAGAGCCGAGAGCTTGAATTGGCAAGCCTAGGCTACTGCTGTAAGGAAAGCAGTTGCTACACTTGATGGGTGGAGTAAGCTTTTCAGAATGAGTAAGTTTGATCCTTTCTTTCAGCTTCCAGTGATCTTGCCCACCCGTTGCACCACTACACGGCATATTTATTTCACAACATCATGGACCGCAGACGCTGTGGTCATCTGAGAACCAGAAGCGAGACTAATCCATTCGAATACGATCCATGGGAGTGCCCCGAAACCATGGCTCTCTTTCATTTTTATTTCCCCCCATAGATCGATTCGGTGGTACTTCTTTTGCGTCATCCTAACATGGAGCACTATATTTCCTTACTGAATGAGTTCGAAGACCCAACTGGGCTGTCGATACTACCTCCTGAATTATATCATCCATCAGTTATGTATCATTTATCAGCCACTGACCACGGCCTTGTCACAGCCATGGATTTAGCTCTGGATGCTGAGAATCAGTAAGTCCACTCTACTTATGTATAGAAGTATTAGCTGCTGATATGTACTTAGGGTGTCGCGTGTTGAGGAGATTAAAGGTTTCACTATCGCCGTCGAAGCTACTTGGTACCTGCAGCACATGCTCGAAGAAGATTCGGAACCACTCTTGTCAGCACTGGGTGGCTTGCCTTATGGACTTAAGGCTGAAATAGAGGGCGATCTTGACAGCTGGAAGAAACATGGACTGACGCCAATGTTCGTCTTTGACGGACTATATATCATCGGGCAGGAAGATATGGCTCTTAGGATTTCGAAGAACGCCTCACGCCGCAGTGATAAAGCTTGGGAGTCATACCGTGATGCAAAGTCTGAGCAGCAACTTAAAGATGCTGTCAAGAGCTTTGGAGAACTTGGTACATATTCAGGAGTATGACCAGCGTCTCCTCATATTTCATGCTAACAGAAAATAGGTGCCATCCAGCCGAAGATGTTTTATCGGTTTTTCCAAGAGATTCTTCATGAGAGAGGTCTATATTATGAAATTGCTAGTCATAGTGCATGTGCTCATGTAAGCATACAAAGTGAGATTGGCAAATCTGTAACCCTTACTGACAGTTACAGATGGCATACCTCGACAAACACCCTACTCGTAAAGATGGGAAGCAGGCCTTTGAGGCCATCATGGGATCTCCTGAATTACTTCTCTACGATATTGAATACTCGATTATCACAAAGATAGATTTCACATCTGGGCTTTTTTATGCACTCGTCAAGCCCTCCTTACCCCAAAAGCTCAATGTCAGCGAAGACACCTTGACCAACGCTCTGCTGATGACCGGCACATCCTTCCTCCCAGCTTTCCCTGTACTCAAGGAAACGGATATTATAAAGCAGCAGCCTTTCACAATCAATGATGCCATCAATATGTATCGAACAGCAAACAAGTCGATGATAACTTTATGTGACACATGGACTGAGATCCTGCAGAAGCAAGAGCCTAATTGGCAAGATAAATACCGAAAGGCCAAAATGGCCATAAAGCATCATATTCATGTTGAAGAGCATGACAACATGGCAGCCGTAGTTGTGAGCAATATTGATCAACTCACAGGCGACCATCCAGAGTATATTGCATTAAACCTGCCCCAGGAGTTGTACCACTACTTAATCCATGGTGATATAGGACGGAAAGTTATGAATTGGCTGTCTTATCTTGAGATGCTTGTTTTCCCGCCTCTGGCTGGCGGCGACGCGGCAGAATACCGCCGTCTCATCACAGAGCAGTTGGTGCCCATCCAGTCGCAGTCTATCGCGCTGTACACTTCCAGACTTCACCGGGGATTTCAGCACCGAGACGTTACAATTCGATTCTGGTTCGATAACAGCACCACAGTGGTTATAAAGCCTTTAGCTGTTGAACCTGCTCCAGATGGACTTGCTGCAACCTGGCGTGTCAATCAAACTTTGTTTGAAAACCAGAATGCGTCCGCATCCACAAAGCCTGGCTCTCTCTCGTTTGCGATGTTGTCTTTACGAGATACAGATTTCGCAGTGGCTACGAAGAAAGAAGTCACGGAAACCCAGAATCTGATGTCACAATCCGAAATCCTGTCGAATGCTATGTGGAGACTCTTACACCTGAGAGGTTACATTGATAATGAACATCGACCCACAAAATGGGGAACAGCTCTTATCGCAACTTTTGATCTCCTCAATTCTATGGAACTAGATTTGATAAATGAGATTGAAGAAGCGGCATTCCTTGCATTTGAGCTTCTTCGATTCGACCAGCTCAATGCACGTAATCGTCACTTAGAGTGGATCGGAGCACCTCAGAAAGGATCTGAACAGGACCAGGACCACTGCTTACTCATTGCACGTTGTGCCTGCCTCGTTAAATTACGCCATAAAGAGACTGGGTACACGGGACCACTCAGTAAGAATCTGCTGGCATATCATTCGATCATTTCAGCAGTCCGTGATGCTGATAGAGACTTGGTCGAGGCTATTATCGCATCTATGTTCATGTTCGCTCACGCAGACAGGAAAAATGCTCGTGATGACAAATCTACAGAAGTCCGGAAGCGCAATAACATTGACTGGCAGAAACTGGGCCTTAGGTATGTACATCCAGGGCAGAATCAATCTAAAAATTCTAATAAGTTTCAGCCTTCCCTTTGGAAAAGACGTCGATATTGGTCTTGGTATTGCAGTGAAGACTTATCTTGACGATTACGCTCAGCCAGGCAGTAGCTCAGATGAAAAGCATACTGCGAAGGTGAATTACGTTAAGGAGAAACTTCCACACAGTGTCGACTTTTCGGGAGATCTGGAGACTGCCTTCAACTTCTTCAAAGCCCTCTATGCTGGTGTCAGTACTTTGGGGAAGGAGATATCCGAAGGCGATCTAGATGTCTGGAAGGGAGCATACCAGTACCTGGCTGATAGGCGCTGAATTTTTATTTGTGCTACTTTTCAGCACCTTAAGCCGCTCTGGATATGGGTTAAGAAGATATTTGTACCATTAGTTGCATAGCGTGGCATTGCCGGCTGCTGTTTCGGCCATCTGGAGAATTCCGGGGAGTCAAAAAGGATTACAGGCAGATAATACGGCAGAGCTTTCTCTAGAATCGAGACAAGTATGATTCAAATAAATGCTCTTGGATATAGCATGTGACTAGTGACGAGGCTGAGCCAAGGGCCCAGTCTCGCTTAAAGTGAGGTTGGACGCCACTCAGAGCGGCTGATTAGTACTCGGCCAGCTATCAATAGGTCAGATGCTGATATTGCGAAGTGTCATCTTTGCCTTGCATTGGAAATCAATCCGTTAACCTTCACATTATCAATATACAAATAACCACTCGTCCCTACCAAATTCACCCTTCCGCCACGCATTGAATAAGGTCCATTTCTTTTCTGTCGAAACGTTCTGTTCGATATGGTTCTCATAAAGGGTTTTGTGTTTGCGGGGCTCGCAGCTGCTGTTGTTGCTAAGTCCGCCGTGATCGATTTAATTCCTGACAACTTTGACAAGATTGTTCTTCAATCCGGCAAACCCGCACTCGTTGAGTTCTTTGCGCCGTGGTGCGGTCACTGTAAAAATCTTGCTCCAGTTTATGAGGAACTTGCTGCCAACTTCGAGTCCGCCGGCAGCAAAGTCACCATTGCCAAAGTTGACGCCGATGCGGAGAAGGCTTTAGGGAAGAGATTCGGTGTTCAGGGTTTCCCGACTCTGAAATGGTTTGATGGCAAGAGCGATACGCCGGAGGATTATAATAGGGGAAGGGATTTAGAGAGCTTGACTGCTTTCATTACGGAAAAGACAGGGGCCAAGCCAAAGAAGAAGGCTGCGGCTCCTAGCGTTGTTGAGATGCTTACGGATAAAACTTTCAAGGAGCAAATTGGTGGAGATAAGGATGTTTTGGTTGCATTTACGGCTCCTTGGTGTGGACGTAAGTTAGATCTATCCCGATTTTCAAAGACCGTTATGGCTGATGTAACATCGTAGACTGCAAAAGCCTTGCTCCAATCTGGGAAACTGTGGCCAATGACTTCGCGTCCGAGCCCACTGTTCTGATTGCAAAGGTCGATGCTGAAGGAGAGAACTCAAAAGCAACGGCCAAAGAACAAGGCGTCAGCTCTTATCCAACGATCAAATTCTTCCCCAAAGGCTCAACTACTCCAGAGGCCTACACTGGCGCACGTACTGAGAAGGACTTTGTCGAGTTCATCAACTCGAAGGCCGGTACCCATCGTGCAGTTGGCGGTGGTCTGGATGCTACAGCAGGCACGATCGAAGTCTTGGATAGTCTCGTTGCCAAGTTCACCGGTGGAGCCGGCATTGCTGAAGTGGCCGCTGAGGTCAACAAGGTTGCTAACGACTTGAAAAAGGATGCTCAGTACAAGTATGCCGAATATTATGTTAAGGTCTTCGAGAAGCTCGGGAAGAGTGAAAACTATGTTGCTAAGGAGTTGGCGAGATTAGATGGTATTATCAAGAAGGGGGGTCTTGCACCAACGAAGCTTGATGAGTTCACCAGCAAGTCGAATATTTTGAGGAGGTTCCTCGAAAAGGTGGGCCATTCAGAATTGTGAGGAGCGACGCAAAGCTGGTTTTGGATGAAATAAAAAGCCGGAAGGATCTTGTTTGATGCAAGTACATGTAAACGCAAAAAATCATTGTAGCGATCAAACAAAAATATTTAATTTATTTCAAGTCGCCGACTGAGTTCATTGATCTGCCAACTCCAGACTCCGCCCATATATATATGTCCCTTCCAACCCGCTATGACTTCGTCGGACTCGACTTGTTTTCTGTATTCGCCTGTAACGTAGCCTCAAGGTTATCCAGTCGTTTTGACATCTCATCCACTATAGACAAATTTCAGTCCCATCTGTTACCGGTAACATAAGAGGAGCAGCGGAGACTGACTTTTGGCGAATATCTCACTCGACACAGCGGAGAACTTGCTTGTCAGTGAATTGAGCAGCTCATCGACGACAGCGGAGAGCTCTGCGGGAGCATCTTCAGAGGTTTGCTTTTAGGGTTTTAGAATTGGCTCAGGTAATGGAGGAGAAAGCCCCTCAGGGAAGGGCGTACCAGGGAAACGGGACGGTCGGAGGAAGAGCCTTCAGCTTGACTTGGTGCCATGATCACAACGGAGCTTGAAATGCTGTGAAACCTCTAAACAGAACTGCTCAAGTACCGTGGGATTGGAATGACGGGTAAATCGGGAATCTACATAGAATTTCATGCAAGGCTAAGCAGGAGGGGCCGCATGGGCCAAAGCCTTGTGTGGCATCATCTTCAAATGTCACGCGAGACACCACGCCCTATCTACCATGCACCTCTATCTACACAACTTGCTACACCTCTCTCTTTGTATAATTACAACTATGCTCCCTCGATGACGCCTCTCTCAAGATAGCCTGCACCCCAGGCACCCAACGACAAAAATGCCACAACCACCCCCCAACACAGCTGGCAAGATCTTCGGCATCCTCATCATCTTCCTCTACTTCTACTCTGCCCAAGACCCGTACGCCGGGACCCCCTCCTCAGGCTTCCACTCCCTGCGCGATCAATACAACGCCTCCCTCGTGCGGCAACGGCATTACTACGATATGCTAAACAGTAGCCGCTATGGTGATTTCGCGCCCCTAGGCCCTCCTGCGCCGACATGGTGGAATTTAACGGGCTTTGCGGCCGAGCATGGGTATGCTTGGAAGGGGCTGGGGAGTGTGAAGGAGAGGGTTGAGAGGGAACGGGAGATGGTGATGGGGTGGAGCGCGGAGGGCAACGGGATGGAGAGGCCAAAACTGGGGTTGTATAGGAATGTGACGGGCGTGGTGCATGGGACTTGGGTGCGGAGTCCTGAGGAGGACAAAGAGGCGGTTAGGAGGGCGAAACAGAGAATAAATCTGACGGATATAGCGCCGTGGGTGCATTGGAGCTATGGGAGTTGGAATCGGAATATTACTGGGAAAGAGGGCAATTTAATGGTTGTGCTCGAGGAGAAGGGCGAAGAGAATTTAGCAGCTGGGTGGTCTAAAGGTGCTGAAGAGAAGGCGGATGAGAAAGTAGACGATTTTGTAAGGGAGGTCTCTGCTACGATGACGGTTGGGGATGAGAGTACTAGTGGTGATGGTTGGGAGATGAGGGTCCACGGTGTACATTGGCCCCAACGAGGAGCCTTGGTCATGACTACGACGAGCTCAAAGTTTGCTGGTATTTTCGGACTACCACATTTGACGACGTCTCAGGGCGATTTTGAAAGCAGTCAGAAACTTCTGAGGCAGACACTGGACGCTGTACTAAAGAAAAAGGAGAAGTCGATGTGGATTGATATGGGGGATCCTTGGTCTTCTGAGGATTCAGTGCCAGTACCACACTGCGAGTATGTGGTGTACGCTCAGGTTCACCCAATAAGGCAAAATCATCTTCACGGATTAGCCATAGGATCTGCAAAGGATGACTTACCCGCTGAGATGAACGATATTGAATCGGAACTCCGATTCCCGAATGGCGCTCCCACTTTTGAGCCGCCTCCACTGCAGTTGTCCATGATAATCTTCTCTCCCGATTGTGGGTTTATGTTGGAGTCGAAAGGACCGCCTGCATACTCGCCTGATGTAGGACAACATCTTCGAGGCCTTAAGCAGGAGGTTTTTGTAGACCGCGTCAAACGATGGTCGCTTATATGGGGAATTGCATTATTTGGGCAAGTGCTCCTTATTCGAGCCCAGATGAAGGAGTCCTCGACACCTTCTACTCTGAGTAGGATCAGCCATTATAGCGTCGGGATGATGCTTGCAGCAGATTCCCTGCTCTTTGGGTGCTTGATGCTCCTGGCTGCTTCAGCACCCGCAGTATTTCCTACGGCGACACTTGCAGCATTTACGGTTTCTCTGTCCCTTGGTATGGGTGTGCGATTCTTGGCAGATGTGTATAATGTGCAAGAACCTGAACGACGGGAGCGGGAGCGCGAACGGGCACAGGCTGCGCAGCCATCTCAGACTCAATCATCTACTATGCTGTCTTCCGCTCCCGTTATCACAGCAGCAGGTGTTGACACCTTGCCTCTCCCCGTGACGGCTGCTCGGCCTACCTCAACTACTGATATACCTATCATCATACCATCTGACCAAGATATCGATGCCGAAATCGACGAGGTAACCAACGCTGCTGTCGGTAACCCGTCGAACACGCAAACAACCCTTAGGCAGCTCCCTACCGTTCCTCGCACCACATCGGACATGGCATCTTCTTACGGCCAATTCGTCATGATCTTCATGTGCTTCTTCTTCCTAACTGTAAGCTCTGCTTCTTGGCCCACTGGTCTCCGCACAGCCTACATCAATGCCCTAGCCATCCTCTATCTCTCCTTCTGGATCCCACAGATCTACCGCAACGTTAAGAGGAATTGCCGCAAGGCATTCCTTTGGAAATTCGTCCTAGGACAAAGTATCCTCAGGATCATACCATTCACTTACTTCTACTTTAAGGACGATAACGTCCTATTCGCTGAACCAAGGCCGATCACCATGCTAGTACTGGCCGGGTGGGTCTGGGTGCAGATCTGGGTCCTTGCCGCGCAGGAAGTCCTAGGTCCTAGATTTGGACTGCCGAAGGGCTGGTTGCCCGAGGCATGGGATTATCACCCCATACTCAGGGAGGATGACACTGAAGGCGGCGGGATGCCGATTGGACTCGTGCAGGCACCTGGATCGCCTCGCTTGGAGCGCGTAAGGACCGGGGAGGAGGGACGGAAAAAGGTGGATGGTCGCACGTGGTCAGTGGACTGCGCCATCTGTATGCAGGTTCTTGAGGTCCCAGTCGTGCCATCCGGCGAGGATGGATCCGGTGGAGTGGCTGGTGGAGCCGGGGGCGTAGCGGGGATGTTGGCAAGGAGGTTGTATATGGTTACCCCTTGTCGGCATGCATTTCATAGTGCGTGCTTGGAGGGCTGGATGAGGTTTAGGCTGCAGTGCCCTATTTGTAGAGAGAATCTTCCGCCTTTGTAGACATGGTTCAGGTTATGGGACGATCGGCATTGGATGGGCTTGGCTGTAATTATGTATCATTACTGGAGTTGGTGGCATAGAGCTTGAATAGCTTGGATGTATCTGTATTGTTAAGAGATTATGGTGGCACTGCTATCTTTCATTATACTCGAGACGAGGCAATTTAAAATGCTTTTGCGCACATGCCAAATTAGCACAACCTAAAACTTTGACGCGTGTACAACACCACAACTGAAGTAAGGTAGGATTCCGAATTTCAGGTTGTCTACCATGTTATAGGTAATCTACCCTTTTTCAGCGTTGGATGGCTTAGATCACCTAATCATTGGATAACTGTGGCTCATTTGATCCTTCAGCTCAGCCTCTACCTACATTAGCCTAACGCTGCAGCCTGGTCAACCTCATATCTAGGTTCTGTTTCAGCAGATCATCTTTCATTATTATTCCATTCCCAATATCTCATCATCTCATTGTCTCATTTCAGCATTGGTTCTTCATATTCAAAATATCGTTCCCTACCTTTCTCATCAGCTTTGGTTACAACCATGGCAACCCCCCCACCATTATCACCGCCAGCAACAACTCGCATTATAGGAAACGAAATAGTCCGCGTAACCTGGATCTTCCAAGCCGGCTGCGCGCTACCCACCCTCTTCGTCCTCGGCACCATGGCCTTCTTCGAGCTCTTCGAGCCCCGAATCTCCCTCTACGATTTTATGTCTGTCCTCAATCCTCCTTGTCTCTCCATCCTTGTACCCATTTTTCTCTACTCTTCCCCTCCAGTCAACTAACCCTTCCCCAATCTTCCAGCACCGACCTATCAAATTCCCTCTTCGCAGCAGGAATAATCTTTCTCGTTGTCATCCAGCGCCGCGTCCACTTAGATGCCTTAGGGCAATTCTGTTTCGAAGCTATGAAAGCGCTCTTCGCGACTGCTATGTGGCTTTGGCTGTTGTTAGATGCGCTATTCGCGCATACGGAGGATGGGCCGTATTATGAGGAGCAGAGACGGCGGAGGATTATCAGGGCGTGGATTGCGAGTATTTTGCTTTGGTATGTCGTCGTCGTCGTCGTCCAGTTCCCTCCCTGGCTTAAATGGGGAAAGTGCAGGGGAAAGGGAGCTGA
>Ga0335075_10014640_pt1 | contig 11771 bp, 10 predicted proteins | sample Lox_Sample_24_FD_206723 | JGI IMG/M metagenome (GOLD analysis project Ga0335075, IMG submission 206723) | Soil microbial communities from Loxahatchee National Wildlife Refuge, Florida, United States - Lox_Sample_2.4 | ecosystem: Environmental > Terrestrial > Soil > Wetlands | place: USA... | reverse complement strand
TGCGCCCCGACCGCGACTCGAACGCGGGACCTACCGCTTAGGAGGCGGTCGCTCTATCCACTGAGCTATCGGGGCCTGCCAGGTGCCTAGCTTACAAGGGAAAACATGTGGCCGCTGCCTGGCGCGGAGGCGCCTCAGGCCAAGCATCTCGGCGCTACAGCGATAGCTTCACCGCTTGAAAGCCTCTGTAGCGCTCCCCACGAGGAAGGGAGCTGCTCATGACGGCCGCTTCTGCCCACGCATCCTCCAAGCCCAGGAAGAGCCCGCTGCGGGCTGCCACGCTACCCTGCCGGGAGCGCGGCACCTGGCCAAGGGCTGACAACTGCTCGGCGGAAAGCCCGGGGAGGGCGCGGCTCATTGACCGCGGCCGACCTCCGGCAGATGGCGATCAGCGAGTTCGCGGCATGGCTCCGGGAGCAGACCAACAAGCTCGACCGGCCCTTCCAGGAACACACGATTACCAACTACACCGATGCCGCGAAGTCGCTCGCTGGGAAAGGGACCACAGCAGGTCCCCCGATGACGGTGGGGCGCTATTGACGATTAGCACGACCGTCATCTCCGGCATCGCCGTCACAGGCCTGCGGCAGCAAGGGCCTGGTCGGCTAGCTCGCGCGCGTGGATGAGCAATCCTCCTATCCCCAAGTCGTCGAGGTTCAGTTCCGCGATAAGGACGTCGAGCATAAGAAGCTGCGCGCTGGCACTCGCCGGGATATCTCCGCTGGCCGGCATCTGCTCGCCGAGTGCCCTTCGCAGTTCCCGCTCGGCGGTCGGGGCGTCAATCAGCCCGGGGCGTTCGGCGAACAACGCGCGAACGCGTCCGACGAACCGGATCACCTGAGCGCTCGTCCATGACGGATAGAACCTCCTGCGGGCAGCGACGTCGAACGCGGCCCGCACCAGCGCCCCCAGCCCTTCCGGACTCTTCATGTGATCCCTCGCCAGGCCGACCGCATCTTCCTGGCCCGCGATGTGAGCGCGGAGCAACTCCATCTGTACATCGGTCACCGGCATCATGAGCCTCCCCAAGCGACATCATGAAAGCCACTGGTCGGCTATCTTTCGGGCTTCTCCGAGGAACTCATCCAGGCCCGCGTCGTCGTACCCTGCGTCCACCACGAGCGCAACCAGAAGGTACTGCCTGGCTGTGAAAGCAGCCTTGGGATCGACGTTGCCGGCGGAACCCCTCCCGAGCACCTTATTGATGAGCCGCTCGGCTATTTCCGGGTCAATGTCCTCGCCCGCGTGCTCGGTACGGGCGCGGACGTCGGCGACATATGTGATGACATCCTCGGTACTTGTCTCGGAGCCGAAACGTCGGTCCACGGCCTCGAAGAACGCGGCATCGTGCAGCGCGGTGTAACCCTCGCCATCAACAGGCCAATCAAGCTGCGCGAAGAGCTTTTTGTGCTCCTCGAGCCTGCCGGCCAGTCGCGCACGCAACGCCGCTAGCTGTTTGTCCGTCACGGGCATGGTCATCCACCTCTCAGCTCGTGGACTTTGCCACGGATAGTACGCGCGGTTTCGAAAGCAAGGATGCCGACCACCAAGCCCGTCATCGCAAGTTCGTTGGCGCTCAAGTGCTCGGCTTCCGGCACTGTGATGTAGGGGTGGTGGACCGGGACGTCGGCGTGGCTGGAGGTCGGGGGGCGCTCGAAGAGCTGCTGGACGCGATCCGCCTTGTCCTCGCACTCGTCGCGGAAGTCTTCGATCGTCTCCGGGTTGTAAAACTCGTCGCGGAAGGCCTCGGCGCGAGACTTCTTAGAGTCCATCTCGAGAAGCTGCTCACCGGCTGGCTTCAGGCCAATGCCTGTCGGATTAGTGTCGCCAAGGGTGCGGTCGGCCTCTCCAACGGAAATCCACGAGAAGTCCGCTCTCGGCCGCTCCTCTACCTCGGAAGCCGATCCGTCAGGTCTAGAGCCGGTCTCTCGCTTGTCCGCCAGCGTCGCCTCGGGCTTCAGCCGGGTATCCGGCCCGGCTGACCGGGCAGCATCTTCGGCCGCTGGCCGTTCCGGACTGGCGCGTTCCGGACGCTGGGCACCCGAGCCTTGCTCTGCCCGATCGGGCGGCGATTCGACCCGGTGAATCGGCGGTGCTGCGTGCCTTGCCTGGTTGAACTCGGCGCGGTTTGGGGTCTCCGCTTGTGGATGCTGGCTGGCGGGGCTATCTGCCGTGCGCCCGATCTGGCCGTGTTCGGTTCGGCGGCCGCCGTCACTGCTGTAGCTTCGGGTTCCGGTGTCAGCCTGCGCCCGAGAACCGCTGTCGCCGTGCCGCTGGATCGGCGGCGCCTCGTGCCTAGCCCTGTTGTAGTCGGCCCTGTTCAGGGTCTGGACTGATTGCTGGGGTCGCCCGGCATCGGCCTGTTGCCTGCTAGAGGATTGTTCGAGCGGTCTCGTGCGATCGGATTCCGCAGGCAGGGCATGACCATCGCGAACCGGCCTGTCGCTCCTGTTAGCGGGCGCGTCGGTGCTCACAGATGGGCCTCCGCGAGCGGTGCCCGAAACTGTTCCATAGCCCAGCCGCAGTCAGGGAACTCTGCGAGCGCCGCGGCCAGGCACTGCTCCCATTCCGCATCAGCCGAACGCGCGCCGACGGCTCGTTCCAGTGCGCCGAGGTCGCTGACTCCGAATGCGACGACATGGAGAGCCTTGGGATCACGCTGCGCGGCCTCGTGCCACCGCTGCACGGCCTGGACCTGTTCATCGCCGCTGCCGCCGGGAATGGCGCGGCAATACGTGGCTTCCAGGTCGGCGGTATTGGGATGCGGACCGCCGCCAGGATGATCGCGGTCCCACGTCCGGAGTTGGTCGAGAAGGGCTGCCCACTGCCACGCAGGCGCGAGCCACTGCGGTTCATGCGGCTCACAGGCCCACCGCCCCTCCTCGAGGGCGGCGCGTATCGCGACTGTCACGTGCGCGGCGAGTGCGGGGCCGCTGACTCGCCCGGCGATCGCCCCGATCCTCGACGCCACAGCCTCGTCGGCAGCATGGGAGAGGGCACAGTCACGAAGCCGGCTGTCCATCGCGGCTAGGTCCGCAGCGAAGCCAGCGCCGGCCATGGGCATTGACCAGCCGGTCAGGTGTGCTACGACCGACAACTCGGCCCATAGCGTGATCCGCGGGTCCCGGGCTGCAGCGTTCTGTGCTGCCCGCATTTGCCTCAGCGTGCAGGGCTCGGACATGCAGGTCGGTCGGCAGGAGCCACTGCGCGGTGCGATAATCCCGGTCGGCGGCGCGGCCATTGCCGGCCGCGCGGTCTCGCGGGCGGTGCCGTCGGGCATCCGGGCGAGCACCGGATAGTCCATGCCGTCGGTGAACACCGCGGCTTCGCCCGGCACGAGAGTGACGAGGTATCTGGACTGATCCGGAGTAAGGTTCATTGTCGCGCCGACAGTCTCCCTGTCGTCGAGAGCGGGGAGGCGGTGCACGATCTTGACGGCCGTGTTCTTGATGACGTCGGGAATCAGCTTGGCGGGAATTTGCTCGGCCACGACTAGACCCTCGCCGTAGGCACGGATCTCGGCCAGCAGCCCGGCGAACATCTCCACTGCGTGCGCTGCCGGCCCGCCTCCGGTGCCAGGCGGTGGCTGGCGCAACAGCCGGTGTGCTTCTTCCACCACGGTCAGGTGCCGCAACTCCGGCGGCAACGGGCCTTCGGCGCGGGCCCGCATCCGCAGGTGCTCCGCCAGCCGGATCAGCACCGCCCCGGTGACGAACGCCTTGTCGGTGTCGTCACCGCAGTCCTCGATCTCGAGCACCACATTCGAGCCGAGCAACGCCCCGAAGTCGAGCCGGTGCCCCGCGCCGAGGAACCGTCCAGCAGTCCCCAATCGCAGCGACCCGATGCGGACACGGACGAAGCCGCGCACGTTGTCGGTGATCTCCCGGCCGTATCCGATCTCCTCCACCACGGCGTTCGCGGCGGCCTGCAGGTCACCCAGCGAGGGGTAGTCCGCGCCTGGGACGGCCGACTCGCCGGTGACCAGATCCCAGCCCGCCTGCTCGTAGCAGCGGGCCAGCGCGGCCGCCAGAACCTGAGGGAACGGTTCATCGGCTTCGAACGCCGCCAGGAACAGCGCGCGGACCAGGTCAGCGTGGGCCTGCAGCGGGAACCGGGTCCCATCGGGTCCGGCTGCTGGCTCGAGCGGGTTCACTCCGGCCGGCGCCACATTGAGGTCACCGGGCCGGATCACGACGACCTGGGCAGCGGGCAGCCGGGCGGCCATCAGCCGGTATTCGGCCTTGGCCGGCTCGATCACCAGCCAGGGGATGCCCGCCCCCGTCGCCGATTCCAGCAGGTGCCGGACGGTCTGGGACTTGCCCGCACCGGTGGCGCCGCAGACGAACACGTGCCGGTTCAGCGACGCCAGCGGAACGCCGAGCGGCCCGGCTGGGAGTCGGCTGGCGTCCAGCACCGTCCCCAGCGCCACCCCGCCTCCGTCAAGAGCAGCCATGCTAGTTTCCGGGGTGACGTCGAAGTCCGGGCGCAGCGTGAACCGGATGCCCGGCACCTCCCGGGCCGGCGGCCGAGCCAGCGCCGCCAGCAGCCGTGACGACCCTGCGCAAGGGAATTCCAACCCTGGGTCCTCATCTCCGGACGGGTAGCCGTTCCCGGCTCCTATACGCAGCCCACCCGGTGGGCCGCTAACCGGTCCGTGCGTCTCCGCCGCCGGAGACGGCTGCATCGCCAAGACGTCGCGCAGCAGGCTGTAGCCGTCACCGCGCGGCCCGGCCAGCGCGGCCGACTGCCCGGCACCGCCGAGAAGCTCAGGAAGCGCGCCGCACTCGCGAGCCGGGATCAGCGCGTACGGCAGCCCGTCCAGGTCCGCCGAGGCGCACACCAGCCCGGCGACCTGCGCCGCAGCGTCCGACGTCTGCCCACCGGCCAGCAGCCGGATGTGCCAGAGCCCTGTCGCGGCGGCGCGCCGCAGCTCGGCGTGCCTCCCCTCGGCGCGCTTGGCGGTCAGCCGGGCGCGCGGGCTGTCCAGCCGCTGCGCGCCCAGTTGCGCGAGCGCGACCTGGCTGACCATGTCCCGGAGCTGGCTGTCAGTGACGGGCTCGGCGATCACGATCCATCCGAACGGGCCCGGCCAGCTCCCCAGCAACGCCTCCTCGAAAGACGGCGGCAGCACCCCGGCCGCGCGGCCCGCGCTCAGCCCCTGCCCGGGATCGGCAAGCAGCGAATCGGTGATGACTGCTACCGGTATCCAGCAACGGAGTGTCTCGAACAACACCGCCGCGCCGCCGACGGGAAGCGGCCGTGCTCGCGCCCCGGCGGGCAGTGTCAGCACTGTCTCATCCGCGCCGTCTGAGGCGGCCGCCAGGCCGGGGCCCCCGGCGACCACTCGCACCGGGCCCGCCGCGCGGTCCCGCAGCCAGCCGTACACCACCGGCACGCCGCGCCGGTACGCCACCGCCAGCGCCTGAACCCGCCGCGCCGTCCCATCGTCCGGCCTATCGCCAGATGGCGGCTGCTCGCGCGGCTGGTCACGACGTGGAATCTGGGTGATCTCCCACGCGGGCAGGCCAGTCAGCGCCTGCCATGCCGGACTGCTCATCGCGCAGTGCCCTTCTCACACGCCACGATGACGCTCCCGGTGACGCGCTGCCAGCCTACTGGCAACTGGTTGCGTTCCGCTAGTTTTCATAGCTTTTAGTGACGAACCGGACGCGCCTGTGACATCATCTGGTGTGGGGGCGTCGCAACCGGAAAGGAAATCCGGCGGTGATGCGCAACTCGCCGGTCCCGGCCGCCACCGGGCCGGTGCCGGCCGGGCAGCCTGAGCTGCTACTGTTCACGCCCGGCCCGCGGCTGGGCTGGGTGTTCCGCGACCGCCGTGAGCTCGCTGCCCCCTACCCCGAGCCTGAGCCCAACCCGCAGGCGATCCAAGCGCAGGCCGCCGCTCGCATGACGGCGGCCGAGCAGGCTTGGGGGCGGGCCTGGAAGTGGATCGGCAAGCCGAGCATCGCGCTCGCGCTGCTCTTGGTGCTGCTCGCCGGCTGTGCGGAATCGGTGTCCGGGAGTTTCAACCTCGGGGCGACTGCCGTCGCGATCGTCGTGCTGTGCGGCCCCGGCTTTGGTTACGCCGGATGGCGGTGGCTGCAACGCGAGCGGGCCCGCGACAGCCCTCCGCACCAGGAATACAAGCAGGCGCTCGCTGACTGGGACCAGCGTGCCACCGGGCACGAGAGTGCCGAACTGGCCCGGCTGGCCGGGCAGCCGGAATGGGGCAGCGCGACCGTCCCCGCCCGGCGCACGGACATCTTCGGTGGCACCATCGTCGGCTGGCAGGCACTGCTGACCGTGCACGGCGCGTCTCTGCTCGCCCAGCGTCCGCTGCTGGCCGTCGACCTCACCGGCCGGCACACTCTCGGCCAGCTCACCGCCACGACCCAGCGCAGGGGAATCCCGGGGATCACCTACCGGCTACCGCACGACCTCGGCCGCTGCGGGCTGCTCGCCGAACTGTCCCCCGCCCAACTCGCCGACGCCATCGCCGAGGCGCTGCACGCCGGAACTCCCGGCGGCACCCGCACCGACCGGGCAGTCGACGCCTGGGTCCTGCACCAGCTCACGGGTGCCCTCAGCAGCCGCGGCGTCACCCCGCAGCGGCTGGCTGCCGCGACCCGCGCCGCACTCGGGCACATGATCCCCGGCGACATCCTCAGCCCGGCAGAACAAGAACTGATCGCCGGGGACCTGTTTCCGGCCGCATACCGACAGCAAGCCGCCGCAAGCCTCATGCGGCTGAACGCGGTGCTGGCAGAACTGGCGGCCTACGCCGCCGACGGGTGGCCGACCCAGGCCGCCCGGTACACCTGTCTGGCCCTGGACGCCGGTCCGCGAACCGCGTCCGGCGAACTGCTCGCCGCGCTGATCGTGCAATGGCTGACCGTCCAGGTGGCAGCCGCCCCCGGCAACCCGCCCGCTGTGGTTATCGCCGGGGCTGACGAGATCACGAAAGGCCACCTGGAACGCCTCACCGACGCATGCGAGTTGCGAGGTGTGCCGGTCACCCTACTGTTCCGGCATCTGTGCGACGACGCGGCCGGCATGCTCGGCGGCGGGACCACCGCCTTCATGCGCCTGGGCAACTACACCGAAGCAGAGCAGGCCGCCGCCTACATCGGCCGCCGCCATACCTTCGTCGTCTCCTCCTACACCGCCACCCGCGGCGGGAACCAGACCAGCACCCACGGTGGCAGCGATGGCTACAGCACTGGCGACTCCTCCAGCGACGCGCGGACCCGCGGCTGGCAAAGCGACGGAGTCCTCGGCGGCGGCAACACGTCTGGCGGGCGGACCCGAACCAATGGGACGAGCACGTCACAGAACTGGTCCACATCCTGGTCGCAGGCGGACGGCACTAACTGGAGCGACGCCGCCACCAGGCAGCGCGTCTACGAATACGCCGTCGAGCCGACCGCCCTGCAGAACCTCCCCGATTACGCGCTGCTGCTCGCCGACAGATCCGGCAGCACCCTGCAACTGCGCGCGGTCGAATGCGACCCCGCAATCATCAGCTTCCCTGGCGCCAGCACCGCGCCGCTGCCGCCAGTCGGCTGGCTCGCGTACACCGGCATGCCGCCTGGCGTTATGAACACGGCGAACCCGCCTGGACCGGCGATCGATCCGCCCGAACAGTACCCCGCGGGCTGGCAAGTACCGCCCGCCGAAGAACCGGATCCCGCATGGCTACCCGATGAGGACAACGCGCAACCACCATGGTGGCAGCGCAACCAGCCGCCCAATGAACAGCCGTAACTGCGGCGGCGTCAACGCAGAGTCAGCCACGCACATCCGCGCGGCAAGGTCCGCGGAGTTCTCTCCGAACACCCAGATCAGCGGCACCTCTGGGCCGGGCGGCCGTGAGCCCGCAGGCCGTACCGCCACCCAGCCGCGCCCGAGCACAGCAGGCCACACCGCCCACAACGGATAATCCCGGCACAGTGACACAACCTCGGCCAGCGCCTGCGAGTTCGTCGAGCCCAATTGCCCGAGGACAGCGCGAACAGCGGAAATGAAGCAGCCGGGAGATCCCGAGCCGCAGATCGTACGGCGATGCCGGGCGATCATCGGCTCACTACCCATTTCGCGCCCGTTCGACGTTGACGCGTTCCGCGCCGCCCTGGGATGGCGGGCAGGCGTGGTTTCAGTCCTGGTGCTGGTGCGCGAGCAGGACGGCCCAGACGCGCTTGCCCTTCCAGCCGGGGACGCTCTCCCAGCCCCAGTCCTCGGAGAGCACGTCGATCATCTCCAGGCCACGGCCGGATTCATCGTCGGGGCCCGGGTGGCGGACCACGGGCGTGCCGAGTGCCGGCGGGAGGTTGTCCCAGACCTCCAGCATGACCCGGAACCGGTCAGAAAGCAGGCGCACCCACAGCAGCGGCAGCTTCCCCTCGCTGTCGTAGCGGGGAGTTCCGTCGGGTGCGGTCGACGCCCGGACGACGTTGGCGGTCAGCTCGCTGACGAGAAGTTCGGTGTCGTCGGACAGTCCAGTCAGGCCCCAGTTGGTGAGTACGACGTCGATGAACCCGCGAGCGAGGCGTGGCGCGGTGGGCAGGGCGCCAAGCGGGCCGAGGTCGGAGGTCAATGGCCAGTCAGCCACGCCTGGCTCGTCGATTCAGATCTGAACACCGCCGACGTTCGCGCGCGGCCCAGGAGACAGCGCAAGTCCCGGCCCACGGGGCCAGGCCGGGACTGCGCGCGAGGATAAGGCCTCATACGCCGAAACGCCGCCCCCCACCGGGTTGTTACACCTCACCGCGACCATGAGCCTCACCGGAGCGCACCCGCGTCGAACGGGGTGCCGTGACCCGGGACGATCACGGTCGCGAATGACAGCAGTAGCTCGCGGCTCTTCTGCAAGGCCGCGGGGTCCGCGGCGAGCGGGTCCTTCTCCGGCCCGTCCTCGCTCCACCAGGCATGGGTACACACATAAACTCCGCCGGCCGTTGCGGCGACCGTCGAAATGTCCTCCGCGGTGTGCCCGGGAGTGCGAAGCAGCCGGACCGACGGGCCGAGCAGCACACCGTCCGCGTCCCTGTCCGTCCAGCGGTCTCCCTCGTAGACCGCCCAGTGGTCATGGATCCGCGCTGCCGGAAACAGCGCCGCGTTCATCGTGTGATCCGGGTGATGGTGGCTGAACACCACGTCCGTCACCTCGTCCGGCTGGAAGCCGTAGGACACGAGCGCCGCGAGCAGCCCCTCGCGCGATGCGACCATGCCCGGATCGACCACGATCACCGCGGGTGAATCCACGATCAGCGTGACCGTTCCGCTGACCCGCCCGGCGTCGCCATCGAGTCCCACGTATCCGTCGTGGAGCACGTGAACTTCGGCCGAGCCGGTGGCCGGAATCTCCTGCACAGTCACACCCCCGACATTACAGACATGTCCTGGCGAGCGGTAACGCAACTCGCACAACAGGCATCTCGCCCACGCGATGCATAGACGCGCCGATTAAGAAATTGCTTAATCACGGCTCGTCCTGCCCGGTGCTCCGGAGTTACAGTCGCGTATACGCTTTCGGCTGAAGGCAGGGAGGATGTCCGTCATGGGCGCAGAGCGCGCGGAGGCGCTAGAGGTCCTCAGGGACATATGGCGCGGTCAGGCGCAGACCGCCGACGACCTCGACGACGGCTGCGAGACGCACTGCAAGCGGATGACCGACGCCGGCGTGGGTTTCGACGAATACGCCGCCGGCGACGAGACCGACCGCCGCAACGCGTGGCGGGCCAGGCTCGAGCGCGAAGGCAAGCTCAGCCCGGCCGGCACCGTGCGCGACCTGATCCTGCGAGACAGCCAGAACGCCGCCGACTGAGACCCGCCCAGTGGAGTACCCGAGAACCGTACCCGAGCTCATAGAAAGCCTGCGGCAAGGCGACTACCTCGCCGACCGCGGGCTCGCCACCACGCTGCTCGTGGCGCTTTCGCTGCGCAGGCCCGTGCTGCTCGAAGGCGAGGTCGGCGTCGGCAAGACAGAGGTCGCCAAGGTCCTGGCCGCGGTCTTCGGCCGCCAGCTCATCAGGCTGCAGTGCTATGAGGGCATCACCACCAGCCAGGCGCTGTACGAGTGGGACTATGCCCGCCAGATGCTGCAGATCAGGGCCCTGTCCCAGGCCGAGGCCACCGACGAGCAGTCCGTCGACAAGCTGTTCGGGCCCAAGTTCCTGCTGGAACGGCCGCTGCTCGAGGCGGTCCGGCAGGGCGACAAGGCGGTGCTGCTCATCGACGAGATCGACCGCGCCGACGACGAGTTCGAAGCTTTCCTGCTCGAGCTGCTGTCGGACTTCCAGATCAGCATCCCGGAGCTCGGCACCGTCAAGGCCGGTTCCAGCCCCGTCGTGATCCTGACCTCCAACAGGACCAGGGAACTGCACGACGCGCTGCGCAGGCGCTGCCTCTACCACTGGATCGGCTACCCGACCGCGGCGCGCGAGGCGGAGATCGTCGCCGTCCGCGAGCCTGCCGCGTCCGGGCAGCTCACCAGGAAGGTCGTCGCGGCCGTGCACCGGCTGCGCGAAATGGACCTGGCCAAGCCGCCGGGTGTCGCCGAGACGATCGACTGGGTGCGCACGCTCGGCGTGCTCGGCGAGACCGAGCTGACGCCCGACGCAGCCAACGACACCATCGGCGCGGTCATCAAGGACCGCGACGATCTCGACCTGGTGCGCGAGAACCTGGCGGAGATCGTCCCCGGTGCCTGAAGCCAGCGACCCGTTCACGAACGTGCTGGTGGGGTTCGCCGCCGAGCTGCGCGCCGCCGGGCTGACGGTCGGCACCGGCGACGTGCTCACGTACTTCGCGGCCATGACGCCGCTCGACCCGACGGACCTGGTTGACCTGTACTGGTCCGGGCGGACCACGCTGGTCGGCCGGCACGAGGATCAGGGCGTGTACGACCAGGTGTTCAGAAGCTACTTCCTCGGCGCGGACGCGCCGGCCAGAAGCCAGCTGGTGCTCCGCGCGCAGTCGGTCGCCGAAGCCGAGGCGGAACTCGTGATGCCCGCCACCGAGCCCGGTCCCGAGGAAGACCGGGAGCAGCCGCACCTCGGCTGGATGGCGTCCGGCGCCGACGCGCTCAAGCACCGGTCCTTCACCGCGTGCACGCCGGCCGAGCTCGCCGCGCTGCGCCGGATCATGACCCGGATGCGGCTCACCCCGCCCCGCCGCCGCACCAGGCGGACCCGGCCGGCCACGGCCGGCGCCGAGCCGGACATGCGGGCCACCATCAGGGAATCGATGCGCATGCACGGGGAACCGCCAGGGCGGCTGTTCTTCCGGCAGCGCAAGACCAAGCTGCGGCCGCTGATCCTCATCCTCGACGTGTCCGGGTCGATGGCCGACTACTCCAGGCATTTGCTCCAGTTCGCGCACACCGCCAGGCACTCGGCGGCGCGGGTCGAGGTGTTCTGCTTCGGCACCAGGCTCACCCGGATCACCAAGGAGCTGGCGCACCAGCGGGTCGACGTCGCCCTCGAGGAAGCGTCGCGGACGGTGGTGGACTGGGACGGCGGCACGCGGATCGGCGCCTCGCTCGACACGTTCGTCAGGACGTGGGGCCGCGGCGGACTGTGCCGCGGCGGCGTCGTGGTCATCTGCTCAGACGGGCTCGACCGCGGGGATCCCGAGGTGCTGGCGAACGCGATGGAGCGCCTGGCGCGGCTGTGTCACCGTATCGTGTGGCTGAACCCGCACAAGGGCGACGACCGCGATTTCCGGCCGAGCACGCTGGGCATGATGGTGGCGGCGCCGCACATCGACCTGTT
>Ga0335075_10014639_pt1 | contig 11771 bp, 7 predicted proteins | sample Lox_Sample_24_FD_206723 | JGI IMG/M metagenome (GOLD analysis project Ga0335075, IMG submission 206723) | Soil microbial communities from Loxahatchee National Wildlife Refuge, Florida, United States - Lox_Sample_2.4 | ecosystem: Environmental > Terrestrial > Soil > Wetlands | place: USA: Florida... | reverse complement strand
CGGGGTACACCCCGGTTATTCAGGACACGCCTGAGGGTCCGGATTACCAGCAGGAGCTGACCCAAGGTACCAGCGAGCTGAACCAGGGCATCACCCAGCAACTCGCGGACGGAAACAAGGTCCTGGTGTTCGGCTACTCGGAGAGCACGTCGATCGCCACTCAAGAAATGATCAATCTCGCCGCGCTGCCTCCCGACCAACAGCCCAACCCGGCTGATCTGCAGTTCGTACTCGTCGAAGATCTCAACAACCCGGACGGCGGCTTCGCCAATCGGTTCCCGTATCTGGAAACCGAAAGCTTTCCCGCAACTCCGTCAGACACCCCGTACGCCACCGACATTTACAACCTCGAGTACAGCGGAAGCTCCGACTTCCCGCAGTACCCGTCGGACCTGCTGGCCGACGCAAACGCGCTCGCCGGATATATTGACCTGCACCCGTTTTTGCTTCCCGACTGGCCGACGAGTTTCACTGCCTCGGAGATCGCCGGAGCCGTGCTCGAGCCGACGTCTCCGGGATATGACGGCAACACCGACTACTTCTTGATTCCCACCCAGAATCTGCCGCTGCTGGACGGGCTGCGGGCGCTAGACCCGGCGATGGCCGACCTGATCCAACCCGACCTTCGAGTGCTCATCGATCTGGGCTATGACCGGACCGGATACGCGGATGTCACCACCCCAGCCGACTGGTCCATGCCCAACATCGACTGGACCACCGTCGACGCTGAGCTGGCCCTCGGGGCACAGCAGGGAATGACGGCCGCCGAGGTCGACATGGGAATGCTGCCGACGTCGGACCTCCCGAATCTCTACCCATACCTACCGGATCTTTCGGGATTGGAGTCCGGCTCGGTGGGGGCGGCCGCGACGACCGCGGCGACCGCCGCAGCGCTGCCCGCCGCCAGCGCGGTGTGGACGGACCTCAGCTCCTACGTGACAACCGAGCTCGGCGCGCTGTTCGGCTCCAACACAGCAGCGGACTTGCTGTCAGGTCTCACCGGGCTGTTCTGACACTTCTCGACGAAACCGGCGGCTAAGCGACCGCTAGGCTGGCATCCGCACGCAACTCCGGACGCGCCGCGCCAGGTCGCTTGCCGGATCATCGATTACCGTTGCAAGGAGCCTTGATTCGATGACAACCAAGCCGATTGCTCTGGTCACCGGAGCGACGAGCGGCATCGGTGAGGCCACCGCCTACCGGCTGCAGGCCCGCAATTATGAGGTGTTCGCGGCCGGCCGCAATCCGACTGCGCTGGAGAGCCTGCAGTCAAGGGGCCTTCAGGCCCGCGCCCTTGATGTCACCGACGAGACGGCGGTGGCTGCACTCATCGAGGAGATCCACATCGAATACGGGGGCGTCGACGTCCTCGTCAACAGCGCCGGATTCCCGCTCCCCCGCCCGCTGGAGCAGGTGGCATTGAGCGAGTTACGAAACCTCTTGGAAACCAACGTGATAGCGACGCTCAACCTGTCACAGGCGGTGCTACCCGCGATGCGCGCTCGTGGCGCGGGCACCATCGTCACCATCGGAAGCACCGGCGGGCGGTTCACCAGCCCGGGCGCGGGCGCCTACCACATCGCCAAATACGGCGTCGAGGCGCTTTCGCTTGCGCTGCGGGCCGAAGTAGCGCAGTTCGGTGTCCGCGTCGTGCTGATCGACCCAACCGGAGTAAAGACCAGGTTCGTCCAATCTCAACTCGAAGCGACGCACTCGTACACCGATGACGATCCGTACGGCGAGTTCAAGCGCCGCTACGCCGACACAACACGGACCCTGACCAAGACGCCCGGCATGATGGTCAGCGCCGACACCGTCGCCCGGGCCGTCGTCCGGGCCGTCGAGGCGCGAAATCCCAAGCCCCGCTACATCGTCGGCGTGTCGGGGAAGGCGTCCGTGCTGGCCCGATCGCTGCTGACCGACCGGATGTGGGACCGGGTCATGATGCAGGGCCTCAAGACCTGACGCGGCAGGCCCGCCCCCCAGCCGTGCGCCGAGGGAGCGGGCCTGCCGCAGCCGAGGTTTAGAGCATGCCCAGCGAGAAGAGGTTCACCAGGTCCATTCCCATTTGGCTGGCGTCCGCGAATGGGTTGACGGCATTCGAGCCGAACAGATCGGCCAACGGTCCCAGAATGGCGTTCATGTCCGCGTCTGCCGCAGCGCCCGAGCTTGCGTAGGCGCCCGGGTCATCAAGAGCCGGAACGGTGAAGCCGAGATCCGTCCAGAACTGGTGGAATTCCGGCGCCAGCGTGGCGATATCGAAGCTGCCCGGCGTGTTGTTGCCGACGTATGGCGCGTCTTGGAAGTCCCAGAAGTTGTGGTTCTGCAGCAGCGCGATGGAGTTCTGGACCGTGTCGGCTGAGGGGACGTTGGCGGTGCCCGCGGCGTAGTCGGCCAACCATTCGTTGATCACCGGATTGCCGCCCGGCGTCATGTTGTTGATGTCCTTGATCAGGTCGGGGTAGTCCAATCCTGCGGTGGTAACCGAGGTGCACTCGCCCGGGCAGAAGGGGCTTCCCGGCGTGAACGGGTCGAAGAACATCAGCCCGGCGAGGAAAGCCTGGAACGTCTGCGCGATCTCGGTCGGGTCGCCATAGATCGGGTCGATGCCGGTGCCGTCGAGGCCGCTTGTCGACGGTGTCTCCATCAAGCTGTTGAAGAAGTTCTCAAACGGGACCCAAGGCTCAAACGTGTAGGTTTCGCCGGACCATGGCATGGCGTAGCCCAAATCGCCGACGGCTGCCCCCGTGCCCGGGATGCCCTGGCCGCCCAAAAGATCAGACGTGGACAAGGTCGACCAGCCATCGAAGGGATAGACCTGACCGGTGGACACGGCAGACGACGGGTCGATGCTGCCGTCGGCGGTGGGATTGAAGTAGTACGAGCCGTCGTTGAACGAGGGGTCGAACCAGTTGTCGAACAGCGAAAACTTCTCCTGGCCGGACAGGATTTGGTCCAGCCACAGATAGAAGTCGACCCCTTGCAGCCCAGTGATGGGACTCGAGGGCTCCAGCGGCGCGCAGGCCGCCTCGTCGCAGCCCGCACTCGTCGGAAGCTCGGCGGCCATAAGCCCCCACAGCTGCTGGCCCAGACCCCCGGAGAAGTCGGTTTCGGGTTCGTCAATTCCGCTCAGCGCCGCGAACGGAACCAAAAAGTTCACCACCGACATGAAGTGAGTCGGGTCGCCGGGGTCGACGCCCCATAGGTTCGTCGGGCTGACCACGAACCACGGGCCGGCCATGAACAGGTTGTCCGTGAAGAACTGCGTCGCATACAGCTCCTCGGCCGGAATGTTGACCAGATCGTAGAACAGGTTGAGCGGGACATTGGCCAGTGACTCAGCGTCGACGAGCTGCGTCGCCATGTGGCGGATAGGAAGTTGCGCGGCAAGTTCTCCGGCCTTCGTCGCGAGCGGGGTGACGGCGACCATGCTGGTCGCCGCGAGTGCCGCAGCTGCCATGACATACGGACGCGAAGCAGCCTGCATGGCGCCCCCCTTCAGTTCGATGACGCGCTGAACGCTGAACCTACACTAAGAGAATCTAAGTTCGGACAGAAACTGAAACAATTCGGCCGTAAAAAATCCGTGATCAGACTCACATAAATTGTCGCGGTGTGCAATAACTAGTTCTTTTGTCCAATATCTTGGACGCATCAGCTGAACCTCTCGTAGCCGGATTCGAGCCAGGCGCGGTTGCCGTAGGCGTCGAGGTGCACCACCTGCTCGACGGCGCTGCGGGTCGTCGGTCCGTAGCGCCCCCGGGGCCAGCCGAGCGCTACCACGCAGCACGGCGTGACCGAGCGGGGTAGGCCAAGGATTTTTCGTGCGCGCCCCGGTCGCCACAGCGGCAAGGTGATCAGCGACGCGCCCAATCCCATTGCGCGGGCGGCGAGCAACAAGTTCTGCACGCTCGGATAGATCGACCCCCAGTAGCCCGACAGCGCGGCGTGGGGCATGAGCGAAAACGGCACCCGTCCTTCGCGGATGGTGAGTCTCAGGCAGGCCACCACCAGCACCGGGACCTCGGTGAAGTGGTCGACCTGCCACTGAGCAGCACGGATGACCTTCGCTATCGACTCGTCGTGGTCACCGGCGCCTTTGAGTAGCCCGCCGTAGGAGTACTTCCAGCCCTCGCGGTAGCGGCGCGCGAGTTTGTTCATCACCCGGCGGTCCTTGACGACGATGAACTCCCAGTTCTGCCCGTTGGCGCCGGTCGGCGCGCGCAGCGCCAATTCGATGCACTTCAACACCACCGCGTCGTCGACCGGGTCGGGATGAACGCGTCGCACTGCTCGTTGCGTCATCATCGCGTCGAGCAGGGGCATGTTGAGGCCGGCGAGCGCCTCGGCGGTGGCCGGCGCCATCCGGAACGCATCGGAGTACGGCGAGATGGAGTCCGGCGCGTCGGTCATGTGTCGTTTCCTACCTCAAAGTTTTCGGCAACCGCTGTCAGGCGTGCTCGGTAACCCACTTAGTGATGAAATGCGGAATATCCGGAATTCCCCGGGCGAATTCGCGCGCGATGAAGCTTTCGATCGTGCCGCCGACCAGTGGGACTTTGAATTCCACACTGCCCTCAAACGTCAGCCGCGACCCATCCTGCATCGGTGCCACCAGCGCGACGCCGGAACCGGATCCCGGCGCCCCGGACACCGCGACACTGATCTGTCCGCGCAGCTGACCGTCGATCGGTGTCCACGTCTCGGTATGGCGGACTTTCAGATCCCGGCGATAGAACCTCGAAACTATCCCGGGCACCAGGTCGCGGCCCAGGTCCTGGGTAGTGGCCACCCGCACGGTCTGGTCGTCGTCGACGGTCAACGATTCCAGCGCGGTGCTCCCATTCATGGTCGCCAGCCGGGCCAGCCAGTAGTCCTCGTCGCTGAACGCCGAATGAACCTGTTCGACAGTTGCGGGCGAGTCGGCCGACACCTCGAACGAACGGGGCATAGTAAACGAACTCCTTATTCCTTACCGAGCAAGCCATCGGCCAACCGGGCGGCAAACGTCCGGGTCTGCTCCAGCTGCTCGGGTTGCACGTTGGTCGGCGGAATGCGAAGGCCCAGGTATCTCTGGCGGTACTCACCTGAACCCAGGTAACTGGTCAGCGCCAGCATGGAACGAAGATTGTCACCGGGATACGTGAAGTGGATTTCATCGACGTACCGCCCGCCCTGTTCCTCAGCGAGTTCGCGCACCGCTTGGAGGTTTTCCCGCCAGAACGTGCGGCACACCACGAATACCGCAAACGGCTTGCCGGACAACACCTTACGAGCCTCGTCCGACTTCAGGAAGGAGCGCAGCGGCATGCTGACGTTGTCCCACCAGGTCGGCGAACCGATCAGGATCAGGTCGTAATCGCCGTCGCGCACCGTGTCCGGGGTTTGGATCTCGCCGGTCTCGTTGCGTTTCTGCGCGCCCAGCACGCTGAACATGTCCGGCCACACTCGACGCATCGGGAAGCGCGAGAACTTCTCGGCGTATCGCTGGTCGGTGAATTTGATCTCGGCTTCTGCCACGTCGCATCCTCGGCTGCGCAAAACCTCCCCCGCAGCCTCGAGCACTTTGTGCGCCTGCCCCGTGTAGGAGTAGTACAGCAGCAGAACCCGCGGCGGACGTTGGCCGTGCCCGGCGCCGGACGTATCCGTCATGCCACCTCCATCGTCAAATCTCGACCACTAGGCTAGGGCGTCGTGACCGACAAAGTTACCGTCGACCTCAGCGGGCCCGCGCAGACCATGCTGACCACGCTGTACTGCAAGGCGCTGGATGCCGATTGGGACCAACCGATCTTGGGCGACGAATTCGCCAAGGACGCCGTCGCCCGAATCGACTACAACTGGGGCGAACTCAAGGTCACCGACCGCTGGACGCCGCTGGTGACGGTGCGAACCGCTCAGTTCGACATCTGGACGGCTCAGTTCCTGGCCGCTCACGAGCAGGCCACGGTGATCCACCTGGGTTGCGGATTGGACAGCAGGGTGTTCCGGTTGGATCCCGGATCGGGTGTGGAATGGTATGACGTCGACTATCCGGCGGTAATCTCGCTGCGCGAGAAGGTTTTTCCGACCCGGCCCCGATACCACCTGGTCGCCACCGCGGCGACCGACCCGTCCTGGCTGGACCAAATCCCGGCCGACCGCCCGACATTGCTGTTGGCCGAAGGCGTCAGCATGTACCTGACCGAGGATGACGGTGTTGCCCTGTTGCAACACGTCGTCGACAGGTTCGGATCCGGTGAACTGCAGATTGACTTCTACAACTGGGTCATAGTCCGTTCGCAGCGAACGCACCGGCTGCAGCGGCAGTCCGGCTCGACACTGTACTGGGCCGTCAACAAACCGGCCGACATCACCGACCGAGTCTCCGGCGTCCGGTTGCTGTCCGCCGTGACGTTCTTCGACGCGAGCACTTTCGGCCGCGCGTCGGGCGTCTTTCGAATGATGAAGCAGCTGGTCCGCGCTTTGCCACCGCTGCGCCGAACATTTCAATACCACCGCTACGCCTTCGGGCCGGTTAACTGACGCCGCTCGCGGCGTGCTGCTCGGCAACGCTGCAGAGCAGCGAGCGAATTGCCTCGATCGACTTCTCCGGCTCCGGTCCGTGCGAGTGATATTCGACATTCAGCTGTTCGGCGTAGATCTGAGTGAAGTAGATCTCGATTCCGGCGCTGACCGCGAAGTACAACTCGCCGTGCGTAGCGGTGACCTCCACGCCCGGAGGGGTACGCACTGGCGGGACCAGACCGTTGTCGGAAAGTAGTACCACGTCGGGCATCCCCGGCGCGTTGCCGACATATTGCGGGCTGAAGTGCAGCCGGGACTGCTGGATCACACCTTCGTCCAGGTCTGCGCGGAAGGTCGCGGCGATGTCGCGGGCAAGGTCGATCACCGTTGTCTTGTGGTTGATCTCGGCCAGATAGGTTCCCAACCCGACCGGGTTCGTGCATCCGGTCGCCGACACCGGCGGTGACAGGAAGTACCGCAGATCGACCGTGTAGATGAACGGGACGGGGATGTTCAGCTTGCCTCGAACCTGCCACTCCGCGATGAGGATCGCGGCGGAGAGTACGGAGTGCAGACCCAGTTTTTCCGCACGGCACAGCTCCACGATGGCGTGCGTCTGACTTTCGCTCAGCCGGCACGACACCATCGGAACACGCACGGGTGAAGCAGGTTTGACGCCGGTATCGGCTCTCCGGGACGGTGGAAGATCGTAGGCGAACAATGCCGGCATGAACCGCTCGATACCCGAGCGCGGTCCTTTTTGGATGCCCCGGTCGGCGAGAACAGTCTCGATCGATTCCGGCGCAGGCTGGGCGGTCACCGAGCCGGTGTGTCCGGTGGCGACCAGATCGGTGTAGAAGGACAACAACTCCTCGATAAGGCCGTACATGTGGTGGCCGTCGGCGAGGGCGTGATGGACGTACAGCGTGGGATGTGCTTGTCCGTCCCGGATGAACAGACGAAGGTGCACCAGCGACTCAGCTTGGTCGAAATGCGGTGGGGGGGCTTCCGTTCCGTCGACCTTCACCACTTCGAGACCGGCGTGCAGCAGGTCATCGGCGACGAGTTCGTGACGACCGTCGGCACCACGCTCCAGACGCGCGGTGAGGACCGGGTGCGCCTCGAGCAGGAGATCGAAGGCGTCCGACAACGCGTCGGCATCGATCGGGCCCTCGAGGTGTGCGGCGAGACCCACAAAGTTGTGCGTCTCGGCCAGCATCTCCTCGCTGAGTGCCAACTTGCGAATGACTGACGATGGAAACATCTAAGACAAGTCCACCAATTCCATTTCGTCGCTGTCGGCGTCCGATTCGTCCTCCGTAAGGGCATCCCGGATCAGCTCCAGCAATGTTCGGGAGAACGCGTCGGCCAGCGACTGCATGGTGGCCGCGTCGAGCTTGCGGGTGTCGTACCACCAATCCAGGTGCAACACACCGGCCGAGCGAAATACCCGGAACTCGATGGCGTGACCGAGGCCGGGAATGGCCTCGCGCACCGGCAGCGCGGTGTCAGAGTCGAATCGGACGGCCACATCGTCGCCCAGCACCGGCAGATCAGGAACGGCGCCGACGTAGTTGAAGAAAATATCGGCGGGAGCGATCGCGCCGAGCGACCGCGCTGTGGGCGCATAAAGGTAACGCAGCAGCCCGTAGCCGATTCCATAGTGCGGGACGGCATTCAGTCTGCCGTGCACGTCTTCCAGCAATTGCTTTGCGCTGGCGCCATCGCCCTTGGCGCAGTTGAGAGCGACCGGATACACGGTGGCGAACGAGCCGACCGTGCGGCGCAGGTCGACGTCGGGCTTGAGCACCGAGCGGCCCGACCCGGCGAGGTCAACGGCGACCGATCCATCACCGACCGTGGCGGCGATCGTGCGGCTCAGCGCGGCGAGCAGCATTTCCTCGATCGGCAATCGCAGCCGGCGCCGTGCGTCGTCGATCTCGGTTGTCGCCGAAACACTCAGTTCCAAAGGCAATCTCATCAGATCGGAAACGCCGGGCGCCTCGGTGATCTCCCGGTTCGCCACCCGCAGGGTCGATGCCTTCGCTGTCTCCAGCCAAAATTCACGGCTCTCGACGACGGCCGGATGGACGGCCAGCCCAGCACAGCGCTGGGACCACTCGGTCCACGAGGTGGTAACCGCGTCGAGCGAGATCTCTTGGCCGGCCAACCGTTGGCCGAACGCGGTGAAGATGTCGGCGACCAGGGTTTCGCGCGACGCGACGTCCGCGGCGATCCCGTGCAGGCTGATCGCCAGGTAGCACGAACCACCAGGCACGCCGCGGACATACGTGGTTGCCAGCGGTGGGCAGGACAGGTCCTGTTCGCCGATCTGCTCATTCAGTATGCCCAACAACGCTTCCCGCTCCTGTGCGCTGCCTGGTGAGACATCGTCGGGAAGCGACACGCTGGCCAGTTCGACCAACTCCTGCGGTTCGCCGACGACCTGCTCCCAGGTGCCCGCACGTTCCACCAGCCGCAGCCGGAGCGCATCGTGGTGGTTCGTCACGGCGGTGAGCACTGCCCGCACATCGTCGACTTGAATATCAGCCCGAAGCTGCAGCAGTAGCGGAACACGCCACTGCCCGCGTTCCTGCACGCCATGCTCGAGGAAGTAGGAGATGTTCGGCGGGACAGGCGGATGCGTGACGTCACTCAGCGACTGGCGGCCCAGCCCGCCGGCTGCGTACCGGGCAGTCAGCGCTTTGGCAAGGGCAGCGACGGTTTGGTTGTCGTAGAGGTCTTGCGGTGTGATGTCCAGCCCTTCGTGGCCTGCGGTCATCGCAACGCTGATTGCGACCAGCGAATCACCGCCCAGCTCAAAGAAGTTGGCCTTGCGATCGACAGAACCAACGCCGAGGCACTGTCCCCAGATGCGCTGCAGCGTGGCTTCCATGGCCGACTGTCCGGTCTTGGGCGCATGGCCGGCCTCAGCGGCCGACGCGGCCGGTGCAGCGCCGTTGGTCACCGCGGCATCGGCCACCCAACTTGTCTGGCGATGCTCGATCCAATGCCGTTGGCGCTCAAACGGATAACCGGGAAGCGTGAGGAGCTGACCCGATTGCCCGCCCCGTAGCGGCGACCACTCGACGTCGACACCGGCTGCCCAGAGCTGCCCCAGCGACAGCAGGAATGCGTCGTGGTCGTCGCGATTCTGGGCGTGGTGGCGCATCAGGCGAACCGCGTGGTGCCCGCTCGACCACTTCGGGTGCCGCGCCGCCGACGCGGTCAGCGTGCCGCCGGGACCGACCTCCACCAAGATGCGGTTCGGCTCGGAGAGCAACACATCGACCTCGTCAGCGAAACGGACCGTCGAGCGCACCTGCCGGGCCCACGTCGCCGGATTCGTGGCCTCGCTGGCGGCCAGCCAGGTCCCGGTGACGTTGGACAGCAACGGGATTTGCGGCTCGCCCAGCGTTTGCCGGGACAGGAAGCCGGTGAATTCCGGAATCATCGAATCCATCAAGCGCGAATGGAACGCGTGCGACGTGCGCACCCGGCGCGCCACGATGCCTTTTTCGGTGAGGCGGTCGCTGAACTGACGAATGCTCTCCTCAGACCCCGCGACGACGCACCCGCCCGGTTCGTTGATCGCGGCGATGTCGACATCGCCGTTCACATGCTCGGCGAGGGCATCAGGGCTCAGCGCCACCGCGACCATCACCCCACGCGGTGCGGCATGCATCAAACGCGCGCGCATCGACACCACTTTGATGGCCGTCTCGATGTCGAAGACGCCGGCGATAGTGCCCGCGACGTATTCACCGATACTGTGTCCGACCATCGCCGCCGGGCGCACGCCGTAGCTCTCGATCAGCTTTGCCAGCGCGTATTCGACGGTGAACAGTGCCGGTTGGGTGCGGTCAGTGCGTTCCAGGTTGCGCGCGGTCCCTTCGAAGATCTCGGCGCGCAGGTCAATGCCCAACTCGTCGCCGAAGCCCGCCGCGCACCGATCGAAGTGCTCGGCGAACACCGGCTCGGAGTCGTAGAGACCACGCGCCATCCCGATGTGCTGAGCGCCTTGACCGGGAAACAGGAAGACAACCTGATCCGAATTGTCGCCACACTGGGCGAATTCGCCGACGAACACGTTGTCGTGCTCCTCGGCCTTCAGCACGGCTGCCGCGTCCTGCTGGTCTTTGACGACCGCCGCCATGCGGATCTTCTCTTTGCGGCGACGGCCGAGGGTGTAGGCAACATCGGGCAGGCTGATCTCTTCGTCGCGGGACAACTCCGCGGACAGAGCCGACCGCGCCTGTTGCAGCGCTGCTGTGCTTCGCGCCGACATCAGCAGGACCTGTGCGCCGGGTTTCGGTGCTGAGATCGGCACCGCCGGCGCCTCTTCGAGCACCACGTGCGCATTGGTGCCGCCGACACCGAATGAGCTGACGCCGGCGCGCAGCACACCGTCCCACTCCCACGGACCGTATTCGCTGCGCACCCGGAATGGGCCTTTGTCGATGTGCAATTCCGGGTTCGGGCTGGTGTAGTGCAGCGTCGCCGGGATGGCCCGATGCTTGAGGCACAGAATGGCCTTGATCAGGCTGGCGATGCCGGCGGCCGACTCGAGGTGGCCAATATTGGACTTGACCGAGCCTACGTAGCACGACCCCTGGCGAGGCTCGTCGGAAACCGCGAATGCCTGTCGCAAACCCTCGATTTCGATCGGATCGCCGAGCGGCGTGCCGGTTCCGTGCGTCTCGATGTAGCTCACTTCCGACGGGTCGACCTCGGCGATCGCCTGCGCCTCGGCGACGACGTCGGCCTGACCGGCCGCATTTGGCGCGGCGTAAGTCATCTTGGTCGAGCCGTCGTTGTTCAGCGCCGACCCGCGTATCACTGCGTGGATGCGGTCGCCGTCATCGACGGCGTCCTGCAACGCTTTCAGCACCACCACGCCGACCCCGCTGCCGAAAATCGTTCCATCCGAACGGACGTCGAACGGCCGGCAGTGGCCGGTTGGCGACACCATCGATCCAGGGGCGTACCAATACCCAACGTGGTGCGGGATGCGCAGTGATGCGCCGCCGGCCAGCGCCATCTCACACTCGCCGTTCAGGATGCTCTGGCACGCCAGATGCACCGCGACCAACGCCGACGAGCACGCCGTCTGCACCGAGAGTGCGGGCCCGCGCAAGTTGAACGCGTGCGCCACCTTGGTAGCCAGGTAGTCCTTGTCGTTCTGCAACGACAGGTTGACCATATCGAAGGTAATACCTTGCCCCATAACCACATTGGGGTCATGGTTGGACATGATATTGTGC
>Ga0335075_10014638_pt1 | contig 11772 bp, 14 predicted proteins | sample Lox_Sample_24_FD_206723 | JGI IMG/M metagenome (GOLD analysis project Ga0335075, IMG submission 206723) | Soil microbial communities from Loxahatchee National Wildlife Refuge, Florida, United States - Lox_Sample_2.4 | ecosystem: Environmental > Terrestrial > Soil > Wetlands | place: USA... | reverse complement strand
AGTCCGACCAACCGAAAAGAAAAGAAACCTCCGGATTAACGGTCTTGACCTCGTGCCTTCATGGGCAGAGGACTATAGTTCTCGGTAATCGATTTGCGTAACGCGCGCGACTCATCACGCTGCTTTCTCTGTTTCCTTCAGGGCCGGTTTTAAAATGGGCTCTGGCTCCACCTTGTCCCGATCTAGTCGCGGCAGAAGGCGCGCCGAATTGAGCATAAAGGTCATCTCCGAGGCGACATGAATGAAGGCTGCCAATGTCGGATTGAGCAGCCCGGCGGCGGCGAGCCCGATGCCAACCGCATCGACCGCGATCGTACCAGCGAAATTTTGCCAAATGATCCGGCGCGTCCAGCGAGCGATTTCCAGCGTCTCGGTAAACTTGGCCAGATCGTTCCCCAGCAAAACTACATCCGCGCTCTCACGCGCCACGTCCGTCCCTGAACCCATGGCGACCCCGACGTTGGCTTCAGCTAGCGCAGGCGCATCGTTGATGCCATCGCCGACCATCGCCACGACACAACCGCTTTTCACGAGATTCTTGATGCGCGCGAGCTTGGCCTCGGGCAGCAAGTCTGCTTCAACCTCATTGATCCGCAGTTCACGTGCGACCGCATCGGCGACTGGTTTGGCGTCGCCGGTGAGTAAGATAGTTCGAATATTCATGCGATCGAGCGATTCAACAGCGCGCCGAGCCTCCGGGCGGACCTTGTCAGCAATAACGATCGCCCCAAGAAATAGCTCATCGCGCGCGACGAAGACCTCTGAAGCCGCGCCCACATTGAGGGCCTGGTATTTCGGCATATCAATCCGGTGTTTAGCCAACAGGGCACGGTTGCCGGTCAATACTGCCGTTTCTCCAATCCTGGCGATGATTCCCAAGCCGGGTGTGTAATCAAACCGGTCAGGCTCACGGATGGAAAGTTGCCGCGCGACCGCGCATGCCACGATTGCCTTTGCTAGTGGGTGCTCGGAACGCATCTCGGCCGAGGCGGCCGCTTCAAGCAGTTCCGCCTCCGAGATGTTGGGCCGAGGGAGCACGGCCTGTATTATGGGCTGCCCAAAAGTGAGAGTGCCGGTCTTGTCCAGGACCACTGTGTTTACCCTGCCCAGCGCCTCCAAATAGAGCCCGCCTTTAATGATGGCCCCGAGGCGCGCCGAACGGCCGATACCACCTAGAATCGCTAGCGGGGTACCAGCGGCAATCCCGCAGGCCCCCGCGACAATTACCACTGAGATGGTTGAGCGGACATCGTGGGTTATGAGGAACGTGATTGCCGCTGCCGCCAGCGCGAAATAAACCAAATATCCAGCTAGGCGATCAGCTAACTGCTGGACCGGTGCACGTGAACGCTCGGCAATCTCGACTGCTTCGATAATCTTGCCGTAACTGGTGTCGCGGCCAATTCGCTCGGTGCGGATCTCCAGTGCTCCTGACTGATTGATTGTTCCCGCATACACGCGCGCCCCAGAAACCTTCTCCACGGGCATCGACTCGCCGGTAATGCGTGACTGATCAACAAATGAATGGCCGCTGATGACGATACCGTCGACGGGTACGGCTCCGCCTGGATTGACCAACACGGAATCGCCAAACCGAAGCTCCTCGGCGAATGCTTCGCGTACTCCATCAGATCGGCGAACCATGATCTGCCGGGGCAGGAAATCCAGCAAGTCGTGGATCGCTCGCCGGCCACGCGCGACCGTCATGCCTTCGAGCACCTCGGCGATGAGTACGAAGAGGGCAATGACGAGAGCTGTGAAGAACTGTGAGATGGCAGCGGCCGCGATAATCGCAATGCTCATGGACAATTCCATGGTCATCCGCCGCGCCGCAATGTTTTCGGCAGCTTCTCTGAAAATCGGCCACCCGCCAATCAGAACACCGATAACGCCAACCAAGCTGACGCGAGAAACCGGTTCCCAAAGACGAAGCCATACTACGACTGCACTCAGCAGAACCAGGACAATGCGTAGGGCTTCAAGCGGGCTAGAGCTGTGCTCGCCGCCCTCTCCTTCAACAGCCGCTGCTGTCCTCCAAGCTTCCAACTGCTTAGGCGAATATTTCCTATCAACCGGGTGCACAACAGTCCATGACGCTAAATTCCGTCTTATTTCAGGTAAGCCTGGACGACATCGATCAGTTCCTCGGCGCCTCTGGCTTTGGCCGGATTACGTTCCCGCGCCGGGTCGATGACGTGAACCCGGATGTGGTCCTCAATGACCTCTGCCACCAGGCTATTCAGGGCGCCACGCGCCGCCACAACGAGATGGAGCACGCTGGCGCAACCTTTCTCCTCTTCAAGGGCGCGCTCGACCGCCTCGATCTGGCCCCGGATGCGGCGCACCCGGTTTAAGAGTTTTGCCTTTTCGTGAATCGTATGGCTCACGGCTAAGAAGACCTCAAGAACAATAATGGCATACCCGGTATTGTATTGAGAATCGTACCCAGCGGTCCAGCGCTTGCCTCAGCGTCCCCAGTATCATCGTGATAAAAGCCGGCTGGCCGTCAGACCTTGACGTCCTTGACGCCACTTACTTTTTCATCTATACATTCCAAGAGATGTTGAAATGAGGGCTGCTCGGCGTGTTCGGACCCCCGGACGAAACTATGGAGGCCATGGCGGTCATCAGCCGCTAACGGCGTCAACCTTCAGTGCTCGAAGTTTCGAGCGCGCGGTTCGGCTATTGAGAGCGATCGGAGACGAGGGCCGGCTGCGCTTAGTCGAAATCCTTAGCCGGCAAGAAGCCTGTGTTGGCGACATCGCCGAGACGATGGGCGAGCGAATCTCGACCACATCGGAGCGCCTCCGAAGGCTTCGCGACGCGGGACTTGTCGCCAGCAGGCGCGAAGGGAAGCACAAATACTACTCGGTTGCGGACCGCCACGTCGCCGAGCTGGTGCAGAATTCTCTCTCGCATGCGACCGAGGATGAATTTGCAATTGACCAGGGTCACGGCGTTCGATCCAAAACTCGTGATCCGAAGGAGACAACCAGATGAGCGATCACAAAACCCACGACCAGCACTCCCATGCGCATGGCCCAGGCTGCGGACACACCGCCGTCAAACACGATGATCATGTCGACTATTTGCATGACGGGCACCTTCACAGCGCCCATGCGGGGCACGTGGATGAACATGTTCTGGCGGAGGGTGGCTCCAACCCCTCCAGTTGTACGCCGGCTCACGCGTGTGGTGCGCATGACGGCAAGCACTCACATGGAGCTGCTTGCGGCCATGAAATGATTCCGCACGGCGGTCATACAGATTATCTCGTGAAAGGCCATCTTCATCACCCTGACCAAGGGCACTGCGACGACCACGGCACCGTCCCGGCCGCCTAATCGTTAGATACTCAGGGGTCGGCTCCCAAAGCCGACCCCTGAGTCACACGATTGCAAGCAATGTCCGACAGGTCCGATAACACCGATCAGCTCTTCGAGGTACCTCCTTCTCGTGGGGCACCTTCGCGATTCGAATCAAAGATCCGTTACCTGTTGCTCGACGGCTGGTTAGAAGAGGCGCAGGTCGCGGAAGCGGCCTCTGCCAGCAAGTCGTCCGTCTCAAGTACGAGACCTTTAGTGTACCGTCGCACGAGCCCTGCCCTCACGGATTGTCGACACGTCGGAAAGGCATGAGTCCAACGACGCCGTGAGTTCGCGCGCGACGATCGTATCTCCCAGCAGCACGATTCGCTGCTGCCGATCGCCGAATCGCGGGTGCCAGGTCGACAGCAGGTCCTCGCCATGCCTGGGGCAGGTCGGCCATCGACCAGGCACTGTGCTTGCCCACCACGTCCCTGCCGGAAACGTGCGCTGGACCGCACCGGCGCAGGAATAGCCGATGCGTTCGTCCCAGCGGTCGCTCAGCCAAAGCTGACCCTTACCACGTAGCACATCGGGATGAGGCGTACCAAGCCAGCGTGCGATCCGATCCGAGTCGAATGGCGCGTGCCTCCGATAGACGATGCGAGACCCGCCGCGGAAGCCGTTTGGCCAGGGAGGCTCGGAGCGCAGTGCGCGTAGCCAGGACGGCGTGGTCGGCTCGAATGCGCGTTCCTCGACAGCCAGCAAACGTCCAAGCAAGCCTCCATCGGAGGCAGCGCAGAGCTCGAGTCGCGCCGTGGGGTTCAGGATTCGCACCGATCGCCGAGTGGTTTCCCTGAGCGCATCTGAGCCGAGCAACGCGATCGTAGACGACGCCTCGATCTGCTCGACGAGCAAATCGGCGACGGTGCGTCCGTCGTGAGGAGCCGAAGCCCAGCCACGATCCACGAGTCGGTCCTGTGACCGGAGATCAACCTCGAATCGCGCCGTGTCCAATAGCGTGATGACTCCGCCCAAACGAGCCGGACGGTGCAGCCAATGCGAGAGGAAGTTCTGATCGCGCCAGCTCTCGATGAGCATGCCGGGTTCGACGGCAGCAGGCACCTCGACGGCGAGCACCTTGCTCTGCGAGAGATCGGGCATCTCCGGTGCCGCAAGGCGCAGCGTCGGAAACCGATGACGGATCTCAGACAGAACCTGGTTCGCCGACCCATACGGCAGAGCAGCGATCAGAAACAATGTGGTTCTTGATGTGTCCATCGGGTAGATCGAAAGGTCAGTTAAAGTCCGCTGGGCGATATATTTGCTGGCGCCTAATCGATAATAGGATATCATTATCAAATGTGGCGGTCAAACAGATGATGTTCGCCACGCTAACGGTCTGGCTATGGACAGTGCGTTAACGCTAGCTCACGTCCAGTCGCGCTCCGGCTGGCGAACGTCGGCACGTGAAAAATCCGGGGTACCTGGAAACATCACGAACTGTCCAACTATTGCCCGCGCGACTTCGCCGCGCTCAGCTACCGAGCCCAGCGCGCCTTGCGCCGCATGCGCCGGCTATCTCCGCTTATCCGCTCGTTCTGGCGTCAAGCAAAATTGTCATCATGTTGTGCAGGACTCAATAAATCACACGATTGCAAACAATGTCCGGCAGGTCCGATAGTGTTGATCAGCGCTCGCGAGGTACCTCCATCTCGTAGGACGCCTTCGCGAGCCGAATCGGCCAGATGCATCCTAGTCGAATCCTTGAGGATTTGGACATCCAACTGCTGATAACCAAGTACACCGCCACAGAGTTGCAGACCTCCGGTGACGGTTAGTTATGGTCCACCGCATCCCTCAGGCCGCGGACCCGCTCTGCTCTGTTCAACCTGGAAGCATTAGGACGTTCGCTCACCTATTATTCAAGACCTCCGGGCGAAGCGCCGAATACCACGCTGGGAGTGAGAACCCTGGGGATGGGATTCATCGCAGGCAAATCTCGCCGCGCCCGACGGTCCGGGCGGCGGCAGGTAGCTGAGCGGATTGTAAGCGAGGTTGTCATAGCGCACCTCAAAATGAAGATGGGTCCAGCAGCGCGCCCGCTGGTACCGATTGCACCAATGACCTCTCCACAACTGACACTCTGGCCTGCTCTAACGACGTTTTCGCGATCGTGAGCGTAAATGGTCACGTAGTTTCCGGAATGTCGGATGATAACGGTATTACCATAGCCAGGCAGGCGTCCCACGAATATCACTACGCCCGCGTCCGCTGCATGCACCGGCGTGCCTTCCGGTGCCGCGATATCCACGCCTTTATGCATCACCCCTCGGCGTATCCCGAAACCCGAGGTTACCATGCCCGTCTACAACGGCCACGCGAACTGGCGAGCGGCGCGCGGCACTTTCCAAAGCGCACTCCTGGAGCCGCTTTCTGACGGGCCGAAAGAGGGATAGCTAACCGGGCTTGTGGCCGAAGTCACGCATCCCGCAAATATTAGGATCGCCATCACCGCCGCCAGAGCGTGCGACGACGACGTAAATCGTCTGTGCCTTCCGCCCTTCACCACTCCACCGCCGCCCCGCCCTACCGTGTGCGACTTACCTAGCCGCCGACCGTTTCGCGGCCGACCCACGTCAGCCTGTGCGCCACCTTTGCCATAGCGCTAGCGCGTTCTTGTGGTCGAGATAACTCTCTTCACGTTTAGTCCGCTTATCGGTTGTGTCCGCTGAGCTAGATTCTACTCGTATCGAATTTGCCTCGGGCAGCATGCGGCAGCCATAACCCGTCACTGTTGCTGCGTTTCGGCCAGCGTGATCACTTTTAAGCGTTGCAATCGCCTGCGTCGAGCGACAGCCGCCGGCCTCACGGCTGCGACCCAAACCGGCGCAGTCCAGCCGCTTGCAAGTGCGCTCAGATGCAACACCTCACCGGCTGGATACTACGGCGAAATTCTCCTGGGGTTTCGCCCAATTGAAGAGCCGGTCGAAGCTGCTGGTTGGGTTGGAGACAGTTCCGAAACGCCCTGCAGCGCTCCCGGCAGCCGCTTGAAAAACGGGTGAGCATAGAAGCTTATCCGCGCAAAACGAGGACCTCTGACAGGTCGGACTTACTTCAAGTAAGACTGCACGACGCCGATCAGTTCTTCGGCGCCCTTGGCCTTGGCTGCGTCAGGCTCCCGCCCCGGGTCGGCCACGTGCATCCGGATATGATTCTCAATGATCTCTGCTATCAGGCTGTTAATTGCGCCGCGTGCCGCGACCACGATATGCAGCACCGCCGCGCAACTCTTCTCATCTTCGAGTGCTCGTTCGGCCGCTTCTATCTGGCCCCGGATGCGTCGCACCCTGTTCAAAAGCTTAGTCTTTTCTCGGGTAGTGTGAGGCATTTGCGGATGAGCGCTCTCTCATCGTGGATAGCGTCATCTTGTTGGGGCGGTACGCCGTCGAACCGGCGCCGGCGGGGCCTTGCGCATGCGATCACAACCGGCGCAGTAACCGTAGATCAGCACGGCGTGGTCGACCACACGAAAGGTGGACGGAATAAGCTTTTCCAGGTGCTCAAGACAACCTTCGAGTTCAAACAGCCTTTGGCACTTCAGGCAGTGAAAATGATGGTGATGGGCTTTACCACGAACCTCATAGCGCGGCGGTTGTCCAGGAACTTCGACCGCGATCAGCCATCCTTCATCGAGCAAGCCTTTGATCGTTCGATAGACCGTCGCCATCCCTAATCCGGCGACTCTCTCCTGTGCAAGCTGCAGCACCTCGTCAGCGGCTAAAGGACGATCGTTTTGTTGGAACACCTCGCGGATTTCGCGCCGCTGCTGCGTGTTCCGGCGGAATGTCTTCGACGATTTCGCAGCAATCGAAGAGCGCCTAACTGATGATAAAGGACCAGGTTGCCTTTCAACAATCATTACTTTGTAAATCTAGCCTAACCGTTCAATTAAAGCTTGCTGTCCTGTCCTGAAAACAGTCGCGGGTCTTCGGCTTCAAGAAACTCGTGAGGCTGGCACTCGCCTTGATCTCCCTCGCGCAATTGGATGGCCGGATTTGCTACTCCGAGATGGTTCAAATCGCGCAAGACATCCCAGAGCAGTCTTAAATCAATAGTATCTTTAGCCGCGAAATTCGCCTGGACCAAAGCACCGGCGCCAGCGGATGGCCTTTTGACTAGAGTAATGCGGAGAGCTGCAGCGGCCTCGTCAAATTGGATGTCGCCGAAGGCAAATCCCGCCTTTTGGAGTTCGCCTTCCAGCCGGCGGCAGACTATGGCGAGTGCGGATCGCGTGATCATGGGACGCTCCGCTAGCGCAATCAAAATACTCGGAGAACCGTCACGAGGCCGTCTGCTGCTCCGACCGCCAAAGCGCGATCGTCCGGCGACCAGGCAAGTTGCGCCACCGGCGCACGCAGCCGCAACGAAGTGAGAAGCGGCGCCTTGGCGGTTGGATGCCACAGCGCAACAACTCCATCTTCGCACCCCGAGGCGAGTATTTCCCCGAAGTTTTGATAGACTAGTTGCGTTAGAAATTTCTGGTGATGTTCGAGTGAGATAGGCCTGCTTCCCGCCGGGCCCTTGCCGGCGAAATCCCACACCACAACCGACGATCCGCCACCCGTGGCCAGGTAACGGCTGCTTGAATGCCACGACAGCTCCCGGATCTTGGTGGGATAACCCGACATGCAGAGGTCTTTCCCACTCTCCACGATCCACAGATGAATCGTGGAATCCTGATTGCCGGCCGCTATAAACTTGCCGTTCGGACTCCATGCGATGGCTAGGAGCGAGCCTTTGTAGGAGAATTTGCGGAGCGGTTTATCTCGATCTGAGCTCCAACAGATGAGCCCGCCATAGCAGGCTGCCGCGACTTCATTTTTATCTGGCACCCATTTGATATTGGCGATGGTGCTGGGATGCTCCGCGTGCGAGCGCATGAGGGTCCCGTCGGCACTCCAAAAACGCAGCAATCGGCCGGCGGCGGTCGCAAGCTCCCGGCCGTCCCCGCGCCAGGCGGCGTGTTCCACCCATGCGTCGCCGCCTTCCAGACAGGCCATCTCACGGCCATCGTCGGCGCTCCACATGCGCATTTTGCCGTCCTGCCCAGCCGTGGCAAACTGCGAAGCGCCGGGCCGCCAAGCAAGCGCCGCGAGACCGAACGCGTGCGCCGGCAGAGAATGACGAAGCGTTCCATCCTGCGCTTCAAAAATATCTAACCGTCCGCTAATTGAGCCGGCCGCCAGCATGTCGCCACGCGGACTCCAGGCAAGTGCGATCACGTGATCGCCGATTACGTGCTGCCAGGATCTGGCAACCGATACCGGGTCATTCGTGACACCGCCTATAGCAAGCATTTGCGAAATCCCTCTTGCAGTTTGGCGCGCTCGAGATTCCGCCCGATGAACACGAGCTGGCTGCGCCGTGGTTCTTCCCCCCACGGACGGTCCTCACGCCCGTCGAGGAGCATGTGTACTCCCTGAAACACGTAGCGGCAGGGTTGGTCGCGAATGCTCAGGATACCCTTGGAGCGGAAAATATCAGTTCCCCGAGTCCGCAGAAGCTCGCCGATCCATTTGTTGAACCTATCCGCATCGAGATCGCCGTCGCTTTCGATACCGACCGAAGTCACTTGTTCGTCGTGCTGATGATCAGCCTTGAAGACCTGCACTTGTTGCAACTCGACCATTCCAGAGGGTCCGCAAAGCACAGCCTGAAATTCCTCGAAACTCCTCTCCGCGAACAAGGCGTAGCGGCCGGGCCGATCGACCTCAACTTGAAATGTCCCACTTCCGCCCTTGGTCTGGAGTTGAAACAGTTTACTTCCAGGCTTTATTCGCGAGCCGTGTGGCACGCGCGTTTCCTTTCCCGAGAACAGCAACGCCGCGTCATCCGGCAACTCGCCGAGACCATCAGAGCCCACGGAGAGCGGCAGTATCACCGTTTTCATCTTGGGAAAGACGGCCCCGTGCAGGCGCAGGTCGTAGAACCCGTCTTTAAGCTCGTACACCCCTGCCCAGCGAAACGGATACTCGGGTTCCATGAATTGCGGGGCGACCTCAAGTGCCCGGCCGAGATTGAAGCCGCCCACGTTCAATACTGAATCGATCGCTACTTGCGCATTGCGGCTCGCATATATTTTCGCCACCGCGTTCATCTTGCGGATGCGGCTTTCCAGGCGCGTCAGCTCCTCGTCCGAAACCAGGTCGGTTTTGTTGAGGATGACGACGTCCGCGAAAGCAACCTGCTCACGCGCCTCCGGCGAGTCGTCGATGTGCTCCCAGAAATGCTTGGCGTCAACCAGGGTAACCACTCCGTCCAGACGCAACCTGGCCTGCATTTCAGCTTCCACAAAAAACGTCTGGATAACCGGCCCCGGGTCGGCAAGTCCGGTCGTTTCCACCAAAATATAATCGAATTTGTCGCGGCGCTTCATGAGATTGCCCAGGATGCGAATGAGATCGCCGCGGACTGTGCAACAGATGCAGCCGTTGTTCATCTCGAAGATTTCTTCCTGGGCGCCGATGACGAGCTCCTGGTCTACTCCTACTTCGCCGAATTCATTTTCGATCACCGCAATGCGCTTGCCGTGCTCCTCTTTCAGTATTCGATTCAGCAGCGTGGTCTTTCCGGCGCCCAGAAAGCCCGTCAGGACTGTGATTGGAACCTTGCTCTGAACATCGCTCATCTCAATTCTCTCCCTTTTCCGGTTTGGCCGCTCCAATTGAGAGCACGGTGGCCGCGGCGAGCCGCCGCACGTCGTCCTCCGCCACTTCCTCAATTGATTTGTGCAACTTGTGCTGCCGGTTGCCGTTTTCGCTCAGGATCGCGATCACGGTCTCCAGCGGCGGGCAGCCCGGTTCCGAGCAGCGCAATTCGGTCACCATTACCGCCGCGTCGTCGGAAAGAGCGAACAGCTCTCCGACCCATCGCTTAATCCGTGCGGTATTTGAACTCATGCTGGTTGGCCGCCTCGCAGCAAATAAGCCGGGCATAGAATCTTCCCTTCGCTTTAACCTTGATGGCTTGAGCTTGATCGTCGTCTTGACAATGACTTATCATTATCAATACAGTCCCGGCAAGCCTAAGGGATCAGTTCCAACCCGGGCAAAAACTAGAAAGCAAAGAGAGTATTACAAGCGTTGTTGGGCAGAATGAGAATTGTCGGAGATCGCACTGAGATCGGAACGCTGCTCGGCTGCGTTGGCATTATACATGCGATCGGCTGGGGGATGTTCTTACTTTATGTGCCGCTCTTTCCAGCAATGGCCGGGATGGGAATGCTGGCCTATGGATTGGGCCTGCGTCATGCGTTCGATGTCGATCACATTGCGGCTATCGACGACACGGCCCGTTTCCTTCTTCAGAAACGCAAAAATTCTTTGTCCGTGGGGTTCTTTTTTTCTCTTGGTCACTCCTCCATTGTGCTGTTGATGACCATAGCGGTGGCCACGGCCGCCCAGCACGTTCGCCATGTAATGCCGCAGTTGGAGACCTACGGAGGAGTCGTTGGTCCGCTTTTGTGCGGAATCTTTCTGTGGTTTGTAGGTCTCCTGAATCTGCCGGTCCTTCTGGAAATGCTGCACCTTAAGCGCATGGCGAGGTCCCGCGCCTATCAAGACGAAGATCTAGACCAACTACTGGCGCAACGCGGCTTGATGCGGCGAATACTCGGCAATCGCCTTCAGAACTTGATCAACCATAGCTGGCAGACATTCCCTGTCGGTTTGCTTTTCGGTTTGAGCTTCGACACCGCGTCTGAAATCGGATTGCTCGCCTTGGCGGCCGGATTATCGGCCCACACTGTTCCAGTGTTCGCTTCCGTATCGCTTGCGCTGCTGTTTGCTGCTGGCATGTGCATGATGGACACTGCCGACGGCATCTTCATGGTCAAGGCCTATAGTTGGGCCTTTTCGAGCCCCCTTCGCAAAATTTCGTACAACCTCACGACCACGAGCCTATCGGTGGCGGTCGCATTGCTAGTCGGGACGATTGAGCTGTTGCGGGTTGCGTTGAGCGAACTCAAATTGCGCGGACGATTTGCCGATGGCCTTGTGACACTCGATTTCCCGTCGCTTGGCTATGCTATCGTAGCGCTGTTTGTTCTCGGATGGGCATGCTCGGTCTTCATCTGGAAAATCCGCGGGATGGGCGAAGCGTGAAAATCAGCGTGGCGCGGTGCTAGTCATCGATACGGTCGCGTCGCCGGCGCTGCTACTACTCTCTTCGTCAATTTGGAACGACTGCTGCCCTGGATTCTGATGATGGTAATCGCAAGCGCGGCTATGCTTTGGAGATTGAGTAAACAACCTCAAGCAGCCAAAAGCAATGCGCTGAACACCGACGTGCTAAGAGCTTGATCGAAGGGCGAAGACCTTGAGCGCGTTACTCGTATACTGCTTTCTCTTTGGCCTGCTTCACGGGATTCTGCCGGATGAGCATACCTGGCCCATCACGTTCAGCT
>Ga0335075_10014637_pt1 | contig 11772 bp, 12 predicted proteins | sample Lox_Sample_24_FD_206723 | JGI IMG/M metagenome (GOLD analysis project Ga0335075, IMG submission 206723) | Soil microbial communities from Loxahatchee National Wildlife Refuge, Florida, United States - Lox_Sample_2.4 | ecosystem: Environmental > Terrestrial > Soil > Wetlands | place: USA... | reverse complement strand
GGACACCTCGGAGCCGGCCTGGGTGAACCGGAAGATGTTGTCGATGAACAGCAGCACGTCCTGCTTCTGCACGTCGCGGAAGTACTCCGCCATCGTCAGGGCGGACAGGGCGACCCGGAGCCGGGTGCCCGGCGGCTCGTCCATCTGGCCGAACACCAGCGCGGTGTCGTCGATGACCCCGGACTCGGTCATCTCAAGGAACAGGTCGTTGCCCTCACGGGTCCGCTCGCCGACCCCGGCGAAGCAGGAGACGCCGCCGAAGTTCTTGGCGACCCGGCGAATCATCTCCTGGATGAGGACGGTCTTGCCCACGCCCGCGCCGCCGAACAGGCCGATCTTGCCGCCGCGCACGTACGGGGTGAGCAGGTCGATGACCTTGATGCCGGTGACGAACATCTCGGTCTTGGACTCGAGCTGGTCAAGCGGCGGCGCCGGGCGGTGGATCGGCCACCGCTCAGTGACGTTCAGTGACGACGCGGGCACGTCCAGCGGGTTACCGAGCACGTTGAACACGTGGCCCTTGGTCACGTCACCGACCGGCACCTCGATCGGCGCGCCGGTGTTGATCACCTCGGCGCCGCGGACCAGGCCGTCGGTCGGCTGCAGCGAGATCGCGCGGACCATGTTGTCGCCGATGTGCTGCTCGACCTCGAGGGTCAGCGTCCGCGCGTCCTCGCCCTCGCTGGCGAAGGCGACGTCCACGTGCAGCGCGAAGTAGATCTCCGGCATCGACTCGGCCGGGAACTCCACGTCAACGACCGGGCCGATGACCCGGGCGACGCGCCCCGTTCCGGTCGCGGTCTCGTTTTCTGCTAGGTCGTTTCCCACTGGCGCGGTCATTATTCACTCCCTGCGTTCGCCTCAGCGAGCGCATTCGCTCCGCCGACGATTTCGCTGATTTCCTGGGTGATCTCGGCCTGCCGGGCGTTGTTCGCCTCCCGGGTGAGCCGGTCGATGAGGTCGTTCGCGTTGTCCGTCGCGGCCTTCATCGCGCGACGGCGCGCGGCCAGCTCGGAAGCGGCCGCCTCAAGCATGGCGTAGTAGATCCGGCTGGCCACGTATTGCGGCAGCAGCGCGTCGAGTACGACGTCCGTGGACGGCTCGAACTCGTACGACGGCAACGGGCCGCCTGGCCGCTCGCCTTCCTTCTCCTCGATCTCCATCGGCAGCAGCCTGTGGACCACCGGCCGCTGCGTCAGCATCGAGACGAACTCGGTGGAGACCAGGTAGATCTCGTCTGCCCCGCCGTCCTGCGTGTCCTTTTCGAATGCGTCAAGCACGGCGGTGGCGAGCCGCTCGGCGTCGGCGTAGGTCGGCTGGGTGGAGAACCCCGACCACTGCTCCTCCAGCTCAAGTGCGCGGAACCGGTGCCAGGCGATGCCCTTGCGGCCCGCGACGTAGTTGAGCGTCTTGACGCGGTTGTCGGCGTTGCGCTGGCGGAGCCGGCTGGCCTCGCGCAGCACGTTGGCGTTGTAGGCGCCGCAGAACCCGCCGTCGCTGGTGAGGATGAGCACCGCGGCCCGGGTCATGGACTCGGGCTCGTTGATCATCGGATGGTCAATGGTCGTCGAGCGGCTCACGACAGCCTCTACGGCTGTCGTGAGCTCGCGTGCGTACGGCTCGGCCGCGCGCATGCGCTGCTGCGCACGGATGATCCGCGACGACGCGATCAGCTCCTGGGCGCGGGTGATCTTGGCGATCGACTTGACCGCCCGGATCCGCGCCCGGACCACGCGAAGCTGTGCTGCCATGGCGCCTACTCGCCGTCCGACGCGGCACTCGGGTTCACCGGCGCGGCCGGCTCGCCCTCCCCGCCGTACCGGTTGATTGATTCCCGCGTTCCCTCGTCACTGGCCAGCGGCTCGACGCCCTCGTCGGAAACGAGCAGCTGGCCGCCGGTCACCTCGAACGTCCGGCGGAAGCGGTCGATCGCGTCCTTGAGCGTGGCGATGTTGTCGTCGGTCAGTACCTTGGTCTCGCGGATCGAGGTCATGAGGCCGTCGTACGAGCGGCGCATGTAGTCGAGGAACTCCGTCTCGAACCGGCGGATGTCCTCGACCGGCACGTCGTCGAGCTGACCGGTGGTGCCGGCCCAGATCGAGACGACCTGCTCCTCGACGGGGAACGGAGAGTACTGCGGCTGCTTGAGCAGCTCGACGAGCCGCGCGCCGCGGTCGAGCTGCGCCCGGGAGGCCGCGTCCAGGTCGGACGAGAACGCCGCGAACGCCTCGAGGTCGCGGTACTGCGACAGCGAGAGCTTGAGCTGGCCGGCGACGCTCTTCATGGCCTTGACCTGGGCGGCGCCGCCGACCCGGGAGACCGAAAGGCCGACGTTGATGGCCGGGCGGACACCGGAGTTGAACAGGTCCGTCTCGAGGAAGATCTGGCCGTCGGTGATCGAGATGACGTTCGTCGGGATGTAGGCGGAGATGTCGTTCGCCTTGGTCTCGACGATCGGCAGGCCGGTCATCGACCCGGCGCCAAGCTCGTCCGACAGCTTCGCGCAGCGCTCGAGCAGCCGCGAGTGCAGGTAGAAGACGTCACCCGGGTAGGCCTCACGGCCCGGCGGGCGGCGCAGCAGCAGCGAGATCGCGCGGTACGCCTCGGCCTGCTTCGACAGGTCGTCGAAGACGATCAGCACGTGCTTGCCGGCGTACATCCAGTTCTGGCCGATGGCCGAGCCGGTGTAGGGCGCGATGTACTTGTAGCCGGACGGGTCGGAGGCGGGCGCGGCGACGATGGTGGTGTACTCCATCGCCCCGGCCTCTTCCAGGGCCTGCTTGACCCCGGCGATCGTCGAGCCCTTCTGGCCAATCGCGACATAGACGCAGCGGACCTGCTTGGTCGGGTCGCCGGACGCCCAGTTGTCCTTCTGGTTGATGATCGTGTCGATCGCGATCGCGGTCTTGCCGGTCTGCCGGTCGCCGATGATCAGCTGGCGCTGGCCCCGGCCGATCGCGGTCATCGCGTCGATCGCCTTGATGCCGGTCTGCATCGGCTCCTTGACCGGCTGCCGCTGCACGACCGTCGGCGCCTGCAGCTCAAGGGCGCGCAGGGTGGTGTTCTCGATCGGGCCGAGTCCGTCGAGCGGCTCACCGAGCGCGCCGACCATGCGGCCGAGGAACGCGTCGCCGACCGGCACCGAGAGGACCTCGCCGGTCCGCTTGACCTTCTGGCCCTCTTCGATTTCCGAGAACTCGCCAAGGATGACGACGCCGATCTCGCGAACGTCCAGGTTCAGCGCGATGCCGCGGACGCCGTTCTCGAACTCAAGCAGCTCGTTCGCCATGGCCGAGGGGAGACCCTCGACGCGCGCGATGCCGTCGCCACACTCGGTGACCGTGCCGACCTCTTCGCGCTCGACGTCCGCGGGCTCGTACTCTTCGACGAACCGCGCCAGCGCGTCGCGGATCTCATCGGGCCGGATTGTCAGCTCCGCCATCTTCCTCATTCCGTTCGTGAATAAAAGTCGCGGTCTAGGTTCAAGCCCGCATGGGGCGCGTCAGCCCGCGAGCCTACGGCGGACCTCGGCAAGGCGGGTGGCCGCGGTCCCGTCAATCAGCTCATCCCCGATCTGGACGGATACGCCACCTACGACCGCCGGATCGTGCACGACGTTCAGGTGAATGCCCCGCCCGAAGGCCGCGGTGAGGGTGTCGAGCAGCCGCCGCCGCTGCGCGGCCGACAGCTCGGTGGCGACCCGCACCACCGCGACCAGCTGCTCGCGCCGCCGCGCGGCGATCGACGCCGCGAGGTCGAGCACCGCCTGCGGCGAGCGGCCGCGCGGGTGCGTGAGCACCTGGGTGATCAGGCTCAGCGAGGGCCCGCTGACCTTGCTTGACAGCAGGTCGGTCAGCAGCGATCCCTTCGCCTCCGGCGTGGTGGGCCCGATCAGCGCGGCCCGCAGCCCGGTCTGCCCGGAGACCAGGCGGCCGAACCGGAACAGGTCGTCCTCCAGGTCGTCGAGCGTGCCGTTGTACTGCGCGGTCGCCGTGAGCGCCTCGATCGCCAGCTGCTCGATCGCGTCGGCGAAGTCGCCGGAGTTCGCCCAGTGCCCTGCCGCGGCGTCGGCGACCAGCTCCTCGGTCGCCTCGGACACCCGGCCGTGCAGCAGCCGCCGGACGACGGCCACCTTCTCGGCCGGCGGCTTGCCGGTGTCGGCGAGCGCGCGGCGCAGGCCGTGCTCGGAGTCGAGCAGCCGGACGACCGCGAACAGCTGGTCGCCGATCTGCTCGGACGTCGCGGGCCCGACGGCGACCTCGCTGAGCTTCTCGCGGAGCCCGGCGTAGGAGGCCCTGCTGGCGCCGCGCATTACTGTGCCGCTCCGGACTGTGCCTCAAGGCCGTCGAGGAACCGGTCGACCATGCGGCTCTGCCGCGCCTGGTCGGTGAGCGACTCGCCGACGATCCGGCTGGCCAGCTCGGTCGCCAGCGACCCGACCTCGGACCGGAGCGAGATCAGCGCCTGCTGCCGCTCGGCCTCGATCTGGGCCTGCGCGGCCTCCGTGATCCGGCGTGCCTCCGCCTCGGCGCGCTCGCGCATCTCGGCGATGATCTGCGCGCCCTGCTCACGGGCCTCCTCGCGCATCCGCGAGGACTCGTGCTTGGCGTCCTCAAGCTGCGCGCGGTACTGCGCCAGCACCGCCTGAGCCTCGGCCTGTGCCTCGTCGGCCCGGTTGATGCCGCCCTGGATCGCGTCCTCGCGCTCGTTGAGCGTCTTGACGATCCGCGGCAGCAGCATCTTGGCGAGCACGCCGAACACGATGACGAAGACAACGGTCCCGATGATCAGCTCAGGCCAGGTGGGGATCAGCGGATCCTGCGCCGCCGCGTCGGCTAGGGGAAGCATCATGTTGGCCTGTCCTTTCCCTGCTGGGCCTTACCTCAGGATGCGAAGATGAACGGCGCCACGAGGCCGATCAGGGCCAGCGCCTCGGTCAGCGCGAAGCCGATCCACATGTACAGCGTGATGCGGCCGGCCGCTTCGGGCTGCCGGGCCATGGCCTCGATGGCGTGGCCGAAGACGAGGCCGATGCCGATGCCGGGGCCGATGGCCGCGAGCCCGTACCCGAGGGCGCCCAGGCGCTGAATGTCAATCGTCTGGGTGGCGGCGAGGACGGTGGACGCGTCGATCATTTGGTTCTTCCTTTGCATTCGGTCCGGCGGCTAGGTCCCCGCCGGGCTGTTGAGCCTGGATCAGATGGTGCGGTGACTGGAGCTGGCCCCGTGCTGAGGACCCCGTGCTGAGAACTCAGTGCCCGTGCTCCAGCGAGTCGGCGATGTAGGTGGAGATCAGCGTGGTGAAGATGAACGCCTGCAGGAGGCCCACGAGGAGCTCGAGCAGGAAGACGAAGAACACCATGAACAGCGAGCCGGCGGCGAAGATCAGGGTGTAGGACAGGGTCGTCATGTACCAGGTGGCGAGCATGAAGATCGCGAGCAGCAGGTGCCCGGCGAACATGTTCGCGAACAGCCGGACGCCCAGGGTGAACGGCTGGACGATGACGTACTTGAGTATCTCGACCGGGACCAGGATGATCAGGATCGGCCACGGGGCCTCCGGGATCCAGGACCTGAAGTAGCCGATGAACCCCTTGGACTTGAAGCCCAGGTACCAGTAGAGCACGTACATGATCAAGACGAGCGGCCAGACGAAGCCGATCCGCGACATCACCGGGAACTGGAGGACCGGGATCAGTTCCATGTAGTTGCAGATCAGGATGAAGAAGAACAGCGACACCATGTATGGCAGGTACGAGTCGCCCTTCTTGCCGAGCGCCGGGCGGATGACCTGGTCCCGCACCGCGAGGATGGCAAGCTCGCCGAGGGACTGCGTCCGGCCGGGGATCATCTTGGGCTTGCGGAACGCCGCCCAGAAGAACCCGATCACCGCGAGCCCGGCGATGATCGCGAGCAGCTCGGGCTTGGTGAAGCCCCAGGAGCCGATCGTGAACAGCGGCTTGAACTCGAAGTTGTTTAGCCCGGGCGCCGGGTACCCGCACCCGTTGTGTAGGTGCGAGTTGTCAACGGTGCAATTCGAGGGCGTGGCGGCCGCGAGAGCTCCGGTCACCGATCGTCTCCCTTCGGGGGGGTCCCCAGCTCGTGCGGCCTGCCGTACCGGTAGATGATCCAGCCGACCGAGATAGCGAGCCCGACCAGCATGCCGATCGGGAAAAGCAGCGAAATATGCGTATAGTGACCGATCAGCCAGCCGATGCCGCCGTAGGCGAGCATCCCGGCGATCAGGTAGCTGAAGATGGTGTAGCCGGTGCCCTTGGAGAGCCGTTCACTCGCGGCGTCGTCAGGGTAAGCACGCAGCGCGCTGACCCGCACCGGACGACGAGCGCTCCGCATGCCCGTGATCACGGCGCGTCCTCAGCTCTTCCCGTCGGGCTCGACGTAGAGCATGTTGAGCTTCATCGAGGTGATGACCTGGGAGGCCGACCACGCGAGGATGCACGCGAGCGCGGTGAAGCCGAGCATCTTGGGGTTGAAGGCGGTGGAGTGCCGCAGCAGGGCCAGGACGATCATGAACGCGATGATCTTCCCGAGGAACGTGCCGAGGGCGGCGACCATCATCGCCATCGGGTTCACCCGGGCGGCCCGGCCCACCACGATGATGCTGATCGCGAAGAAGGCCGTCACGACCCCGACGCCGATCAGCGCGCCGTATGCGCCCTTGGACCCGCCAAGAGCGGCGCAGAGCACCACCGCGACGGCGGCTACCACGCTTGTTAGCGCCAGCGACCACCGTACAACGCGGGCGTACTGCGTCGTCATTGACTTACTCCCTGAGAACTAGCTCAATGCTTGTGAAGGCTATCACAAAGTTCTTGACTTTAACTTTACCTGACTGACGACTTTACATGACCATCGCCCGGGTACACGAGGGGGCCCCTCCATAACGAAGGGTGGCGATCGTTGGTGATCCGCCCCAAAGTCCCGCGCGCGCGGGCATCCTCCACCGAGGCGGCGTTCCCGCAGGTTACCGCAGATTAAATCACAGATCGTCGGCCTTGCCCGGGGCGGAGGGGGTTCGCTGGGACGCGCGGCACGAACCCGTTCGGGATAACCGTTTTGATCAGCCGCGGCGCGACCGCGGCGGCGGGGCCGGCTGGGTCGGCGGCGCGGGCTTCGCTCCCGGCCGGTGGCCGGGCGACGGCCGCCGCGCGTGCGCGCCGTTGCTCGCCCCCGTGTTGTCGAGCGGGGTGTTGTCGAGCGGGGCGTTACCGAGCGGGGCGTTACCGAGCGGGGCGTTGTTGAGGGCAGCGTTACCGAGCGGGGCGTTGTTGAGTGCCGCGTTGTTGAGCGGAGCGCCGTTGGGTGACGGGCCGGTGTACGCGGGTGCGTGGCCGTTGCTCGCGGGCAGGGCAGCAGGCGGCAGTATGCCCGGTACCGGCCCGCCGACCGGCGCGGCGAGGCCGGGGGTGGCGGAGATTGGATCGTCGGAACGGGTTCTGGCTCCTCGTGGACGCTCCCGTTTCCCGCCACCGGTGGAGCGCCACGGGCGGAGCTTCGGCGCCGTCGCGAGCACCAGGGCCCCGATGGCGAAGAGCGTGATGACCGCGAACCAGATCAGGCTGATCCGCAGCACCGACAGGCCGACCACCAGGCCGGAGAAGAGTGCCGCCCAGAGGTACATGAGCAGCACCGTCTGCCGGTGCGAGTGCCCCATGTTCTGCAGCCGGTGGTGCAGGTGCTGCCGGTCGGCATCGAACGGCGACATGCCCTTCATCGTCCGGCGGACGACCGCGAGCAGCATGTCCGTGTACGGGATGAGCCAGATCGCGACGGGGATGAGCAGCGGCAGGATCGTCGGGAACCGGTTGACCGGGTCCGCCCCCTGGGAGTGCGTGACCAGGAGGTTGTAGTCCAGCGACGCGGCGGACGAGATGGGACCGTAGGCGAGCAGCAGGCCGAGCAGCATCGACCCGGTGTCACCCATGAAGATCTTCGCCGGGTTGAAGTTGTGCGGCAGGAACCCGAGGCACATGCCCGCCAGGACGGCGGACGCGACCGCGGGCACCGACTGCGACTGGATGTCGACGGAGTTGGTCAGCTCGTAGGTGTAGACCAGGTAGCCGAGCGCGGAGATGCCGACAACGCCGGCGGCGAGGCCGTCGAGGCCGTCGATGAAGTTCACCGCGTTGATCGTGGCGACGATGATCAGGATCGTCACCAGGTAGCTCAGGTCCGGCTCAAGCACGATGTTCCCGCTGCCCGGCCCCGGGATCCACGGCACGTACGCGCCCGACCACACCACGATGCCGCCGGCCGCGATCTGTGCGGCCAGCTTGGAGATGGCGCCGAGGCCCCACCGGTCATCGACGATGCCGACGACCACCAGCAGGCCCCCGGCCAGCAGCAGCCCGTCGATCAGGCCAGGGTGCCCGTGCGGCGTGGACGGGAAGGCCTGCGCCAGGTAGCTGAGCCGGTCCGCGACGAGCAGCGCGGCCACCAGGCCGCCGTACATCGCGACGCCGCCGAGCAGCGGCGTCGGCTTGGTGTGCACGTCCCGCGCCCTCGGGGCGTGCTGCGCGTTGATCGCGACCGCGCCCCTTCTCACCAGCGGGGTGAGGAGATAAGTCACCACCGCCGCGATGATCAGGATGAAGAGATACTCTCTCACGGCGGTCGGCGATCAGTCGTCCGGTTCGGGGTCGTCCGCCGGTTCGTCCGGCTTGCCGTCATCAACGACACTGGCCGCGGCGGCCGCGCTGGCCGCCCTGGCCGCGTTCGCGGCGGCGATCGCCTCCGCGGCCCGCCGGTCGGCCGGGCTGAGCTCCGGCTCGTTCGTCGCCGAGGGCAGGTCGATCACCGGGACGACCTTCCTGAGGTCGTCGACCGAGAGCGCGCCAGCGCGCAGCATCCGCGGCACCGTTCCTGTCAGGTCAAGGATCGTCGAAGGAACGTTGTCCGCGCACGGCCCGCCGTCCAGGTAGACGGAGATCGCGTCGCCGAGCTGGGTCTGCGCCTCGTCCGCCGTCGTGGCGGCGGGGAGGCTGTGCCGGTTGGCGCTCGACACCGCCATCGGGCCGGTGCGGCGCAGCAGGTCGAGCGTGACCGCGTGCAGTGGCATGCGCACCGCGACCGTGCCCATCGTGTCGCCGAGGTCCCACATCAGCGTGGGGCTGGAACGGAAAACGAGCGTCAGCGGCCCGGGCCAGAACTCGTCGATCAGGTCCTGGCCGAACGCGCCGAGCGACTCGGTCAGCGCCGAGGCCGCGCCCACGCTGCCCACGAGCACGGGCGGCGGCATGTTTCTGCCCCGCCCCTTGGCGGCGAGCAGGTCGCTCACCGCCTTGGGATTGAAGGCATCCGCGCCGACCCCGTACACGGTGTCGGTCGGAAGCACCACAAGCTGGCCCGCCTGCACGGCGGATACCGCCGCGATCAGGCCCTCATCCCGCTGCTGCGTGTCGGCGCAGTCATATCGAGCGCTCATCGGTTACATCCTAGGCTGAGAACTCTTTTCTTTTGACGTTTCCCCATGGGTAACGGACCGCGCGCCGCCGGGCTGGGCGGGCGGAGCAGGGCGGGGCGGGGCGGCGGGACGGGGGCGCTGGGCGGGGCAGGTGAAAGAAAGGCGTTCTACTGGCCCGGCCAGTTCGCCGTGACGAAACGGTCCCTCCGCGCGAGGTCCTTATGGTTGGCGGTGTCGCGCCAGCCGGCCTCCTCGGCGAAGACCCAGAAGACGGCCGCGCCCTGCACGTCGGCGTGCTCGACGGCCACCAGGCCGCCGGGCCGCAGGAGCCAGCGGGCCACTCGTTCCACCGCGCGGATGGCGTTGAGTCCGTCTTGACCGCTCCAGAGGGCGGCCGGCGGGTCGTACTCCGCCACTTCCGGCGTCACGATCGAGCCGAGCGGTATGTACGGCGGGTTGGACACGACCAGGTCGACGGTGCCGGCCAGGTGCGAGAGCTCGCTGAGGCCGGCGCGCGGGTCCGGCGCGGTGAAGTCGCCCGCGTGCAGCAGCACCCGGCCCGCGGTGTAGCCGTCCACGTGCTTGGTGATGTTCCGCTCCGCCCAGCTTCTGGCCAGCGGGTCGCCCTCGACGGCGTGCACGGTGGCCCGCGGCACTTCCTGGGCGACGGACAGGGCGATCGCGCCGGAACCGGTGCCGAGGTCCACGGCGACCGGCTCGGCGACGTTCATGGCACGCAGCCGGTCGATCGCCCAGCCGGTCATCACCTCGGTCTCCGGCCTGGGCACGAACACGCCGGGACCGACGTCGAGCTCCAGGTACCTGAAGTAGGCCTTGCCCGTGATGTGCTGCAGCGGCTCGCGGTTTTCCCTGCGGCCGATGTCGACCCAGAACCGCGCGTCGAACTCCTTGTCCGGCACCGTGTGGAGTTCGGCCCGCTTGACGTTGTGCACGTGCGCCGCGATGAGCTCGGCGTCGGTGCGCGGCGAGTCGACGCCGGCCTCGGCCAGTCGGGCCGTGGCCAGCGCGATCTCATCCAGCAGTAGTCTCCCGGGCGGGCGCACGTCTGCGGCCTGGGGGGCTCCCGCCCCCCAGGTCCCCCTGGCCGTACCCGCCGGGAGCGCGCCCGATGGCTCCGGCGTCGTATCGGGCGCGCGGTCCTGCGGATCCTGTGCCCGACTCATTCGCTCACTGCTCCGTCAGCTTCGCTTCCAGGTCGGCGGCGGCCAGCGCGTCAATCACGCCGTCCAGGTCACCGTCGATGACCTGGTCGAGGTTGTACGCCTTGTAGCCCACCCGGTGGTCGGAGATGCGGTTCTCCGGGAAGTTGTACGTGCGTACCCGCTCGGACCGGTCGACGGTGCGAACCTGGGCCTTGCGCTCAGCGCTGGCCTTCGCGTTCGCCTCTTCCTCGGCCGCGGCCAGCAACCGCGAGCGCAGCACGCGCAGCGCCTGCTCCTTGTTCTGAAGCTGGCTCTTCTCGTTCTGGCAGGAGACGACGATCCCGGTCGGCACGTGGGTGATGCGGACCGCCGAGTCGGTCGTGTTGACGGACTGGCCGCCTGGGCCGCTCGACCGGTAGACGTCGACGCGCAGGTCGTTGTCGTTGATCTGCACGTCCACCGGGTCGGCTTCCGGCGTCACGAGCACGCCCGCGGCCGACGTGTGGATGCGGCCCTGGCTCTCGGTGACCGGCACGCGCTGCACGCGGTGCACGCCGCCCTCGAACTTCAGCCGCGACCAGGCGCCGGTGCCGCCCTTGCCCGCCTTGACGGCCATGGTGGCGTCCTTGACGCCGCCGAGGCCCGTGAGCGTGGAGTCGATGATCTCCGTCTTCCAGCCGTGCCGCTCGGCGTAGCGCTGGTACATGCGCAGCAGGTCGCCGGCGAACAGCGCCGACTCCTCGCCGCCCTCGCCGGCCTTGACCTCGACGATCGTGTCGCGCTCGTCGTTCGGGTCCTTGGGGACGAGCAGCTTCCTGAGCCGTTCCTCAAGCTCCTCGCGCTGCTTGACGAGCGCCTCGGCCTCGTCACCGAAGGCGGGGTCCTCATGGGCCAGTTCCCGCGCGGCCTGCTCGTCATCGTTCGTCTGCTGCCACTCGCGGTACGCGTTGACGATCGGGGTCAACTCGGCGTAGCGCTTGGCGAGTGTCCTGGCCTGGTCCGCGTCCGCGTGCACGCCCGGATCGGCGAGGGCGCGCTCAAGCTCGGCATGCTCGCTAGCCAGGTCACCTAGCTTGTCGAACAAGGGGATCGCGACCTTTCTGTATTTCCCCCGGGGGAATGATCCCCCCGGTGACCCCCCTAGTCATGGGGGGACTCCGTCCCCCCATTGCCCCCCTGCGGGGGG
>Ga0335075_10014636_pt1 | contig 11772 bp, 14 predicted proteins | sample Lox_Sample_24_FD_206723 | JGI IMG/M metagenome (GOLD analysis project Ga0335075, IMG submission 206723) | Soil microbial communities from Loxahatchee National Wildlife Refuge, Florida, United States - Lox_Sample_2.4 | ecosystem: Environmental > Terrestrial > Soil > Wetlands | place: USA... | reverse complement strand
GTGACGGTCGCAACGCCGAAGGGTTACACGATGTCGATCGTGAGTCTGGTGCACGTTCCGCACTCGCGCGCCATGCTCGCCGTCGCTAACTTGACCAACGGGACGATGGGTTATGTGTCGGACGTGCTGGCCTACGGGCAGCTGCCGAAGTAACCCGCGGCTCAGCCGGCTGCCGTGCACGACGGGCCGCAGCGGCGCAACTGAACTGCAGTGCCGCGCACCCGGAGAAGTCCGCCCACCTGCGCCGCGACCGCGCACGCGCGGTAGTTGACGTCCGGCCAGTTGTACCGAACCGTCATGATGCCCAGGCTGGCATGCTCATTGTCCCGATGGCTGTCGTCCCATCGGCGCTCCGGCGGATGGGCGGCTCTTCCATCGAGTTCGACGGCCAGCTTGGCTTCCTCGTAGAAGTTATCCACGTACCGGACCCGGCCGGCGGTGACGATCTTCATCTGCCGCCGGGCTGGCGGCAGGCCGTGTGCTCGTTCCACCTTCCGGACGTACCTCAGTTCGAGGTTGGAGTGGGCTCCGTCGCCGACGTCAGCAAGCACGGCCAGTAAGTCGATGCGCCACCGCATGCGCGGCCGTGCCTGGAGTGCCGCCCTCACGTGTGCCGGGGTTGTCAGCCGACCGCCGACGGCACGGCATACCCAGTCGAAAGCCTCGTCAAAGGTCGCTGACATCTGTGCAAGGTCGAGGAGCGTGTCGTCGATACGTGTCCGAGGCGGCAGTAGCACAGGGTGACGGGTTCGTTCGAGGGAGCCGGAAAAATGCAGGACGCCGCCGCGAATGATTCCGGCGCGCCGGCTGGCGGGCACGGTGACATGAATGGGGGCACCTGGCTCGCGGCTCATGCCACGGCTCATGCCGCGGGTCAGCCCGTAGAGCTCCGCGGCGGTCCGATGGCTCAGCGCCGCGCCCTCACCTGCCCGCAAGACGGCCGCCCAGAGCTCGGCATCTCGGGTCGGAGTGCCGCTGAAGCAGGCGTATACACCGCGCTGGAGTTGCTGCCAGCGCCGTGACTTCAGTTGGTTGTCAACGGCCGTCGCCGCCAATCCTGCGCCAAGCGCTTGCCGGCGCGTGATGACCCCAGACTGGCGGACCAGCAGCTCGCGGAGCCCTGGAGGGACATCGACCGGCATGGTGGCATAGTGGCCGACCTGGTACAACCGCGGACTGTCATGGTGCCGCCCTGTGGATAAACTCCAAGATCACTTGCAGTTTGCCGATTTCAGCGTTATTTGCTGAGAATGGCAAACCGGGGCCGAACCCGCGGGATGTCCGCGCGTTCGCGCTCGAGGCGGGTGGAACACTAGCTTCGGTGGAGTAGGAACTGGGCTACTGGGGAGGTGACGGCAGGTGGGCGTCGCGCCAGTTGAGGTAGAGCAGCCAACGACAGGCCAGGATGCGGCTCTGGACGCACCTTGGGTCACCGTCGTCTGGAATGACCCCGTGAACCTCATGAACTACGTGACCTACGTGTTCCAGAAGGTCTTCGGCTACCCGAAGGCGAAGGCCGAGAAGCTAATGCTGGACGTGCACCATAAGGGCAGGGCGGTAGTTTCCGCGGGCACCCGTGAGGCCATGGAGCGAGACGCCGAGACCCTGCATGGCTACGGCCTCTGGGCGACTGTGAGCCACGAGTCGTGAGGCGCGAGTTATGAGCTGGGAAGACGAGTGGTTTTCCGGGGAAAATGAGGAAGACCTAGAGGTTGCCGCGTCGTTCCGGCCGGTCACCGGCGGAGCGGCCGCGTACTTCGAGGAAGCCCAGGCCGGCGTTATCAGATTTCTGGTCAGCCAGGTAGCCGAGCTGGTCAGCGCAGACAGCACCGCCGCGGACGCCGGATTCGACAGCGGCGACCTGGAAGCCCAGCTTGGCCTGTCCAGCCATGTCACGCTGCCAGATGACCCAGTGCTCGCCAGGCTGCTGCCGGACGGCTATTCCGACGACCCGGAGGCCTCGGCCGAGTTCCGTCGCTATACCGAGGAGTCGCTGCGGTCTGCCAAGGTTGCCGCGGCCCAGACGGTGCTCTCGTCCCTGCCACCGGGCGGCGGTCAGGTGCGGCTCAGCGAGCCCGAGTGCCAGCAGTGGCTCAAGTCGCTGAACGACGTCCGGCTCGCGCTGAGCGTCCGGCTGGGCATCACCGACGAGAACGAAGACATGTCCGAGCGGCTGTCGGCAGAGGACCCGCGGGCCGCCTATGTCTGGGTTTATCAGTGGCTGGCTTATTTGCAGGAGAGCCTCGTCGAAGCGCTGTCTTAGCCGAGGCCCCGCGGCCGGCGCCAAGTATGGCCCGCGTGACTTCGCACTCCGGAAACACCGGGCAATCCGGGCACGGGCGCCGCTAGCCACCCCGGCTGGCGCATGGATTAATCTCTGCCCATGCTCACCATCAGCGCGGACCTGCGCGCGAAAATCCTGGCGCATGCGCGCGCTGACCACCCCGACGAGGCCTGCGGAGTGATCGCGGGGCTGGCCGGCAGCAACCGGCCTGAGCGGTTCATCCCGATGCTCAACGCCGAGCGGTCGCCGACGTTCTACCGGTTCGACTCCCTGGAGCAGCTGCGCGTGTGGCGTGAGATGGACGACCGGGAAGAGGAACCGGTGGTCATTTATCACTCACACACCGCGACCGAGGCCTACCCGTCGCGGACGGACATCTCCTATGCCAGCGAACCGGGTGCGCACTATGTGCTTGTTTCCACCAGAAACCCGGAACAGGACGAGTTCCGGTCCTTCCGGATCCTGGACGGTGAAGTGACCGAGGAAGACGTCACTGTGCTCGATCATTCAGGCTCGCCGGAATGATCGAGAGCAGCGGCAGGTTGCATCGCGTAGAGAGCGGGCCTTCGCCCTACAGTTACCGGCTCATCGGTTAGCACCTAGTGGAGCAGACAGTCATGGCAATCGAGGTCCGCATTCCGACCATCTTGCGCAGCTACACCGGCGGCCAGAAGCTGGTCGAGGGCTCGGGCGCTACGCTCGAGGAGTTGTTCGCCGATCTCGACGGCCGCTACGAGGGGCTCCGCGAGCGGCTGATTGACGACTCGGGGGTACGCCGGTTCGTCAACGTGTACCTGAACGACGAGGACGTTCGCTTCCTCGGCGGCCTGTCCGCGCCGGTGAGCGACGGCGACACGGTCACCGTGCTTCCGGCAGTGGCCGGCGGCGCGCGCTGACAGGCCGTGCTGACTGACGGGGCTGACGGGCCGATCAGCAAGCCGGCGGGCTGAGCTATGCGCTACGAATCCTTGCTTGACACAGTTGGCGGCACACCGCTAGTCGGGCTGCCCCGGTTGTCGCCTGGCCCCGACGTCCGGCTGTGGGCCAAGCTCGAGGACCGGAATCCGACCGGCTCGGTCAAGGACCGGGCAGCCGCCTACATGATCGCTGCCGCGGAGAAGGACGGGCGGCTGCAACCGGGTTCGGTCATCCTCGAGCCGACCTCCGGTAACACCGGTATCAGCCTTGCCCTCGTCGCCAGACTGCGCGGCTACCAGCTGATCTGCGTGCTGCCAGAGAACACCTCCGTGGAGCGCAGGATGCTGCTCGAGGCCTACGGCGCATCGATCGTGTCGTCACCGGCAGCGGGCGGCTCGAACGAGGCGGTCCGCGTCGCCAAGAGCCTGGCCGCTGAGAACCCCGGCTGGGTCATGCTCTACCAGTACGGCAACGAGGCGAACGCCCGCGTGCACTACGAGACGACCGGCCCGGAACTGCTCGCTGACCTGCCGGAGATCACCCATTTCGTGGCCGGGCTCGGCACCTCTGGCACGCTGATGGGCACCGGCCGGTTCCTGACGGAGCATGTGCCGGGCGTGCAGATCGTCGCCGCCGAGCCTCGTTACGGCGAGCTTGTGTACGGCCTCCGTAACCTGTCAGAGGGGTTCGTGCCCGAGCTGTACGACGAGTCAGTTCTGACCTCGCGGTTTTCGGTCTCGTCGGCGGACGCGCTGCGTCGTACCAGGGAGCTGTTGTCCGAAGAGGGGATGTTCGCCGGCATCTCCTCCGGCTGCGTGCTGCACGCGGCCCTCGGGCTGGCTGCGAAGGCCCAAGCGGCCGGCCAGCGAGCCGACATAGCGATGATCATCGCGGACGCTGGCTGGAAGTACCTGTCGACCGGCGCCTACGGCGGAACGCTGGCCGAGGCCGAGGAAAGGCTGGAGGGCCAGCTCTGGGCGTGACTGCCGGTGCAGGGCGACACCGTCGGGCGGCCGCCCATGCAATGCGAGGCGGACCGGCATGACGCGCCGACGGCGATCCATCAGGTAGAAGGGCAAGTCAGGGTCGGATGACGGTATTTGACCAAGCGACGGCGGTCAGCCTGCGCAGCGAAGGGCGGTACGACGCGGCCGCTGATCCCCGGTTCGCGCTGGTCGCGCCGGGTGGTGCAACCCCGCCAGCAGTGAACGGCGGTGCGCTGATGGCGACCGTACTGCGCGCGGTACTTGAGTGCTCGCCGCACCCGCACCCGGTCGCTACGAGCGCCAACTTCCTCAGGGTCCCGCAGCTGGCGCCCGCCGAGGTGCACGTCAGCTGGCTGAAACAAGGCAAGACCGCCTCGATAGCACGGGCCGCGCTCGTCCAGGACGGGCAGCCGGTGCTGGATGCCACCGTAACCACGGGAACGCTGCCAGCCCGGCCAATGGCAGCCAGCACCGGCACAGCCAGCATCGGCGCAGCCAATACAACAGCGGGCGACGGGACGCGGCCCGCGAGCTCGCAGCTACTTGACTGGACCGGTGAGCGGCCGCGGATTGCTGACATTGCTGAATGCCTGGATCTCGGCAGCTGGCCGGGCACGCTGGGGGCCGACGGGAGTGGGGGGTTCGCCGCGCACGTCGAGGTGCTGCTCGATCCGGCCTGCACGGGCTGGCGGCAGCACGAGCCGTCGGGCGTGCCAGAGATGCGCGGCTACGTGCGGCTACGCGAGCACCGCGACCCGGATGCCCTGCTACTGGCGCTGGCTGTGGACGCGCTGCCGCCGGTGGTATTCGGTCTCGGCGCAACCGGCTGGGCGCCGACTGTCACGCTGACCTGGCATATGCGCGGCGTTCCCGCGTCAGGACCGCTCCAGGTGTCAGCGCGCTGCCGCCATGTCAGTGGCGGCTGGTTCGACGAGGAAGCTGAGGTGTGGGACGCGGCCGGGCGCCTGGTCGCGCAGAGCAGGCAACTGGCCAGGGTCGGGCGTGGGCGGCTGCGCGCGATGGCCAGCGAGTCAGCGGCACCGGCGGTGAGCGAAGGGTCGGCCGTCAGGGCCTAGCGACGCCATCGGCTAGCTATGCCGCGCCGGGCTGGCGGCTGCCGGCGAGGTAAGCGGGCGTTCCCGCCGTGGTCTACGGGACGCTCTTAATCCGCCAGACGAAGATCGAGGCAAGCGCGGCCACCACTGCGGTCCCGCCGAACAACGTCGGGTAGCCGCCAAGTGTGACCAGCGGGCCTGCGATGGCCGCGCCGATGGCGGCCGGGCCGACGATGGCAATGTTGATGATGCCGAGGTCCTTGGCGCGGTCCGCCGCGGCGGGCAGCACCTGGGTGATGAGCGCCTGGTCGACGGCCAGATAGGCGCCGAAGCCCATGCCGAACAGCACTGCGGCGACGAGAGCGGCGTCCCAGTTCTCCACGAACGTCAGCAGCAAGGCGGCAACGCCCATCAGCGCGCCGGACACTGTGACGATCATCTTCCGCTTGCCGATCCGGTCGGAGTAGATCCCGCCGACGATGGCCGTGAGGACAACGCAGACCGTGTAGATCACGATCAGGATCAGCAGTCCGGTCGCCGCCGGGATTTGGTCATGGTGGTACAGCTTCACCTTGTCGCGCAGGAAGTACAGCAGGTAGAGGGTGCCCATCGCGATGGCCAGCGAGGCGAGGAATCGGGTCAGCCAGGCCCAGGCGAAGTCAGGATATTCGCGCGGGCTGATCCAGTACGCCTGCGCCAGCTTCTTCCAGGAGAAGGCGTCCGCGTGCCGCGGATCGAGCGGGTGGTCCGGGGTCCAGAAGATGAACGGGATCACCAGCACGAAGAACAGCGCGCCCATCGCGTAGTAGCTGCTGACCACGCTGCTGTTCAGCACCAGGACGACGAGAATAGTGCCGATGACCAGGCCGAGCGCCTGTGGCATGCCGACCCAGCCAGCCACTGTCGCTCGCTGGCGCACCGGCACGTGGTCGGGGACCGCGGCGCTGAGGCTGGCGTACTCGCCGTTCTGGAAGGCGCTGAACAGCACCCAGAAGACGGCCACGCCGGCCACCGTTCGCTGGTGCGCGAGCAGCAGCATGCTGACCGCGCCGAGCAGGGCCATGATCAGCGTCCAGCGGTGCCGGCGCCCGTTCAGCCCGAGGAAGCTGTAGGCGAAGGTGGTGCGGTCGGAGAGGGCGCCGGCTATCGGCGTAGCAAGCACGGAGGCAACTGCGCCGACGCCGGAAACTATCGCGAGGGCCTGGATCTTGTGCTTGCTGTCAATGTTCTGCAACTGGATCGGCAGCAGGACCTGGATCGGCGTTAGCGATGCCATCCACATGCCCAGGCTGGCCAGGCTGAGTCCAGTGATCCAGCCGGCTTTGACGTGCACCGATGGCTCGGCCAGCGCGGCCGGGACGGCCAGCTCGGAGTCGGTGGATTGGTCGGTCATGACACCTCCGCAGGCGCTGGCCTGGCCGTCGGCACTGGTCGTCCAGAATGCCGTTTTGGGGATGATAGTGGGAGGACCGGTTCTGCCGACAGGTTTCGGCTGCCCGGGCCACACGGGCAGCGGAGGCGAGCGCGGAGGGTGCTGAGGCGGGCGCGGGGCCGCGCTGGCGAGCATGATCCGCTGCGGCTATGGTGAGCAGCCGTGCAGCTAACGATCGTGGGCTGGTCCGGGAGCTTTCCGGGACCGCAGAGCCCGGCATCCTGTTATCTGATCGATACCGGCGATTTCCGGCTCGTGCTCGACGTCGGGAACGGCGCGCTGGGCGCATTGCAGCGGTATACGGGACTTGCCGAGGTAGACGCGATCTGCCTGAGCCACCTGCACGCCGACCACTGCCTCGACATGTGCGGCTACTCGGTCTTCCAGAACTACCACCCGGACGGGCCGCGGCCGCGGATCGCAGTGTACGGACCGGCCGGCACCGCGGAGCGACTGTCCAGGGCGCTGGGCAGCGATCACCTGGGAATGGCGGATGCCTTCGACTTCACCACGCTGACGGCAGGCCGGATCGAGATCGGACCGTTGCGGATCACCACGGCGCACGTGAATCACCCGGTCGAGACCTTTGGCTTCCGGATCGAGCACGCGGGTCAGGTGCTCGCCTACTCGGCCGACACCGGGCCGTGCGATGAACTGGTCGAGCTGGCCCGCGGCGCCGACGTGCTGCTGAGCGAGGCGTCGTTCACCGACGGTCCCGGTCTTCCGGCTGACCTGCACCTGACCGCACGGCAGGCTGGCGAGCATGCGGCGAGGGCTGGTGCCGGCGAGCTCGTCCTTACCCATCTGGTGCCATGGAATGACCCGGCGGCCTGCCTGGAGCAGGCGGCCGAGGCGTTCACCGGACCGCTCCGGCTGGCTAGCTCAGGCCTCCGCCTTCTCGGTGGCCAGCAGCCCCAGCCGCGCGAATAGACTGCTCTGCCATGCGCGTGCTCGTCACCGGCGGTGCCGGTTTCATCGGGTCGCATCTCGCTGATGCCCTGCTGGCCAGGGGAGACGAGGTAGCCATTGCCGACGACATGTCGACTGGCAGGCCTGGTCGCGTTCCCGGGCAGGCGGTTACGCATAAGGTAAGCGTCACCGAGGCCGACCTGCTGGCGGCTCTCGTCGATGACTACCGGCCCGAGCTGATCTGCCATCTTGCCGCGCAGATCGACGTCCGGGTGTCAGTTGCCCAGCCCGCGCTCGATGCACAGGCAAACGTCGTCGGCACGGTCAATGTGCTGGAGGCGGCGCGCGCCACCGGGGCCCGGGTGCTGTTCTGCTCCACTGGCGCGGTGATCTACGGCCGCGACGCGCCCATCCCGTCTCGGGAGGATGTTCTTCCGCTGCCAGAATCTCCGTACGGCGTCGCCAAGCACTGCGGCGAGCAATACGTCCAGCTTTACAACCGCCTGCACGGCACCACCCACGCCGTGCTGCGGTTCGCCAATGTGTACGGTCCCCGGCAGGATCCGGCCGGCGCTGCCGGAGTCGTGGCCATCTTCTGCGCGCAGGCGCTGGCAGGGAATCGTCCGACGGTCTACGGCGACGGCAAGCAGACGAGGGACTACGTTTACGTCGGCGACGCCGTAGGCGCGTTTCTGGCGGCTGCGGACAGCTGGCGGCCCGGCACCTGGAACATCGGCAGTGGCACCGAGGTCAGCGTTCTCGAGCTGATCCGGGTGATCGCCAGAGTGGCAGGTCATGCGATCGACCCGGTGTTCGAGTCGGCCAGGCCGGGTGAGCTGCTGCGCGGCGCGCTGGCGTCCGAGCGGGCCCGGCGGGACCTTGGCTGGGCGGTCACGACGCCGCTGGACGAGGGAGTGGCCAGGGCATACCGCTGGATCGAGGCCGGTACCCCGGAGCGAGCCGGCTGGTAGCACTAGGCTGGCGACCATGTCACGACCAGATGGACGACAGCCGGATCAGCTGCGGGAAGTCAAGATAACCAGGAACTGGCTGGCGCACGCCGAAGGGTCGGTGCTGGTGGAGTTTGGCGCCACCCGGGTGCTGTGCGCCGCCAGCGTTCAGGAGGACCTGCCGCGCTGGCGCCGGGGGAGCGGCCAGGGCTGGGTCACCGCTGAGTACGCCATGCTGCCCAGGTCAACTAACACGCGCAGCGACCGCGAGTCGGTCAAAGGCAAGATCGGCGGCCGCACGCACGAGATCTCCCGGCTTGTGGGGCGGTCGCTCCGCGCGTGCATCGACCCGAAGGCCCTCGGCGAGAACACGATCGTCATTGACTGCGACGTCCTGCAGGCCGACGGCGGCACCAGGACCGCCGCAATCACTGGCGGGTACGTGGCTCTTGCCGACGCGATCAGCTGGCTTAAGGGCCGCAAGCGCACGAAGGGCGAGCCGCTGGTGGCGTCGGTGGCAGCGGTGAGCGTCGGCATCGTCGACAGTCAGCCCCGCCTCGACCTGTGCTACGACGAGGATGTCGCGGCTGAGACAGACATGAACGTGGTGTGCACCGGTGATGGCAGATTCGTCGAGGTGCAAGGGACTGCGGAGCGCGAGCCGTTCGATCGCAAGCTGCTTGACCAGCTGCTTGATCTGGCAGTGGCCGGCTGTACCGAGCTGACCATGCTTCAGCAGGCTGCGCTCGGCGCATGACCGAGGCGGCAACCGAGGCGACCGGCGGGACCGAGACCGCGCGTCTCGTGCTGGCTACCGCCAACTCGCACAAGCTAATCGAGCTGACCCGGATCCTCGCGGCCGGCCACGTAGACGTTCAAGTATCCAGCCTCTCGGAGTTTCCCGGTGCTCCGGAGGTGGCCGAGACAGGTGCCACGTTCGCCGCCAACGCGCTGCTGAAGGCGCATGCCATCGCGCGGTTCACTGGCCTGCCTGCAGTCGCTGACGACTCGGGCATCTGCGTCGACGCGCTGAACGGGATGCCCGGTGTGTTGTCCGCCCGCTGGTCCGGCACCCATGGCGATGACGCCGCGAACCTGCGCCTGCTGCTCGCCCAGTTGACTGACGTGCCAGACGAGCGGCGCGGGGCACAGTTCGTGTGCGCTGCGGCGCTCGTGCTCCCAGAAGGCCGGGAGCATGTCAGCGAAGGCGTCGTGACCGGCCGGATCATCCGCGAGCCGCGCGGCCAGAACGGGTTCGGCTACGACCCGATCTTCGTGCCCGGCTCAGCGCAAATCACGACCGCCGAGATGGACCCGGCTGACAAGGACCGCATCAGCCATCGCGGCAAGGCGCTGCGCGGACTCGCACCGGTCATCGCGGCCCTGGTGACCTAAGACCAGGCGAGTCGCCAGGCCGTCGCCCGGTCACTCGTTGAGGACGCTAGCGGGCGGCGTATAGACCTGACGCGATGGTGGGAGAGTGATCTTCACTGGCTGGTTGAACGAGCTGTAGGTGCATTCGACGACGATCGTCACATCACCGGTGCTCTCGGTTTCGGAGAACTTACGGACGTGGTGGCTGCTGTCGATCCACACGCTGAACGCGACGTCACCCTTGAGCAGCTTCAGGCCCGGTTCGAGCACACTGCGCTGTGCGGCGGGCAGGGCTTTTACCGCAGCGGCCGGCATGAACGAGCCGTCGTATTTGGTTGTCGTGACGCCGCCAACGACTTGCGTGCCAACGACGCGCAGGTGTGACGCGGCAATGAGACCAGCGAGCTGCGAGTTCGGATTGTCGTCCTGCAGTTCCTGCTGCAGTGCTCCGAATTGAGATGATTTCTTGAGCCCGGTCAGCGGGATCTTGAGCCATTTCGTAGCGAGCTCGTTCGGGAGGCCCGCGGTGCCGGCCAGCTTGAGGTACATCGCGGAGCTGGTGACGATTCCGCGGACCCTCACCGGCTGGCTCGTGCTGCCTGCGGTCAAGTTCATGGCCATGATCAGGGGTTTACGTTGCAACTCGACCGAGCCGGAGATGGTCGTGTTGACTTGGCCCGAGAGGTGCTCGCTGATCGTTGCGGTCTCCGAGTTCACGTTGCGCTGCTGCCGGGCGGCCTGTTGCACGATCTGCGCCGCGGTCAGCTTTGCCGAGCCGGCATTCTTACCGCCGTTGGTCGCCGCGACTGCCACGACGCCGGCAACGACGCCGATTGCCAGGACCGAGGCCGCTATAACTGCGACGTGGCGCACCCGTCGCTGCTGCTTGCCCAGCATGTAGTCCAGCGCCGGACTTCGTACCTCCATGCCGGGAACCAGCGAGCCGGGTGTCAGCCCGCCCTGGTCCCATGCGCTAGAGGCGCTGCCGGCCTGCGGACTTTCGTTGCTCTCCGGCGTGCCAGCCGTCCCGTCCCGATCCGAGCCATTCGCGGTCACAGCGGACCCCGTCCCTGTCACGTTGGCAGCCGGTAAACCAGTCTAGCCGATGCCCTAAATCTACAAATAAAAGCCTTATGCTTGAAGAGCGCAAAGCCGCGCAAAACCGATTGCGCTGCATGGTTTGTCAGGAGCGGGAGAGCGGTCCGCTACGGTTGGGCGACTACCGTGCAGCGAAAGGATACCGAGATGCCTGATCAGCGTCTCGCGCCTGGAGATCCGGCGCCCGACTTCACCCTGCCCGATGCCGACGGGAACGAGGTGAGCCTTTCCTCATTGCGCGGCCAGCGGGTCATCATTTACTTCTACCCGGCTGCGATGACGCCCGGCTGCACCACGCAGGCCTGCGATTTCAGGGACAGCCTGTCCAGTCTCGCCGCCGCCGGATTCGCGGTCCTTGGTATCTCGCCCGACAGCCCCGCCAAGCTGGCGAAGTTCCGGGAGCGTGACGGGCTCAACTTCCCGCTGCTGAGCGACCCGGATCACAAGGTGCTCGAGGCATACGGTGCCTATGGCGAGAAGATGCTGTACGGGAGGAAGTCAGTTGGCGTCATCAGGTCAACCTTCGTGGTTGGCCCGGATGGCGGGATTGAACAAGCCCAATACGCGGTGAAAGCCACCGGCCATGTGGCTAGGCTTCGCAAGGAACTCGGCGTCTGAGCACCGCCTGCCCCTGGCGGCCGCCGGGAGGCTGGGGCCGTAGCCCAACGGCAGAGGCACAGGATTTAGGTTCCTGCCAGTGTGGGTTCGAATCCCACCGGCCCCACCATGTGATGTCGCAAGACATCGAGGACACCCCGAACCCACG
>Ga0335075_10014635_pt1 | contig 11773 bp, 5 predicted proteins | sample Lox_Sample_24_FD_206723 | JGI IMG/M metagenome (GOLD analysis project Ga0335075, IMG submission 206723) | Soil microbial communities from Loxahatchee National Wildlife Refuge, Florida, United States - Lox_Sample_2.4 | ecosystem: Environmental > Terrestrial > Soil > Wetlands | place: USA: Florida... | reverse complement strand
GGGCTCCGGCGCCGCCAGGTTTTGTCACATTTATCTGCAGCAGGCCGTTGTCGTCGCGAACAGGATAGGTTGCCAGGCCGCGGCATACAGGGGCCCGTGCCGGCGATCCATCGGCCAGATGGAACCTGCCGTTGTGCTTCGAACATTCGATAATGTCTCCCTTGACGAGGCCTTCGCTCAAGTGAACGTTCCCGTGGGTGCAGATTCCGTCGGTTGCAAACAGCCGGCTGCCGGCATCCCGGTAGAGCGCATAGGTCTTCTTGCCATGATCGAATCGCACAACATCGGAGCAGCCCAGCCTGCCAGACGCGCAGACGGAGATCCAGCCTTCAATGTCCGGCGCTTCAGTCGAGCAGTAGACGTCATCGGATACCCGCTTCGGAGGCTCGGGTAGTTTGCGTCTCACATGATAGGCAGGATCTTTCACTTGTTTGAGCACAGTCGGAAGGATTTCCTGCCACGCCGCGAGCAGGCTCGGATAGGGTTCCGGACAGTCGCTTTTGACGGCCGCATGCAGCCTGGGCAATGCGTGGTAGGGAACCAGCGGAAACATATGGTGCTCGATGTGGTAGTTCATGTTCCAGTAAAGGAAACGATGAACCGGATTCATGTACACCGTCCGGCAGTTGAGACGGTGGTCGAGAACGTTCTCCGCAAGACCTGCGTGCTGAGTGAGACCATAGACGACCATGAGCCAGGTGCCGAACAGGTTCGTCAACCCGACCAGCATGAGCGGAAGGATGCTGTGGATTACCAATGAGAGCGCGATCGCGGTTGCGTAGATCGCTAGATAGATTCGCGCCCGACGGTAGACCTTCGGGAACTCCGTTTCCGGGATGAAGGTCTTCTCTTCAGCGGTCATCTTCCTAAAGGCGTGCACGACAATGTGCCGGAAGTAGTTCGGATAGACAGTGAGATTGAAGAACGCGCCGATCACTCGCGGAAGGCTTGGCGGCCGTGGAACTGCAATCTCCGGGTCGCGGCCCACAATGATGGTGTCGCTGTGGTGCCGTGTGTGACTCCAACGCCAAACGACAGACTCGCGCATAACCATGAAGGACGCAATCTCGTATAGCGTCTGGTTCATCCAGTCCGTTTTGAAAGCGGTGCCGTGACCGGTCTCATGCCACCGCGAATCGGATGTCGATGCATAGAGAATGCTGTAAGGGATGTACGACAAGACCGCCCACCACGATCCCCAAAGTTTCCACGCCGCGATCCCGCTTCCAATGATCAATGCGAACCAGAGCAGCGTATTCCATATCGCAGGACCATCCCTGCGCTCCAACAATGAACGCATGACAGGGCGAGGTACTTTGCATTGGTACCAGTCGGCTTCCGCAAGCCCGCGCTCAACCGCACGGCGGGAATTTTCGCCGATGAGGCTGTAATCAAGCCCTTTCACCTTGGCTGGGCCGGTTTCTACGGAAGATGGCATCTCACTCTCCTTAGGACCGATTCGCAAAATGCAGTCACCGTTCCATTGCCGATACCGACGCCTCCGAGAATTCGGAACAGGATAAACAGAAAACGATGCCGACCAAAGCGATCAGTCCGGGCGGCGTCACTGAATCAGACCGCGCCCTTCCGTCTGGGCGCGGGCAACGCTGGGAAGAGAGGCGTACTAATCGCCCTTCTTACTCTTAGTCTTTTCCAGTGTCAGAAGTGATCTCGCATCCAGAATATGTTCCCGCATCAGTTTCCGGGCGGCTTCGGCGTCGTGGGCGCGGATCGCGGCGTAGATTTTTTTGTGATAGTTCAGGGGCTGCTGGAGTTCTACCCGATTCGAAAGCTGGCCCATGCTGGTGAGGACTGTGCGGTGAATCCTCTTGAAAAGAAGCTGGCAGATGCGATTGCCGCTGGCACGGAAAACGGCATCGTGAAAAGACATATCCGCGGTTAAGCGTTCCTCGGTTCCGGAGGAGTCCTGCATCGCCGTGATTGCAGCGCGCAGGGCGTGGAGGTCTTCGGTCGTGGCCCGCTCCGCGGCACGGGCCGCCAATTCCGGCTCCACGATCAGCCGGGTCTCAAAAAGCTCGTGATGCGACAGATCGTCAAGCAGCACAAGGAAATCGAGAGGCTCATTCAGAATTGCCTCGGCACTCGTACTGAGATAGGTCCCGTCGCCCACTCTCTGCGTGAGCACGCCCATCATTTCCAGAACCTTGAGCACCTGGCGCACCGAAGCGCGGTTGACCTGAAACTGCTTTGCCAGATCGCGCTCTGCCGGAAGCCTCGCTCCGGGCGCAAGCTCTCCCCTGGCAATCGTGTTCTTGATTTCGGCAATCAGTACCGCCGTTACTCGGCCGTGTTGCCCCTCGCTGCGATCCTTGCGTGACGTGGCCATTTTCAAACCAATTATTCCACCGCCTACCGGAATTGAGAACCCATTTCCTGCCTAGAGGGCGACCATTTTCCAACTCCACAAGCCAATTTATTCTCAGTGCGATTGACGCAATTGAAACGTCAATGCCATAATCCGAATCGGCACTAAAGGCTGAACCAATCGGAGTCTAGACATGCAACAGCTCGTACTTGAGGCGCCAGGTCGCTTTATTGAACGCGAGGTAGAGTCTCCCGCCAACGCGACCGACGAAGCCCTTGTGCAGATCAACAGAATTGGTGTCTGCGGCTCGGACTTCCACGCCTTCGCCGGACGTCACCCAGCGTACATCTACCCGCGGGTTCTTGGCCACGAATTGTCTGGAATCGTCGTCAAGGTCTCCGACAATGGCTTCGGAATCAAGGTCGGAGATCGCTGTGCCATCGATCCTTACCTCAATTGCGGATCATGCAGCATGTGCTTGGCAGGCCGGACGAACTGCTGCGAGCAGTTGGAAGTAATCGGAATTCACCGTGATGGTGGAATGCAGGAGCTCCTGCCAGTCCCACTCCGTCTGCTCCACAGCTCGAAAAGCCTGTCCCTTGACGAATTGGCGTTGGTCGAAACACTGGGCATCGGCGCGCATGCCGTCGAGCGGAGCGCGCCTGAGTGGGGCCAGACGGCGCTCATTATCGGCGCAGGTCCTATCGGGCTTGGAACCGCCCTCTTTGCGCAAGCCGCCGGTTGCGCCGTCACTGTCGCTGAGAAGAATGACTATCGGCGCAACTTCGCCGCACAGTGCGGCTGGAATGTCACCTCGGCCGCAAACGATTCCATGGCCGATCTGGTCTTCGACGCAACCGGGAATTCCCAGATGATGGGAATGAGTCTTCACTCTGTCAATCCAGGAGGGAAACTCATCTTCGTCGGACTGACCAGCGATCCAGTCGAGTTGAACGACGGCCTGTTCCATAAACGCGAGGTGACCCTGCTCGCCAGCCGCAACAGCGCCCACCAGTTTCCACGGATCATCCGCATGCTCGAGACCGGAGAGATCAGCGTGAAAAGATGGATCTCCGACCGGCTGCTTCTCTCTGAATTGTCCACAGAATTTGCTGGCCTGCCCCGGCGTCCCACTCTGATCAAGGCCATCGTCGCGCTGGATAATAAAGCGGCCGAAGGGGCGAAATGACTGCAACCCGGCCGGCCGGAATTTCCGTCTTCGACCTTCTAGTCATCGTGGCCTACATCGCAATGATCCTCGTGGTCGGCTTGTTGTCTGCCCGGCGATCCAAAGTCACGGGACAGGTATTCTTCCTTGCTGGTCGAAGCCTTTCATGGGGAATCATCGGAGCGGCACTCTTTGCTTCGAACATTTCGACCATACATCTGGTGGGACTTACCGCCTCCGGGTACAGCGATGGATTAGTATGGGGAAATTTCGAGTGGATGGCGTCGTTCACACTCGTGCTGCTGTCGCTGATCTTCGCGCCGTTCTATTTCGAAAGCCGTATCGGAACCCTTCCTGAATTTCTCGAGAGGCGATACTCTCCCGCTTCCCGCTCCATCCTTGCCTTCATGGCGATCATGGCCGCTTTATTCATTCATATCGGCATGAGCCTGTATGCCGGCGCGGTTGTGTTCCATCAGTTTTTCAATCTGCCGGTCCAGCTCTCGGTGCTGATCATTGCCGTGGTCATCTCGATCTACACCATCGTTGGTGGTCTCAAAGCGGTTGTGATCACCGAGACGATCAACACCATCGTGCTGCTGGCGGGAATCTGCCTCATCACCGTCTTCGCCGTCCTCGCTCTCCCAGCGCATGGCATCCATACGATCGAACAATTCCGTGCCGCTACAAAGCCCGGCCAGCTACATGTGCTTCAGACGCACAGCAAAGTGGGATTGAATTGGTACGCTGTTTTTCTCGGTTATCCGGTGCTGGGCGTCTGGTACTGGTGTACCGATCAGACCATCGTGCAGCGAGTGCTGGGTGCTCGCTCTTTACGAGACGCTCAGCTGGGACCGATCTTTGCAGGCTATCTGAAGTTCCTGCCGATGTTTCTCCTCGTCCTGCCCGGTGTGTTTGCCTATGTTCTGTTTCGAAATCAGATTGGCGCCGACAGCAATGCGACACTGCCGGTTCTGATCGAAAATCTGATTCCTCCCGGATTGCGCGGGATCATCAGCGCCGCCGTCCTCGCGGCACTGATGAGTGCGGTTTCGGCTGCGCTCAACAGCTCCGGCACACTTCTCGCAATCGATCTGGCAAAACGTCTTCGCCCTTCCATGTCTGACCGGCAAGTTGTAACTGTCGGAAGAGTGAGTTCAGCGGTCGTGATGATTCTGGCGGTTCTCTGGTCGACCCAGGGCGCAAGGTTCACCAGCATATTTGCCGCGATCAATATTATTGCCTCGGACTTGGCTCCGCCGATTACGACAGTGTTCTTATTCGGGGTCTTCTGGAAGAGAGGCACAAAGCAGGCGTCGATTATCACACTGCTCGGCGGGCTTTGCATGGGGATCGCCGCATTTCTCGTGGATCTCCCAGTCATCGGTAATACGCGCCTGTTGAGCGACCACTTCGGAATCAGCTTCCTCATGCAGGCATGGTGGATGTTCTGCATCTGCAGCATCGTGTTCGTAGTGGTCAGCCTCATGACGCCGCCGCCTAAGTCTGAAGAGATCGAGGGGCTCACATGGCCCAATCCAATTGCCGTGCTTACGCGCGAGCCGGTCCGCGGATTTCGAGATCCGAGGATCATGGCGGCAGTGCTTCTCGCGGTGCTCGCTGCTTTATATGCGCTGTTTCGATAGAGGTGAGATGAAGGTAAATGTTCTCGGCAATACCGGGCTGCATGTTTCAGCGATCGGTCTTGGCGCATCTTCGCTGGGAAGCGGCGTCTTCGGCAATGTAGAAGAGGGGGTCGCCATCCGCACGGTGCATGCAGCCCTCTCTTGCGGCATAACCCTGATCGATGTGTCTCCGTTCTACGGCCATACCCGTGCGGAAACGGTGTTGGGAAAAGCGCTGAAGGGAGTATCCCGCGATAGCTTCATTATGTCGACCAAGGTTGGAAGGTACGGAGACGATGTCTTTGACTTCTCCGCCAGGCGCGTTGCTGAGAGTATCGATGAAAGTCTTAGAAGGCTGGGGGTTGAATATGTCGACATCCTTCACGCGCATGACATCGAATACGGCGATCTAAATCTGATCGTTGGAGAGACGATCCCTGCGCTTAAAGAAATCGTCGCAAAGGGCAAGGCTCGTTATGTGGGCGTCACAGGCTATCCATTGGCAGCACTCAACACCGTCATCCAACAATCTTCGCTCGATTGCGTTCTCTCATACAATCACTGCTCTTTGAATGACACCACTCTGCTGGAAGTCCTGCCTGCATGGCTGGGGCTGGGAGTGGGTGTCATCAGCGCCGGCGCTTTCTCGCAGGGCTTGCTGATCAGCGACCAACTGCCCCCGTGGCATCCGGCTCCGGAAGAAGTGAGGCGGCTGTGCCGCGAGGCGGTGCGCCTGGTTCGCGCGCAGGGCGGCGACCCGGCAACCCTCGCGATTCAATATGCGTCGATGCAGCCTGGCATTGCATCGACGCTGGCCGGTGTCACGAACCCCGAAGAAATAGAAGTCGCCGTCCGTGCAGTAGAAGAACCGATCGATGGCGAACTTCTTAAGGCGGTTCTTCACATACTCGAGCCGATACACAACCGGGGCTGGCAAACCGGACGGCCCGAGAACAATTAATGTGAATCGTCCCCAGCACAATGAGCCCCCTCCGGAGAGGCGGAGCACGCTCATGGATCGATTCACACCATCAACCGTGGCGGTTCGTGCCGAGCGAATATCCGTGGATACGCGTTGAACCTGTAAATATGCAACGTGCGGACGCCGTTTGCAGGAAAGGGTAAATTCCGTTGAAGAGATTCTTATCCGGTAGTCTGATTGTTTTTGCTTCCCTATTGGTCTCCGCGCGAGTAACCGCGCAGAAGCCTGTTAGTCCCGGATATCTATTCAATTCGGACCCGACCTGCCGAGATATCAATGGCACCTTTCACCTCTTTACGACTCAGGGTCCGTTTTCTGTCGTGTTCGAGCGGCTAACGAATTCTACAAAGGCATGTATGCCTATCACGCGGCCAGCGCCTCGGCAGATGATGAATCATCCTGCCGTTTGGTAGGAATTTTGAGAAGTTTTCAGTACCGGTACAAATAGGACACCCAATCATTCTGTGCATGCTAAGGTTCCATTGATGAAGCGCGCGGCCTCATGGCTCAGTATCTTGCTGCTCCTTCTGTCGGGGCGCTGCCTGCGGGCGCAATACGCGGTTTACGCGCCGGAGGGTGAACAGATTCCCGGACCGGCCTGCGCCAGGATTCCGCAGTACGACGGTCCGCCGGCAAGCCGCTGTACCCCAGAGGAAATGCAGTTCTGGCACGCGGATGTCAATCACTGGAGAACGGCGCGGCGAATTCGCATCGGCGATGTCGATGGATTTGCTCCGCCGCAGGATCTGGCCTGGACCGAGAGCAGTTTTGTCCAGGCTCAGGTGATGGTCCACGACCGGTATCTCTACGACCCGGACCGCCAGGTCTACACGGTGGACCGATTTCTGCAGGATGTGGAGCGGCGTTACGGCGGCGTAGACAGCGTGCTGCTGTGGCACACATATCCCAACATCGGCATCGACGATCGCAATCAGTACGACATGTTCCGCGACCTGCCCGGAGGACTCGCGGGGGTTAGAAAAATGATCCAGGCCTTCCACGCGCAGCACGTGCGGGTGCTGTTTCCTGTCATGCTCTGGGACCAGGGGACGAGAGATGAGGGGAAGCCCGACTGGCTGGCCATCGACCAGGAGATGAAGTCCGTCGACGCCGACGGGATCAATGGAGACACCATGGCTGGTATGCCGCCCATCTTCAGCGCCACAGCCGAGTCTCTGCATCATCCGCTGGCTTTTGAGCCGGAACTGGGCCTCGAATCCGACGAGATGCTGCGATACAACCCGATGAACTGGGGCTACTGGAACTACAGCTTCGTGCCCTCCGTGAGCCGCTACAAGTGGCTGGAGCCGACGCACATGGTCCACCTGTGCGCGCGCTGGTCGCACGACCACACCGACGATCTGCAGGAAGCATTCTTCAACGGAATCGGATTTGAAAGCTGGGAAAACATCTGGGGGATCTGGAATCAGCTCACGCCGCGCGACGCCGACGCGCTTCGCCGGATGGCGCTGATTGAACGGCGCTTTCGTTCCATGCTCAACAGTCCAGGGTGGGAGCCGTTTGCGTCCACGCTTCAGTACGGGGTGTTCGCAAGCCGATGGCCAGCCGGCCAGAGCACGCTGTGGACCATCGTGAATCGAAGTTCGTACGCGGTGCACGGCGAGCAGCTCAACGTACCGGCGGAGGCCGGAATCAGGTATTTCGACCTGTGGCACGGCACCGAACTGCACCCCGCCATACGCTCCGGCCGCGCGTATCTGGTGTTTGCAATGGAGCCTCGCGGCTTTGGAGCGATTCTGGCAACACCCGCACCGGATGCGCCGGCACTGGCATTTCTGGGCACACTCTCCGCACTGGCGCAGACACCGCTGGACAGCGATTCCAGCCAGTGGAAGAGCCTCAAGATGGAGCTTGTCCCGATCCCTGCGACGCCTTCCTATGCGCGCGCTCCGAAGGGGATGGTGCTGGTTCCAGCAGGCGATTTCGAGTTTCGCGTGAACGGCATTGAGATCGAGGGCATGAACGACGAGGGCGTCGACGTGCAGTATCCCTGGGAGGATTCGGCGCGGCGCTTTCACGATCATCTGCTGCAGATGCGGCCCTTCTGGATCGATAAGTCGCTGGTGACCAACGCGGAGTTCAAAGAGTTCCTGGAGGCGACCGGTTATCACCCGCGAGACGACCACAATTTCCTGCGCGACTGGAAGAATGGAAACTATCCCCCCGGATGGGCCGCCAAGCCGGTGACCTGGGTTTCTCTTGAGGACGCGCAGGCGTATGCAAAGTGGGCTGGGAAGCGCCTGCCCCACGAGTGGGAATGGCAATATGCCGCCCAGGGAACCGACGGCAGAGTGTATCCCTGGGGCGATGCGTGGAACCCGGCCATGGCGCCGCCTCCCGATCGCGGCAGAACGATGATGCCTCCGGGCGATACCGGCATCCTGCCGAAAGCCGCAAGCCCGTTCGGGGTGCAGGATCTGGTCGGCAACGTGTGGCAGTGGACCGACGAATACGAGGACGACCACACGCGCTTCGCGATCCTGCGCGGCGGAAGTCACTATCAGCCCCAGGGAGCGCGTTGGTATTTCCCCCAGGCCTACAAGCTCTCCGAGCACGGAAAGTACCTGTTGATGGCCCCCAGCCTGGATCGATCGGGCGCTATCGGTTTTCGATGCGCGGCGGATGCGCCGATGGCCGAATCCAGCTCTGGGGTTCTACAACCGGGTCAATCCTCACGCCGCTAAAACGCACTCCGCGCGCAGACCGTCGGGTTCACGAGCTGCGCATTGGGCGCCCAAAGACTCCTTGCCGCACCAGATGCCCGGCCATCCGCAGGCCGCGATGCACGTCGTGTGTCATTGGACGAGCCTTTATCTGGCTCTCCCAAAAGCATTACCACCCCTGCATGAGCCAAGAATGACGACCGTACGCAGGGGCCGGAGCTCCCTTCCGCAGCAAATGGCCTTGACAGCCTCAAAAAGCCGAGCGTATAAGGGGTGACGTTCAATGGTTGAACCATTATTCTCGCTTTGCCGGGTAACGTGGCAGGCAGATAGGCGCTTCAGAGCAGATGCCGCGCCGAAGGTGGCAGGACGTTGAGCAGCTGCGCCCCAGTTCTAACAGTTTGGATGAACCATTTATTTGCGGAGGCACCATGAAGGACCGCCTGCAGCACCCGGCATCCATTTCACGCCGGATCATCCTGGCCCTGAGCGCCGTGCTCATGGTCATTTCTCCCTGCCGCGGATTTGGCCAGGCGGCCAACGCCGCGCTGAACGGAACCGTTGTTGACCCTTCCGGACTGGCAGTGCCGGGCGCGCGCGTGACCCTGACGAATGTGGACACGCAGACCATCCTGGTGAGCAGCACCAACGGCACCGGACGATACGTCTTTCCGACCCTGAACCCGGCGCGCTACAGCCTTCAGGTGGAGAAGAAGGGATTCGAGACGACGCAAGTTGCTCCATTCACCCTGGCTGTGAACCAGACCCTCAGCGAAAACGTGGAGCTTCGCGTGGGAACCTCAACCCAGCAGGTGACCGTGACCACGTCGGATGTCAATCTGGAGATGACGACGACGGAGCTGGGAACGGCCATCCAAAGCAATGAAGTGCGCGGGCTGCCGCTGAACGGCAGAAACTTCACCCAGCTCCTCAACCTGACCGGAGGGACGTCGCCGATTACGACCGATCAGAGTTCTGGCCTGAGCAGCGGTTCGTTCGGCGGGCGCGAACTCGGCACCGCGTCTTACCCCGCGATCAGCGGCCAGCCCAACCGCAGCACGCTGTTCCTGCTGGACGGGATCACGGACTACGGCTTCATCGGGACCTACGCCGTCGAGCCGATCATCGACGCCATCCAGGAGTTCAAGGTGCAGTCGCACAACGACAGCTCCGCTTTTGGCGGAGCAATGGGCGGCATCGTCAACGTGGTGACGCGCGCGGGAACGAGCCAGTATCACGGCAACGCATGGGAGTTTCTTCGCAACCGCGACTTCGACGCAAGGAATTATTTCAACACAGCGGCTACGCCCTACAGGCAAAACCAGTTTGGCGGAACATTTGGAGGTCCTGTCTTCCCCGCGCGCTTCCGCCACGGCGCGCCAAAGAGCTTCTTCTTCATCGCCTACGAGGGGTTCCGGTCGTCGCAGGCGGCTGAGGTGAAGGATGTCATCCCCACCCAGGCTCAGTTGGGCGGAGACCTGAGCAGCATTTCCGCTCCGATCTACGATCCGTTCACGACAGCGCCCGATCCGGCGCATCCGGCTGAATACATGCGCACCCCCTATCAAAACAATCAGCTGCCGCAGAGCGAAATCAACCAGCAGATGGAGGCGTTCGCCAAGCTGATCTATCCGTCGGTCACCAATCTGCCGGTCAACGGCTTTAACTTTGTCGATTCGACGCCGAATACGGCAAACAACGACACCGGAACCCTGCGCTTCGATCACACTTTCAACGACCGCCTGTTCATGTCGGCCACGCTGAACAAGTTCGACCTCCGCGGATCATCCGCGGTCGGCATCCCCGGAATCACTTCAGCTCAGGATGAGTCGGGCTACCTGACTGGAGGGTCGGTGACCTGGACCTCGGCAAGCGGGAAGTCGATCCTTGATGCCCGCTTTGGGAGAACCGAGGAATACATCCTGCTGAATTACAATTTCCCGGCAAAGCTGCAGAACGCTTACCAGACGGGGGGATTCAACTCGCAGATGGTGACCGGATTTTCAGGCGGCAAGAGCTTCAATCCCGGCCAGAGTATTCCCGGCTTCACCGCAATTCCAGAGGGGTTCAACCAGGGGAACCAGCTGGCGAACATCTGGGAATGGGCGGCAGACTATACCCGCATCCTGGGCAATCACACGCTGCAGACCGGTTTCGATTTCAACACCAATAACAACCGCCAGCCGATTCTCTACGTCAACGAGTCCTACGATTCCTATCAGACGTCGAATCTCGAAAGCACGGCGGCGACGGGCAACGCGCTCGCGTCGTATCTCCTCGGTCTTCCGACCGGCGCCAATCGCCGGAATCTGAATGTGACAACGCATGGCGGGTGGGTGGACGGCTTCTACGTCCAGGACCAGTGGAAGGCCGCGCCCAAGCTGCAGATCAACCTCGGCCTCCGCTATGACATCACCCTCTGGCCGATTTACGGAACGCTGGCGCAGGGTAACGCGTACGTCGGCGATACCAACCTGGACACCGGGCAGTACATCCTGCAGGCCGTCCCTGCGGCCTGCAACACGGGAGCGTCTCCGTGCATCCCGACGCCCGACGGCTCGTTGCCCGCCAACGTGATCGTGACCCCGAAGACGAACCATTCGATTATCTACAACACCTTCGACAACTGGCAGCCAAGGGTCGGGATCAGCTACCAGGTGCTGCCAAAGACCGTAATCCGAACCAGCGCGGGACGCTTCTTCGATAATTGGGCGGGCGTCAATCAGCTGGCCACCAACTACCAGGGCAGTTGGCCGGACACCTCCTACCTCGCCGTGTCCAACCTGAACCAGACTTATCCCGATCCCTCCACCGGACAAAATCCCCTGGGCCTGGGGGCGGGAACGAACATCACGCCGGCTCCCACTCCCTTCAAGCAGGTCAATTTCTTCATCGATCCGCATTACAAGAACGCCTATGCGATCGAGTGGAATATCGGACTGCAGCAGCAACTCAACAAGTACACGGTGTTCGAAGCAGATTATGTCG
>Ga0335075_10014634_pt1 | contig 11774 bp, 12 predicted proteins | sample Lox_Sample_24_FD_206723 | JGI IMG/M metagenome (GOLD analysis project Ga0335075, IMG submission 206723) | Soil microbial communities from Loxahatchee National Wildlife Refuge, Florida, United States - Lox_Sample_2.4 | ecosystem: Environmental > Terrestrial > Soil > Wetlands | place: USA... | reverse complement strand
AACTGCGCGGCGCCGCGCGACTCGGTCAGCGACTTCACGCGCAGCGCCGGCCAGCTCGGGCGATCCACCGAGCTGTTCGCGACGTAGTAGACGTGCACCTCGAGGTCGCGCACCTGTGAATCCTCCGCGATGACACCCGGCGCGGCGCCGTCGGCGAACAGATCGATCGTGCCGAGTCCCGCCAAGCGGCGCGAGTACAGTTGCACGCGACCCGGCTTCGGTGCCGCCGCGGCCAGCGAGGCGTGACGGACGGTCAGCGTGTCCGCGCCGGCGCGCGCACCGCCGGCCGACGCGGTGGGCGCGCAATCGCGCGCGTCGCGGCCGACGGCATACGACTGGTTGGCCGCCTCGACCGGGCGCGACAGATCGACCGCGAAATTCACGCCGCAGTCGTGCGCGCCGGCCGGCAGGCCGGGCGCTGGCGCGATCGCGTCGTCCTGCCGCAGGCCGGACGCGTCGGCGAGAATCGCGCCGCCGCGCACCAGCCGCGGCTCGGCGCCCGTGGAGAAGCCGTAGAAGCCGGCGTGCTCCACGTCGTCCCCGAGCACGCTCAACGCCTGGCGCGCGCCATCCTGCAGCCGCGCCAGCGAATCGTTCTTCGCGAACTGCGCGCGACACTGCGACAGCACGGTGAGGAACGCGGCCACCAGCGTGAGCCCCAGCGCCAGCGCGATCAGCAGTTCGATGAGGCTGAATCCGCGCGCTTTCATGCGCCCGCCACCGGCGCATGGACCAGCACCGTCAGCGCGACGCCATCCGTGACGTCGGGCAGTGACCGCGAGCGAAATCGCAGCGAGATCACGTAGCGGTCGGGTGCGGCCGGTCCGGTGGCGGGCTCGACCTGGATGTCGGCGACGGTGCCGACGGGAAATCGGTCCCGCGCGCAGCGTTCGAAGTACGCGCGGTCCGACGCGGCCAGCGCGGCGGCGTCGCACGGCGAGGCGGAGCAGTCCGCGGCGGCGGCGAGGCCGGCGGATGCGTAGCCCGCGCGCGCCGCGCCGTTCGCGCGGATGCGGTCCGCGACGTCGCGCACCAGCGTCAGCGCGGCCGCGCGTCGCAACGCATCGGCATGCGAGCCGAGGCTGCCGAGCAGCATCGCCGCCGCGCCGAGCAGGCCGACCGACAGGATCACGAGCCCGATCAACGCCTCGATCAGCGTGAAGCCGCGCGCCTTCATGCGCGACAGGCGCCGGCGGCCGGCGTGGCGAAACGCGCCCGCGCGGTCTGGCTGACGACGATGGCGCGTGGCGCGGCCACGCCCGCCGCGTCGCAGATAGTTAGGGTGGCCGTGCTCGCCGCCAGCGCGCGTTCGGAGAAACGCACGCGCGCCCGCGTGCCGCGCAGCGTGATCCCGGCGGGCAGGGCGCGCGCGGCCAGCGTGCGGCTGCCGCCGCCGCTCTCGACGAACGCGCGCCAGGCCGGCGCCGGGCCTTCGGACGCCGCGCAGTTCCCGGCCACATCCGCGAGGCACAGCACCCCGGGCCGCGATTCGACGATGGCCGTGCCGCGGGTCTGCTGCAGCCCGGTCATCAGCTCCTGGGCGGCCGTCCGCACGGCGGCCGCGCGCAGGCTCTGCCGGAAGGACGGCGCGGACAGGCCGGCCAGCAGCGCGACCAGCGCCAGCGCCACGCACAGCTCCAGCAGGCTGAAGCCCCGGTGGTTCGACCAATCGAGCGAAGTATTCATGCGACCGCATGGTGGGCCGGGCCGGCGGCCACGACGAGCGCGGAAACGGCCGTATTCGTGTGGTTTTGCATTGCTGGCCCGGAATCGGCGCGTATACTCGCGCGCATGCAAGCGGTGGAACTCGAACCCGGCCAAGTCGAGAACCTGACCCAGCGGCTGCTGGCCCACGGGGTGCGTCCCACGGCCCAGCGCCTGCGGATCGCGGGCCTGCTGATGGGCCGACTGCAGCACCTCTCCGCCGAACAGGTCCTCGCCGGGCTGCGCGGGCAGGGCATGCGGGTCTCGAAGGCCACCATCTACAACACGCTCAACCTGTTCGCGGCGTCGGGCCTCATCCGCCAGCTCTCCGTGGGCAACGACCGCTGCTGGTTCGATTCGAACACCGAATCGCACTACCACTTCCACGACCTCGACAGCGGCGCCCTGATGGACGTCTCGCTGCGCGACGTGGAATTCCAGCGTCTCCCCGAGCCCCCGCCGGGCATGCAGGTCGACGGCATCGACCTCGTGATCCGGTTGCGACGTACCCCGCAATAATCCCGGGCCGGGCGCTTCCATCGCCCCGCCTCGGCCATTAGAATGCGCGCCCCCAAGTCGGGGAAAAATCGCCCTCTTAGCTCAGCTGGTAGAGCACTTCATTCGTAATGAAGGGGTCATCTGTTCGAATCAGATAGAGGGCACCAGCTTCCGCCAGAGAAGGCCACCGGAAACGCGTGGCCTTTCTTTCAGGATCCCCGCCGGTGAGTCAGACCGAGCCGACAGCCCCGAAACCCGCCTGCTCCGCCGCGCCGTGTTCCCTGTGGATCCGGGTGTTCTCGCGCATCCCGCTGCTGCTCTGGTACCCGGTGGCGCGTTTCATGGCGTGGCTCGCCTGGCGCGTGATCCCGTATCGCCGACACGTCGTCGACGCCAACCTCAAGGCCTGTTTCCCCGAATGGGATGAGGTCACGCGCGAGCGCGTGATCCGCGACTACTACCGCGGCTTCGCCGACATGCTCGTCGAAGTGCTGCACAGCCTGCGCCTCACGCCGGACGAGCTGCGGCGCCGCGTGCGCATCGTGAACCCCGAGCTGGTACGCGACGAAGTGGGCAAGGGCAAACCGGTGCTGATCGTCGCGGCCCACCAGTGCAACTGGGAGTGGATGCTGCTCGGCCTGTCGACGCAGCTCGGCATCCCCGTCGACGCCGCGTACAAGCCGCTGGTCGACAACTGGGCCGAGCTCGAGATGCGCAAGTTGCGCAGTCGATTCGGCGCGCGGCTGATCCCGGCGCAGGAGCTGCTCGGCGACATCATCAAGCAGCGCGGCATCCCGCGCGCGATCGCGATGGTCGCGGACCAGGAGCCGGTGTCGAGCGAACGCAAACACTGGCTGCGCTTCCTGAACCGCGACACCGCGTTCTTCCTCGGCGCCGAAGAGATCGCGCGCACCACGCGCTACGCGGCGTTCTTCGTGCGGCTCGAGCGCAAGCGCCGCGGCTACTACCAGGTGGAGTTCGTGCGGCTGGCCGAGGCGGGCGAGCAGCTCACCGCCGGCGAGTTCACGGCCCGCTACGCGCGCCTCGTCGAGGAGCAGATCCGCGCCGCGCCGGCCGACTGGCCGTGGTCGCACAAGCGCTGGAAGCTGAAAAAGCCGCTGTACGGCTGACCGGCACGGCCGGTCGCGACTTGACCTAATCCCTTCGTCTCCCGGACCCAACGTCGCCGCGTCGCGACGACGTTCCCGTCCCGGCGCTCGCCTACGCTGGTGCCACGTATGACGAACCCGACGAACCATGCTGCACCCGAAACGCTGCTCGCGCCGCTGGCGCGCGGCCTCATGCGCCGCACTCCCGACATTCTCGCCCTGTCGATACACGATGCGCGTGGGTCTGCGCTCTGGTCGAGCGGGGACTTCCTGCTCGCGGAAGACCACGCGCTGATCGCGGAAGTCGTCACCGAACCGCACGACGTGCGCGGGAATGGCTGCGTCCTGTGGTGGGAGAGCGCAGACACCGCCCGCGCACGTTGTGCCCTCCCTCTCCACGAGGGCGAGGAATTCTGCGGCGTGTTGCTGGTGGTGTTCTCGGGCCTCACGCTGGACGACGAAGGCCGCGAAGAGCGCGTCAACGGCCTGATGCCGGTGCTGCCGGTCCTCGCCAAGGAAACGTACAAGGTCGAGCTGGCGCGCGACGACAAGGACGACGCCAACGACACGACCATCGTCTCGCAGCTCAAGTTCATCGGCACGACGCCGGAGGAAGACGAAGGCCTGGCCTGCGACATCGAGGCGCTGGGCCGCGAGCAGCGCCTGCTCTCGCTGATCGACCACGCGCTGAAGCAGGACGAGTTCGCGCTGCACCTGCAGCCGATCGTCTCGCTGCGCGAGGACGACGACGCCACCGAGAAGAACCCGCTGATCGTCGAGGTGCTGATCCGCCTGCCGACCGCCGAGTTCGGCGTGTTGTCGTCGCACGAGTTCCTCGAGACCGCCGAGCGCAACGGCCGCATGCCGGCGATCGACCGCTGGGTGATCCGGGCGTTGCTGGTGTGGATGCAGCGCAATCGCGACCGCTGGGCCGATGCGAAGGCGGTGTTCTCCGTGAACCTGTCGGGCAAGTCGGTGGTGCGTCCGGATTTCCGCGACTACCTCGAGCACTGCCTCGACAAGTCGGGCCTGCCGCTCGAGTCGCTGCGTTTCGAAGTCGCCGAGCTCGACGCCGGCCTCGCTCCTCAGGAGTTCGCGAAGCTCGCGAAGTCGCTGGCCGAGCGCGGCTGCGAGGTGACCGTCGACAACGCCGGCACCGGCAGCGGCCACTACGAATTCCTGCGCGAAGTGAACGCCGACATCCTGAAGATCGACGGCTCGCTGGTCGAAGGCGCGCACGACGACATCGTCTCGCGCGCGTTGATCAACGGCCTCGTGCACATGGCCGACACGCTGGGCATGCGCACCATCGCCAGCCAGGTGGACACCACGAGCAAGCTGCGCGCGGTGAAACAGCTCGGCGTGGATTTCGCGCAGGGTTACCAGATGCGCGTGCCCGAGGACATCAATTCGTTCGAGTTCTTCAGCGCGGGTGCGCAGCGCGCGCCGTCGCCGGCGCACGCCTGAGCGTCCGCGTAGGAACCGCCTTGCCCGGTTCACGGGCGGCGGCCGCTGGGGGAGGCGGGGGCCGGCGCGCAGTGTCGCGTGCATGGCCACCACTAAACGCGCGACCAAACGCAAGTCCTCGCGACGACCGCCGTGGGAACGCGCGGCGCCGAAGGACAGCGCTCATCACACGCTGAGCCGGAAGAAGAAGTCCGCGGCGAAGGTGCGCGCGAAACGCGCCGGCCGGCGCTATCCGAATCTCGTCGACAACATGCGCGCGGTCGCGCGCAAGAAGAAGTGATGGCGCGCGCCGCACGCAAGCGCGCGTCGCGACGGAGCGCGCTGAAGGATCCGCGCGGCGGACTGACGGCCGCCGGCCGCGAGTGGTTCCACCGTAAGCAGGGCTCGCACCTGCAGCCAGGCGTGAAGCACAAGGGCGCGGCGATGACGCCGCAGGACTGGCGCCGCAAGGGTAGTTGGGCCGTGCGCTTCTACGGCCGCAAGGGTGCGCTGCCGCCGCTGGTCGATGCACACGGCAAACCCACGCGCTTCGCGCTGACCGCGCGCGCCTGGGGCGAACCGGTGCCGAAGACGGTGGCCGCGGCGCGGCGCATCGCCGCGAAGGGACGCCGGCTGCTCGAGCGGTACGAGCGTTCGAAGTCGCGTCAGACGGCGAGATCGGCGGCGCGCCGGAAACGCGCCTCGTAACCCAGCAGCAGGTCGGCCGCGAACTCGGCGAACACGCGCACCTTCGCCAGGTGCTGCGTGGAGCGTGGATAGACGATGTTCATCACCGGCCCTTCGCACGAGAACTCGCGCAGGATCTCGACCAGTTTCCCGTCGGCGATCGCCCGCGCCACCAGCAGGTCCACCTGCTGCACGACGCCCTGGCCCTCCATCGCCGACAGCGTCAGCGGTTCCGCGGTGTTGAAGGCCAGCGCCATGGGTAGTTTGAGACGGCGCACGCCCTTGCCGGACTTGAACTGCCACTCGCCGGGCCGCGCCGAGTCGCTGCGCAGGTAGCCGATCAGGCGGTGCTTGCGCAGGTCCTCCGGCGCGCGCGGGATGCCGTGTTCGGACAGGTATCGCGGCGACGCGCACGTGACGATGCGCGACGTCGTCACCTTCTTCGCGATGAGGTCGGGATCGCGCGGCGGGCCGACCCGGCAGGCGAGGTCAACGCCTTCGGCCGCGAGGTCGACGTAACGGTCGTTGAACCGCACCTCGAGCTGGATCTCCGGATACCGCGCGGTGAAGCGGGGCAGGGCGGGCAGCAGCAGGTGCTTGCCGAAGGCCACGGGCACGTCCACGCGGAGTTTTCCCTGCGGCCGTGCCCGCGCGAGCTTCAGCTCGTCGTCGGCGGCCTGCAGCTCGGTGAGGATGCGCTTGCAGCGCTCGAGATAGACCATGCCCTCGGGCGAGACGCTGACGCGGCGTGTCGTGCGGTGCAGGAGCCGCGCGCCCAGGTGTTTCTCGAGCTGGGCGACGTGGCTCGACGCCATGGCGCGTGACATGTCGAGGGCGTCGGCGGCCCGGGCGAACGAGCCGAGTTCGGCGACCCGCGCGAAGACGCGCATTCCGAGCAGTTGGTCCATGGGGAGCGGATTGTAAAGCAGGACCGGACAATGAATTCGCGTTTGTCCGGTTTTTCGCGAGGGCCGCGTCCGTCAGGATAGCGATGACCCCAAATGCCCGGTGCCCCCATGTTCGTGTTCGACCGTTCCGCCTTCGCCGTCCTGCTGCCGCTGGCCCTGCTGGTGGCGGTGGTGCTGTGGTCGAACCTCGGCGCGCCGCGGGTCGCGCCGGCCGCCGGGCTCGCTGGGCCGGTGGAGCGCGTCGAGCGGGTCGACCGGGTCGACCGGGTCGACCGGGTCGAGCCTGTCGAGCGCGTCGCCGCGGACGCGCTCGACGCTCAGCCGCTGGCCGCCAACTTGGCTTCCAGGTGACGTGACAGCTCGGCGATCGTCGGGAAGTCGAACAGCTCGGTGAGGTCGACCTGGCCGGGCCAGAGGCGGTCGATCTGCTCGTGGATCTCGATGAGCTTCAGCGAGCTGGCGCCGATCTCGAACAGGTTGTCGTTGACGTCGATGTTGCGCTCGAGCGCGGCGTCGCAGATGTCCTTGATGCGCCGCTCGATGTCGCCGTGCGCCACCTTCGCGCCGCCCGCGGCTTCCTGCGCCGAGCGCAGCGCCGCGAGCTCCTTCAGCTCCGCGTCGTAGACGCCGTTGACGTAGTCCTCTTCGAGCAGGTGCCGCTGGATCTTGCCGCTGGTCGTCTTCGGCACGCGCTTCACGGGCACGACGTGCGCGACCTCGAGACCCGTGTGCTCGTTGACCAGCCGCGTGACCTGCGTGGCGATGGGCAGGAACTCCTGCATGTCCATGCGATGCAGCACGAACAGGATGAGGTCGTCGGTGCTGCCGCCCTTGGCGCGCACGCCGGCGGCCACCACCTTGCCGAGCTCGAGATCGTCGGCGCGGATCGCGATGCTCTCGATGTCGTGCGGGTAGTAGTTCTGGCCGTTGACGAAGATGATCTCCTTCGCACGCCCGGTGATGTACAGCTTGCCGGCCTTCACCATGCCGAGGTCGCCGGTGCGCAGCCAGGGGTCGTTCTTCGCATCCGGCACGAAGCCCTTCGCGTTCGCCTCCGGGTTCTCGTAGTAACCCTTCGTGACGTTGTCGCCGGAGATCAGGATGTGGCCGATGTGGTTCTCGGGCAGCTCCTGGTCGGCGTCGTCGACGATGCGCACGCGGCTGTACGGGATCGGCTGGCCCACGGCCATGATCGACAGCGCGTCGGCGTGTTCGCGCGGCAGTAGTTTGGGCTGCGCGCCGACGTTGAGCACGTGCCGGTCCACCGACACGTATTCGTATTTCTCGCCGGGCGGCTGCGGGAAGCTCACGACCAGCGTGGCCTCCGCGAGGCCGTAGACGGGGTACATCGCCGTGGGCCGCAGCTTTGCCGGCGCCATGCGGTTCATGAACTCCTCGGCGAGCTCGACGGAGATCGGCTCGGCGCCGTTGTAGACGAGGCGCACCTTCGACAGGTCGAGGTCCGCGACGGGACGGTCGCCGAGCACCTTGAGGTAGTGGCGATAACCGAAGTTCGGCGAGCTGGTGATGGTGACGCCCTTGCGCGCGGCGAAGTTCATCCACAACAGCGGGCGGCGGATGAACAGCTCCGTCGGCATCACGTTCAGCTGCATGCGGTGCGCGAACATCATGATGTGCATGCCGATCAGGCCCATGTCGTGGGTCAGCGGCATCCAGGTGAGATTCGTGTCGTTCTCGGTCCAGTGCGACGCCTCGCCGGCGCCGCGCGTGTTGGTGAGGATGTTCCGGTGCGTCAGCACGATGCCCTTGGGCTCGCTGGTCGAACCGGACGAGAACTGGATGAACGCGGTGTCGTCGGGCCTGACGGCGTGCACCTGGCCCGCCTTCGAGATGTCGTCGATGTTCTCGGCGAAGAAGGCGCGGGCGGCGAGGCCGTCGTACGTCGCCTGTTCGCCGGCGCCGCCGGCGAATCCGCCGATGCGGTCGAGCGTCTTCCGGTCCGTGTAGATGAACGGCGCTCCGAGCTTGCGGGCGATGCGCAGCAGCTTGTTCTTGTGTTCGTCGCTGATGCCCAGCGCCACGGGCACTGGCACGATGCCGCCCAGCATGCCGGCCCAGAACGCATCGAGGAACTGCTCGTTGTTCGCGAGATAGATGATCAGCTTGTCGCCGGGTTTCGCGCCGAGCTTCTGCAGGTGGAACAGGATGCCGAGCGCGCGTTCGTACAGCTCGCCGTACGCGACGACGCGTTCCTGGTTCTCGCCTTCGAGATAGGTGACGGTGCGCTGGACCGCGCGGTTGTTGGTCAGCAGCTCGGCCAGCGTGTCGGCCCGGGTCATCGTCGACGTCATTCGTTCAGGTCCTGCGTTCCAGTTTCATCATCAGGGGATGTTTGGTGCGCAGATTGATCTGCGCCTCGAGCTCGAGTTCCCGGTCCGGCACGTAGCGCAGCCGGTAGCGGCGGGCCACCTTATATAAGTGCATGACCATCTCGTACAAGGCGAGGGTTTCCCCGATGCAGTGCCGCGGCCCGGCCGCGAACGGCATGTAGGCGAAACGCGGACGCTCGGCTTCGTGCTCGGCGTCGAAACGCTCGGGGCGGAAGGCGTCGGGGTCCTTCCAGTAGCGCGGGTGGCGGTGAAGTAGATAGAGGCAGAGCAGGACGTCGGTGCCGGCCGGCACCTCGTATCCGGACAACGTGTCGGCGGCGATCGTGCGGCGCGACAGCAGCCAGCCGGGTGGATAGAGGCGCAGCGCCTCGTCGACGACGTTCCGGGTGTACGACAGCGCCTCCATCTCGGACAGCGACGGATCCTTCTTCTCCGCCACCGCGTCGATCTCGGCGTGCAGTTTCGCCTCGGCTTCGGGGTTCTGCGACAGCAGGTACCAGGTCCAGTTGAGACCGCTGGCCGTGGTCTCGTGGCCGGCGACGATCAGCGTCATCGCCTCGTCGATCAGCTCGCGCTCCGACATCGGCGCGCCCGTCTCCTTGTCGCGCGCCTCGATCAGCATCTGCAGGAAGTCGAAGTGTTCGGTCTTCTCGGCGACGCGGCGCTTCGCCAGCGCGCCGACCAGTTTCGACAACTGGCGGAAGCGGTACGCGAACTTGAGATCGCGCGCCGGTTCCTTCGTGACGATGTCGAAAGGATTCCCGCCCATCTCCGTCGACAGGCGCTCGAGGTCGGTGCCGAAGATCGACAGCAGCACGATCTCGAGCGTGAGCTCGCTCATGTCGTCGGTGACGTTGATCAACGCACCGTCGGCCGCTTGTTTCTCCCACTTCGCGATGAAGCGTTCGTTGCAGGCGTCGATGAGCTGCGAGAACTGCGTGATCATCTTGCGATGGAACATCGGCTGCATCATGTAGCGCTGGCGTTTCCACAACTCGCCTTCGCTGGTCATGATGCCGTTGCCGAGCAGGATCTTGACGCGGTCCAGGCCCGATCCCTTCGTGTAGTTCCGGTGGTTCGACACGAGCACGCGCTTGACGTCGTCGGGGTGGTTGATCACCCACATCTCCGCGCGGCGCGCGGGCGACAGGAACCGGTAGATGTCCCCGTGGCGGTGGAAGAGCTCCGACATGTGATGGATCGCCGCATCGTCGGCGCCGATGTCGAACTGCCGGTCCGACAGTGGCGGCAGGCGCGGGGATTCGTCGCGGTTCTCGACGTCCTGGGGGGGTGCGGACATGGGGCTGGATGATAGCTCAGCGCTGTTGGACGGAGGCGTCGGCGGAAATCCATCGGGTTTGCAGCCACCCCCGGTTTCCACGACAATTCGCGCCTCTTTTTCTCCCCGCGCCGCATGCCAACCGAACCCGAAGACGCAGGCGGACTGCGCAATACCCTTTACAAGAAAGAAACCCGGTCGAAGCGTCGGATGACACCGATGCGCCGCTTCGCCTGGCGCGTCGTCGCGAGCATCGGCGTGGGCCTGATCAAGCTGTTCTGGCGCACGTGTCGCGTCGTGCGCGTCGTCGGCGACGAACACATGGCCGCGGCGCTGTCGAAGGCGCCGTCGCTGATCCCGGTCTACTGGCACCAGCACCAGTTGTTCTGCGCGAAGTTCCTGCTCGACCAGGCACCGCGCGGGTTGAAGCTCGGTTTCCTCATCAGTCCGTCGGTGGATGGCGAGATCGGCGTGATGATCGTGTCGAAGTTCGGCGGCCACGTGATCCGCGGTTCCGCGTCGCACACCGGCGCGCGCGCGTTGCGCGATTACTACGAGGCGTTGACGAAGCTCGGCGTGTCGCCGTCGATCACGCCCGATGGACCGAAAGGCCCGCGCTTCGTGTTCAAGCCCGGCGCGATCCTCTTGTCGCAGATGTCGCAGCGGCCGATCCTGCCGCTGGCGTTCGCGGCGAGCCGCGCGTGGCTGATCGCGTGGGACAAGTTCGTCATCCCGTGGCCGTTCTCGCGCATCGTGATCGCCGTCGGTGAGCCGCGGCAGGTGCCGCGCGCGATGCAGCCGGCGGCGCTCGAGGCGCTGCAGAAAGAGCTGGCGATCGATCTGAAGAATCTGTTCGGCGTCGCGCGCGCGGCGTTGCAGGGAGCGCCGGCATGATCGAACTATCCGTCGTGGTGCCCGTGTGCAACGAGGCCGAGAACGTCGAGCCACTGGCCCGCGAGATCGAGGCGGCGCTCGGCGGCCGCGCGTACGAGATGATCTTCGTCGACGACGGCAGCACCGACGCCACCGCCGCGAACCTGCAGCGGTTGAAGGCGTCGTTGCCGGCGCTGCGCGTGCTGCGTCACTCGTTCCGCAGCGGGCAGAGCGCCGCGGTCGCCACGGGCGTGCGCGCGGCGCGCGGTGCGTGGATCGCGACGCTGGACGGAGACGGCCAGAACGATCCCGCCGACATCCCGAAGCTGATCGCGGCGCGCGACCTGCCGGAGAACCGCGGCGTGCAGTTGTTCATGGGCAACCGCAGCGCGTCGCGCAAGGACACCGCCTACCGCCGCCTGCAGTCGCGCATCGCGAACGGCGTGCGCTCGGGCCTGCTCGGCGACGGCACGCCCGACACGGGCTGCGGCATCAAGATCTTCCTGCGCGAGACGTTCCTCGAGTTGCCGCGCTTCGATCACATGCATCGTTTCCTGCCGGCGCTGTTCCAGCGCCAGGGCTCGCGCGTGATCTCGGTCCCGGTGAGCCACCGGGAGCGCACGCGCGGTCAGTCGAAGTACGGCATGTTGAACCGGCTGTGGGTGGGCATCGTCGACATCCTGGGCGTGATGTGGCTGCGACGGCGCTACAAGTCCGGATTGCTGGTTCGCGAGGATTGAGCGGAGGAGCGGCCATGAGCCAGATCATCGGTGTCTATTTCAACGTGGTCGTCACGCCGTGGAAGATCGTCGGGTTCCTCGGCGCGCTGATGTTCGCCGGGCGCTGGCTGATCCAGGCCTGGGCGACGCGCCGCGCGGGCCGGCCGACGATCCCGCGCAGTTTCTGGGTGATCAGTCTC
>Ga0335075_10014632_pt1 | contig 11774 bp, 9 predicted proteins | sample Lox_Sample_24_FD_206723 | JGI IMG/M metagenome (GOLD analysis project Ga0335075, IMG submission 206723) | Soil microbial communities from Loxahatchee National Wildlife Refuge, Florida, United States - Lox_Sample_2.4 | ecosystem: Environmental > Terrestrial > Soil > Wetlands | place: USA: Florida... | reverse complement strand
CAAGTATTCTAGTAGCTACCGATGTCGCCGCTCGCGGCCTCGATATCCCGGCTGTCCACCTCGTCATCCACTATCACTTACCCCGCGACGCATCTACCTATGTCCACCGCTCGGGCCGCACCGCCCGCGCTTCTGCTTCCGGTTCCAGCATTCTTCTGTGCGCCCCCGAAGAAGTCGTTGCCACACGCCGCCTCGTCGCTAAAGTTCATGCGCAGAATGCCGCCGCTGCTGGAGCTGGCAGCGCTGGAGTCCCAAAGCCGAAGTACTATATGCGCTCTTTGGACCTAGACCGCCGTATTATAGGGCGCTTGAAACCTCGCGTCACGCTCGCGAAGCAGATCGCGGATAGTATGCTCGCGAAAGAGAAGAAAGGCCACGAAGATGATTGGGTGCGTGCCGCTGCGGAGGAGCTGGGAGTCGATTATGATAGTGAAGAGTTTGAGAAGGCTGGGGCCGGGGGGAAGGGGCGAGGTAGCGGCCGGAAAGCTAAAGAGAAGGAGGCACGGGCGCTGTCGAAGGCCGAAGTTGCGGGTCTCAGGGCTGAGCTGAAGGGGTTGTTGGCACAGAGGGTTAATGTTGGTGTTAGCGAGCGGTATCTGACTGCTAGCGGGATTGTGGATGTAGATGAATTGTTGAGGGGGGTGAAAGGGGAGTTCCTGGGAAAGGTGGATGGGATTGGGCTTGATGACTGATGACACAATATGGTTAAGGAACTCTAGGTCTTATCTAATATGATGTCCTCTGGATATTACTCATTGTTGAGATTTGTACAATCACATAGAGGACCGGTCCAGGCAAGGGGCTGTCGAGAGCTGATTTTGTGGACATTAAAATAAGAATCCTGAAAAGCAATATTACAAAAGACTCCCCGACCTTCTAGGATCAGGTACAGAAAACCCTAGCCGTGGAAGGGAATTTTACTTAGTGGCTTACATTGGTGTATGTTTGACACGTCCGAATTAGTTAGGATTGATGATTGTTATCAGTTACCCATTTAACCCTCATATCTCCCTCCTTTATCCTTGACCACGGTGCGGATTGTCTTGAAATAGTTATTCTAACCATCCTGCAACTGTAATTGTATGAAGGTTTTGGATTATTTAAGGTCATAGATAAATGAATGAAAGCATTGTCTGGATGAGGTTTTAAATTTGTTATGAGAGATAGTTTAAATACTGGAATTACATAATGTGATTTCCGGACTCTATGATAGATAGGTACATCAAAGAAGTTTTAATTCGGCAGTACCGATCCTTTACCTGTCTTATTGAGGACTTCCAGACCATTTTTCCCTTGAGGGAAAGGCTCCATACCTAATTTCTTCTTATACAAGATCTTGCCAGCCTCATTTCCAGTCATAAGAAGGGCTCTTCGGAATTCAGGCCAGCCATCGATCGTCTCATTCACACATTCCAATAGCCAAGTCCCTAGACCTTTTCCTTGGTACTCTGGGAGGATGTAAATGTCGGTCATGTAGGCGAAGGTGACCTCATCTGTGATGAGTCGTGCCAATCCAATTTGGGTGGGGTCGTTTCGTCCTTCGATCATATTAGTCCGAAATAGTCTTAGAAATGATGGATATGAAGACATACCAGCCAACTCAGAAGATGTCTTGGGAAGGGTATAGACACCAAAACAAAGAGATTTGGAGAGCATCTTTTTCATTCCTTCTTCAGACATTCTCTTTGTCCAGTACAAGAGATCTGACGCGAAGGCATCATTGATTGCAGATGGCTGCAGAAGCTTGTTGGAAGTAGAAATGAGAAACTCATCATGGTACCACTCTCTTGAAGACTCCATTTCAATATAGATAATTGTTACCGCAATAAGCAACCTTCTAGAAACCTTCCATCAAAAAGGTACATGCACCTCCGTCATGTGACGTTTGCTAGGCTATGAGGCCCCTGCAGTCGCCCCGCGCTAACACATATTCGCGTCACGGCTAAAACTTTTTGTTGTCAGGTCCAAAATCTTTCAGTTCGTGCCTAATCTTCATTTCCATTAAATGCGCTGACTTATCCAAAACAGGTCGCAGGAGAACGGCCATAAATTTCCTCGTGACCCGATACCCGCGCTCAATATGGACCAAGAAAAGTTCGTGCAGCTTTTACAGGCCATCCAAATTCGTCCGTATATCAGATCGTCTTTCCACCCGCTGAACTAACATGCTGCAGCTGATACTGACAAAGTTAAGGCTGCAACAAGCGAACTGAGAAAGACATACTATCCGCACCCACAGTCTTTGCTATGGCTCTTCCAGATCCTTACGTCTCACGATTCCCCGCAAATTCGGCAGCAGGCTGCGGTTGAGGCATCACGCCTTGTTCCCAAGCACTGGGCCGACTTGCCAAATGAACAGAAGCCTGCAATCCGAGAGCAGCTGATAAAGACAACTTTAAACGAGGAGACTACATTAGTGCGACATTCAGTGGCACGGGTGGTTTCTGCAATTGCAAAGATCGACCTCGAAGATGGCGAATGGGCAGATCTGCCAGGTCTCCTTGCCAAAGCCTCAACATCTCCGCAAGTCAGACATCGTGAAGTTGGAGTTTACATTCTCTTTACACTCCTTGAAGCTGCCGGTGATGGCTTCACGGACAAGCTTCCAAATCTCTTCGCTCTTTTCAACAAGACCATACAAGATCCTGAGAGTCTGGAGGTACGGATCAACACGATGATGGCTCTTAGCAGGGTCGCTATGTTAATTGAGCCCGATGAAGACCCAAAGAGCTTGGAAGCATTTCAGCAAGCTTTCCCTGCTATGGTTTCTGTTCTCAAAACAGCTGTGGATGAAGGTGATGAAGATCGGACCATGCAGGCCTTTGAAGTGTTTCAAACCCTCCTTGGCTGCGAGTCGGCTCTTTTGGCAAAGCACTTCAAAGATCTGGTGCAGTTTATGATCGATCTTGCAGTTGAGACTAACATTGCGGAAGAGTCAAGATCTCAGGCGCTTTCCTTCCTCATGCAGTGTGTTAAGTATCGTCGCATGAAGATTCAAGGCATCAAAGACATGGGAGAGCAGCTCACAACAAAGAGCATGCAAATCGTTGCTGAGATGTCAGAGGATGATGATGAGGATGACATTACCCCGGCGCGATCCGCACTGGGTCTTCTCGACTTACTGGCAGGCAGCCTTCCACCTCGTCAGGTCATCGTTCCGCTGTTGAAGGCACTGCCTCAATATGTCAATAGCGAAAACCCATCATACCGTAAGGCTGGTATCTTAGCCCTTGGGATGTCTGCCGAAGGTGCTCCGGACTTTATCGCTACGCAGTTGACAGAAATAATGCCAGTTGTCCTTAAATTACTTCATGATCCTGAAATCAAAGTCCGACAAGCTGCACTTCATGGTGTAACCAGACTTGCAGACGACCTTGCAGCAGATATGAACAAGGCTCATGCTGACCTCGTCCCGGTATTGCTGAAGAATCTTGAGTCTGCTCTAGTTGTAGCCAAGAGTGAGACAGATCAGAAGACTGGTCTGGAAATGGTAGTTGCCACTTGCACTGCTCTCGAATCTCTGATTGATGGCATGGAAAAGGAGACAATAGAAGCTTATGCTCCATCGCTGGTTCCACACCTTGGTCGACTCTTTGGCCATCCGGATTATAATGTGAAGGCTGCTGCTGCTGGGGCAATGGGAGCCATCGCTGGATCTGCCGAGGAGGGATTCCTGCCTTATTTCGAACCCACTATGAAAGCTCTTTCTCAATACGTCACTGTCAAAGACAGCCAAGACGAACTGGTCCTGCGAGCTGCAGTCTGTGATACCATGGGCCGCATGGCAACGGCTGTAGGGGCTTCTGCTTTCCAGCCATATGTGCAGCCACTGATGCAAGCTAGTGAAGAAGCTCTTCATCTAGATCATCCTCGTCTTCGGGAAACAAGCTACATTCTCTGGAGTACAATGGCCAAGCTCTATAAAGAGGATTTTACACCTTTTCTTGATGGGGTTGTAAAGGGTCTGTATGAGAGCTTAGAACAAGAAGAATCCGACTTGGAGGTCGAGCTCGGTGAAGAGGCGTCAGATCTTATTGGAAAGGAGGTGGTCATCGAAGGCAAGAAGATCAAAGTCTCTGCAGCTACCGACGACGAGATCGAAGACATTGACCCAATGGAGGACGATGACTCCGAGGACTGGGATCTCAATGCTGTGACTGCTGTCGCCTTGGAAAAGGAGATTTCAGTCGAAGTTATGGGAGATATCATAGCACATACGGGCCAGAAGTACATTCCTTATCTGGAGAAGTCAGTCGAGATCGTCACCGCCTTAGTGGATCATTCCTATGAAGGCGTGCGGAGGGGTGCAATTGGAACCCTATGGCGGACTTATGCTTCTTTGTGGGAACTAATGGAGGCCCACAACGGCGAAAAGTGGCAGCCGGGCATCCCTCTCAAGGTACATCCATCTCAAGAACTGGTTAAGCTGGGCGAACTTGTTGCTACTGCGACCCTGCAAGTTTGGGGCGATGATGTTGACAGGTATCTAAAACCTTTCCCTTTCTTTTTCTATTTTCTTCTGAAATGATGAACAATATGACGTTATACCCAGCTCACTCAGACGCACAAGTTGCGAATGCTGCGAACGCGTATCTACATTCTGATCTCAACTTTCCAAACCCTAATGTCATAGACACATTCGATACGAGAACGCTAATCGAATCCCAGGAATGTGATCACGGAAATAAACCGCAACGTGGCTGATACTTTAAAGCTCTGCGGACCTTCCATTTTGACACATGAGAATATGCTCGAACAAGTCACAACTATCATGTCTGCAATAATCGCGCGACAGCATCCTTGTCAAATGGATCTTGGTGATGAAGAAGACCAAGATATAGTCGGAGAGACATCAGAATATGACTGGCTCGTCGTAGATACCGCAGTGGATGTGATTGTTGGTCTGTCGGCGGCCCTTGGTACTCAGTTCAGCGAGATCTGGAAGATATTCGACAAGTCAATCATCAAAATGGCCTCATCTCCGGTCGCCGGTGAGCGATCGACAGCTACCGGAGCAATCGGTGAATGCATCGCTACCGGCATGGCTGAAGGAGTTACTCCATATACAGAGAAACTCCTCAAAGTCCTTCTCCACAGACTCTCTGATGAAGATCCTGATACGAAGTCAAATGCAGCTTATGGCATGGGTCTTCTTATCACATACTCGACAAATTCAGCAGCCTACTTGCCCAGCTATGACCAAATCCTCTCCAAGATCGAGCCTTTACTCTCCATGGAAGAAGCAACAGACAACGCCGCTGGCTGTATAAGCCGCATGATCATGGCTCATCCCGAGCGCGTCCCCATCAGCGAGGTTATGCCCGCACTTGTCAAACTCCTTCCCCTGGAGAAAGACTTCCTCGAAAATAAACCCATTTACGAATGCATCGTCGGATTATGTAAGTCACATTCCCTTTCCCCTGTTCCTTCAAGCTTAATAAGACGTAACCCTAACCATATCTAGACCAACACCAAAACCCCACAATCCGCGAACTCACACCCGATCTCATACCCGTCTTCGCCAAGGTCTTGGGCCCGCCTGAGGAGCAGCTCGATGATGAGACGAGAGAGAAAGTTAAGGAAGCGGTCCGGTATTTGGCGAAGGAGCAGCCGGCACTGGTGCGAGGGAGTGAGGTGCTTATGGGCGTTGTGCGCGGCTAGATACCCGGCGTGCCTCGTTTGATTATGACGTTCATGCGTACTTAATGTTAGAACGTTGGGCTTATTATATTACGTTCATGATTGATATGATGGCTAGGATACCCATTGTTCTGCAGATGGGAATAACCGGAATGAGTGCCTTGATTGATGGTAGGATGTTTCCTTTCGTTCGAATCACATGATATATCTGCGTCTTGAGTCCGAGGGGACAGGTTAGTTATGTAGATGATAGACCATGAGCACAGCAAATGAACACGAAATGCAGTCCAGGAAAGCTACGCTCCTGACTTGCCAAGTAGCAAATTCCACGTGTGCAACTCTCAAACTCCACGTTTCAAGATACAATACACATGCCACATGATCACCCAGATAATTCAGCTGTCGTTAAATTGATGATAACATTCTTTTCTTGTATCTGGCGATGCCAATGCTTCGACAAAAGAAATGGGCAATCAAGAGATAAAGATAGATAGGCAAAAGCCTCATGTCCGTAAAAGACTCCTTTATCCAAGATCCTGCTTTGCCGTACCCAAACCAAGGCAGGTAATTATAGATTCCTACCTCAAAAAAAAGAAAGAATTTCATTTCGCCAGGAAACGCGTTAACGTTATGATGCAAAAGCTTTTTTTTTTTCTAAATCGTGCTGTCATTGCCTATGTATTCACAGTCTCGCGCTTTTTTCCGAACCTTCGCCCGGCCGTAGATATTGTGTGTGTGCGTTTGTGTGTGTGTGGAGCTGAAATCGGTCGCCAAAGCTCACTTGGTGATGAAGCCGAGATAGTCGGCTACGATGAGCGTCACCATTCTGTGATAAAACCGCCATGTCAGCTCCTTTGCACCACTCCAGAAAAACAAATATCTGAAACTCAAATAAGAGAGAAGGAGGGGGGGGGGGGATATAACTCACGCATGCGGCGCAATTCTAACATAGTAGGTGCTAAAGCCCCTATAAAACCTCAACAGGCCCTCCTCTCTCGCGACCTTCTGGAAGCAATCGACCATCGACTTGTACGGCAACGTGCCATCCGGCGCCCGCTGCTGCTTCTGCAGGCGCGTCTTGACGAAGTCGAAGGGCAGCGAGAAGAAGCTCGCGAAGAAGCCGGCGATGGCGCTCGCGGCCAGGGTCTGCGTGCGCCCGGTCAGGCTGGTGCCCTTGAGGCGCTGCTTGGCCTCGGAGAAGAAGGCGAGCTGGCCGAAGTTGAGCGCCATGGCGCGCACGACGGTGGGCGACGCGCCGGCCCAGAGCTTGAGCACGCCTTCGTTGCGCGCGATGGAGGCCAGGGCGTCGATGACGGACTTGTAGTTCTTGCGCTCGGCGAGCGGCTTGAGCCCGTCGGACTGCATGCGGATGAGGGCCAGGTCGGCCGGGTTGCCGATCATGGCGGCGAGACCGCCCGCGGACAGGCCTGCCGCGGCGCGCTCCTTGAAGCCGATGGTTTGGCCACTTTCTTTCGCCCGCACGGTGAGCGCCTTCATGAATGTGTCGAAGAAGCCCAGGCGGGCTGTGGTGTAGACGGCTTGGCGCAAGAGCCCCGCGCTGAGGCCCGTGTAGAGGTCGAGGACTTTGCCTTGGGCAATGATGTCGCGGGTTATGGTTATGGGACTCGGTTTGGGGCCTGTGCGCGCCCCTTCGCCAGCGAGTTGGAGACGGACCTTGATCATGTCGACGGGCTGGATGACGGTTGTGGCTACCATGCCGGCGATACCTCCGTTGATGAAGGGGAGGGCGGCGCGCATGAAGGGAGTGTGGAGGAAGTCGGCCTTGGCAGCAATGGGATCTGCTGCTGCCTTTTCGGCCATCTTTCGGGTTGAATCGAGTGCTTCGCTGGTCTTGTTTCGTGCAGACTCAGCCGCTTGCTTAATAGTATTAGATGTCGACATAGTTATGGGTTTTCCGAACTACTACGTCCCGGGGAGGGGATAGCAAGACCCGTATATATTCAGCTCTGGAATCACGGAACATGGTTAGCACCGGAAGGATTATAGACTCGAGAGCCATGATGGAACGGAATTGAGTGGGACAGAATCCCTCTTTGAGCCCCGCGAGTTCGGCGGGTTGAGGTTGAGTGTATGGATGAGGCCGGAGTGGAATCGCGGTGCACGAGAGCACAGCTGGGAGAGATCCTCGGGTAGCTTACTATTATCGGAGCGCCACAGATAGCCCGCCTTGGCTACGACCAATAAGCGCTCGTACAATTGGAAGTAGCGACGTCCAACAACGGAAGCACGTTGTGGCAATAAAGAAGATGAAGATGGAGGAGAACGGAGGGTAAACAGCCATTAAAAGGCGGTATTGTGCGTGCGAGGGGTTTGCTTTGGGTGTGGTGATGGCCTACTCTCGTTGGTTGGGATGCGGGGAAACTCAGCGAGGGCTCAGCCTGGCCAAACACCATTAACCGGTCGACCGGCCGGACAGGAGCAATCAACGTTTTGGTGGATCAAAGGTTATGCTACGAGTAAGACTCGGAACGAGAAGAATACAAGTACATAATATTAGACAACGGGTAGACGGCATTTGTTTTTTCATGTCTTCATGGCGACTTGCCGATCCATAGCTGACGCTCTTTATCGTGTATTACATTACGTTGCACGTGAGTTGACCAGGTCTCATCCTATTCTGTGCGCTTTGCTTTCCTTCGGTGTCTCGTGCCGTGTGTATAGGAGTATGCAGGAACCCTTTTCTCCAACTTCACATGCTTTTGGTGGTTATTTGTCTCCTGCTTTTCAGGAACAGGAACAGGAACAGGCTGGGCTGTTGATTAGGCTCCAAGGCTTCCAGCAGTGCTACCGAATAAAACGTCAGGCTGATTCCAAAACTGCGGGGTAAATACGTGACGATAGCGATAGCATCCAAGTGCATGCTTATATTCCCGCTTTCGTGCTAGCTGGGTAATTTTTTGTGCCCCAGGCAGTCCCAGGCAGTCCCATTCCAAGTATCCACATTTCTCATTCCCCCAACGAACATGTTGGACAGGAGTTGATGGCCCCAAAGCCTCTTCATCTTCCATCGTAACCCACATATCTACGTCATTCCTTATTATCGTTGGGCCGACATGGCAGGCCACGTTCGTCCCACGTATAATTTCCGTCTCGTTTTCGTTCTGGGCGGGATGTGGTCGCAATAGTGCGATGGTCTTGGCCTGGCCTTAGGTAATTCCCCTATCTTGCGTTGATGGCCCCAAGAAGTTACCGTACTTGCCTGATGGTTTTACCGATCCTTGTAGCCTTGTTCGCACCTCTGGCTTCAATTTGTCCATTGCGGAAAATTGGTCCCCCGGTGAGCCTGTTTCATCTCCTTTTCTATGTTTGCTACCGTGCTATGAAGTATAGATTAAGCAGTACCAGAACAGTGCTTCTAAATTCTGTGACAAATACACACCACTAATCCTCATCTCCATAATGCCGCTTTCAATCGGCTTATTCTATCATTTAGTCATAATCGTTTCAATAGGTCCACTATCATGAAATGACGAACATTCCCTTTTTTCTCCCATGCAATTCAATCCAGTTCAACCTCATGTACATTTCTTTCCGGCCTCTTTACCACTATTACCGGGCTGCGACAGTCTAGATAACATGGCTTCGACATCGAACATCCCGCTGGCCGACTTTACCCGACACTATGGTGGCCATGACCTCCCCGTTCCTGCTGGACAGCCACAGAATTCTATCTCGAGAGATACCATCGCTGTCGATCCCCGCGACCCTGAAGATGCCTGGCACCCTGAGCAGCAAGTGCCGGCCGATATCGGGGAGAGGGAGCAGGTCCATCTACCCAGCGCTGATGGAGGCAGAGAAGCTTGGCTGTTCTTGTGTGGATGCTTCACGATTGAGGCTCTTGTTTGGGGTATGTTCAAATACTTGATCTTTGCATGATGCATGTACTCCTCTTTCTCGAGATGTTTTGTCTTTCAAGAATACCAGATATTCACTTCCTTATTTTCATTCCTAGCTTCATCACGGTTGGAAGTGTCATGAAATCGCTTTTCCTGTCACATGAATCACGCTTTTGAGTCAGTCTTATCTGTATGAATGCACATAACATTTTCTCTTCATAGGATTCCCCTTTTCTTATGGGGTCTTCCAAAACTACTACAGCAATCTTCCCCTGTTTTCCTCAGACACCTCAGGAATCGCTGTAATAGGCACCTCCGCTTCTGGAATCATGTATCTCGGCGCACCCTTTGCGTTCTTTGCCCTACAAGCCTGGCCTCGCTTTCGTCGGATGTCTTCGGTTGCTGGGCTCACGATCATCACTATTGCTCTAACTGTGTCTTCATTCTCTACTACAGTCTGGCATCTCATTCTCACGCAAGGTGTCCTCTATGCTATTGGAGGCTCCTTACTCTACTCGCCAGCCATCTTATACCTGGACGAATGGTTCATCAAGCGCAAAGGATTTGCTTTCGGCGTCATGTGGGCAGGAACCGGCTGCTCTGGTATTGTCATTCCGTTCATTATGTCCTGGGGCCTCCAAGCCTATGGATTCCGGACCATTCTTCGAGCTTGGGCTGTCACTCTTGTCATTCTTTCATCCCCATTAATCTACTACGTTAAGCCCCGGATCCCTTACAGTCATACCAGTGCGTCCACACGGCGCCGGACATCATTCGAGTTCCTTAAGACACCTACTTTCTGGATCCTCCAATTGGGTAATATCATTGAGGGCCTCGGTTTCTTCATCCCAGGTATCTATCTTCCATCATATGCGCGTTCTCTTGGGTTGAGTTCGTTATCGGGATCCCTCACGATCGCACTCTTCAACTCCACGTCTGTCTTGGGTCAGGTTGGCCTCGGCATCCTTATTGATCGGATGCACGTTACGTCTGTCATCCTCATCTCAACCATTGGAGCAACGCTCTCGATCTTTCTCTTCTGGGGTCTCTCCATGTCACTGCCGCTTCTTTGTATCTTCGCCCTCCTATATGGCATCTTTGGTGGCGGCTTCACAAGTACTTACACGGGTGTCATCAAAGAAGTTCAGCGCAAGACTCCTAGTGCCGAGACAGGTACGATATTTGGGCTCTTGGCTGCTGGACGAGGAATTGGTGCAGTATGTTCTGGGCCTCTAAGTGAGGCTTTATTAGGAAAACAGCCGTGGAAGGGAATGGCGGCTCTTGGGTATGGTACTGGCTACGGTGGTTTAATTGTATTCACAGGAGTCACCGCTCTCTGCGGTGGACTGAGCTTTGTAGGCAGGAGAGCGAAGGTCATCTGAGCTCCCTTGACAAACAGAGATCTATCTCCTTGGTAATGATGTTATCAAATAAGCACGTGGCTAAACTCAACCGTTAATGCTCACGTGGACAAGCCTGACTTGAAAGGCCATCTGTAAAATAAAACAAGCAATTCGGATATTGACTAAAATTTGGCTGAAACGGTAGGGATGGCGAAATGAAGAAACGTTTCTACGGCTTGTCAAGGACGCATAAGGCTCATCGTTACAATGCATCGAAGCGAGACTCGCTTGCTATCCCAAGCGCCTTGATCTTCAGCCTCGTTGTGGCAGTACTCTTAAGATCTTCCCTGCACAGCCTCCCACAACCTTTGCTCTTAACACTGGTCCTGATCTGTGGAATCCAGTCTTCCGCTCTGTAAATCACGATACAGGTGAAAAGACAAGTAAGCCATAAAGATGCCACCCCAAGGAGTGCTCTTACAACCCCAGGATCCGGGCCTTGTGGGGTTTACGGGAGACGACGACTGCTGCTGTTTGACTGATGCTGAGTCGGATAACGATACCGATTGTTCTGACATTCTCCACAATGACCTGCTCCGGAACACTATTGAACAACCCAAGATGCTTCGGGAAAGGTTATCAGAAGCCGAGCTTGAGAGTCTTGGTATAATGATGGCTTCTTACAAGGCGGGCTCCAAAGTAGCATTTTTGGAACAGCACGGATCGCAAAAACCTCTTCACACCATATCAGTCATGGCACTTCTTGCTGAGAAGGAAGGAATTTGGGGCCCATTCGTGGTCGTCGCACTGGACCATGCGCTTGACTGGTGGGTGAATGAAGTCAACGACCTCGTTCCTAGATTCAAAGTACAATCTTACTGGGGGACGTCCACCGAACGTGAAATCTTCCGAAGGTCCTGGAATCTAAAGAGCA
>Ga0335075_10014631_pt1 | contig 11774 bp, 12 predicted proteins | sample Lox_Sample_24_FD_206723 | JGI IMG/M metagenome (GOLD analysis project Ga0335075, IMG submission 206723) | Soil microbial communities from Loxahatchee National Wildlife Refuge, Florida, United States - Lox_Sample_2.4 | ecosystem: Environmental > Terrestrial > Soil > Wetlands | place: USA... | reverse complement strand
ACCAGGGACCGGCTAAGGTCGTTGAACTTTGGCATGGGGGCACTCCACCGAACGCTTTCACCAACGCGACGATGCTGCCATCTCCTCGTCGCTCGCCCCATAGCATCTACGTGCCCGACGTCGGGCACGTAGGGCGGGGCGGGATCGGCCAGGTCCAGGTGGCGGGCTTCGAAAGGGGTGGGGTCGGCGCCGTGGAGGGAGATGGCGAGGCGTAGGGCGTTCCAGATGGTGGGATCCATCTGGGCGGGGACGATGCCGAGATCGCGGCAGATGTCGAACAGGATGGGGCCAATCTCGCGGTCGCGGTCCTCGGCGACGATTTCGGCGTACATTTGTTCCTCGGGGGTGGGGAGGCGGTCGAGGGAGGAATCGCCGGCCGGCCAGCCGGGCGGAATGGTCCTCCATCCGGCGACGCACGGCGTGCGTGGGCCGGGCCCACTCCCCCCGGGCCTGGTCTGCTTTGCAGCCCGATCCGGCAAGGTGAGGGCGGACGGGGAAGCGAAGGTTCTGCCGAGCCTGGCCTGGAGGGCGGCGGCGCGGAGCAGACCGCGGATCATGTAGATGGTGATCAGGGCGGGATTGGTGGTGCCGAAGATGCGCGTGAGGAAGGCAAACCAGGGGAGCATCTCGGGGTCGTCGTGCTCGCGCAGCGTCTGGACGACGTTTCTGCCGTAGGCGACGAGGGTGTGGAGGAGGCGGAGGATGTTGCCGGCGCCGGCGGGGTCGAGGCGCGCGGACACCGCCCGATCGGGATCGGGGTGCGGCGGCTCGGCTGGTGCGGTGGCGGGGTTGGGCATGGGCGCATTAGAGCATAGAACGAGATACCTGGGCAAGAATATTTTCCTTGGGAGAGGGGAGATTTTCAGAAGATGTGGCCGGGGAGTAGGTCGCGTGCGCGAGCCGGGCGGTGGCGGAGTATGGCTGACGACCCTCCATGGGCGCAGATTTGAGTCATTCAGCGGGACTATCGATGACCGGTTTGAGCGATGGGGTGGACGCCCCCCGAGGGCATCTGTGTGCCAAGGCGACGGTATCGAACTGCCACCTGAAGGAAGCGTCCATGGCGCAGACCATCGCGATCGGACTGGATATCGCGAAGCACGTCTTCCAAGCGCATGGTGCAGACGCCGCCGGTCGAGCTTCTGTTTCGTAATCGTTACGAGCAACTACGGTTGTTTGGGAAGGGCATTGCTCGAGGACGATTGCCGCCACTCCTGCGCTGTGCGAAGCGTGTCTACCCCGGCACTTGCGCAGCCGAGTTCACTTCACGCCATTTGGGATGGCGGGGGCGGCCGCTGGAACTCATCGAATCTGCTGAAGAAGGCGTCCACAATTCGAGCGACTTTGTTGTAGCGCTCGGTACGGGGCGACCAGGCATACACGGCCATTACGCTGCCGACCGCGATCGTCGAGACCGACTCCGCCGCTGCCGTCACGCAATCCATTGATCCGACTCAATGCTACCGACCGGAAATTCCAAACCGCAGTCTGATTGCGCAAGTCGGCCTAGCTGTCAGCAGCAACGCGGAAGACTGACGAATACCTTCTTGTCCAGTCTCGTTTGCGCCTGTCGAGCGGCTCCAAGCCCCAGTATCTGAAAGGCCAGTCCTTTCTGAGACTAGGATCCCCCTCGTGAATCTCCTCGATCAACTCAGTGACCGGCTCCAGGTTCAGGTCGTCTGCCACCCGTTTTCGCACCGGAAGGTCGGCACCGCTGACGAAAAGATAACCACCTGGTCTAACCAGGCCGACGATATTGCGCAGACATCTCTCCGCTTCCGAGGGGGACATATGGCAGAGGAAGTTGTTGGCGAACACCATGTCCTGAGGTCCCAGCAACGCGGCCAGACCTGGATCGGCGGCATCTCCCGCGTGCCAGCGGATATCCTTACGAATCCAATCCCTGACTCTCATAGCCTCGCCCTCGACGTGAAACAACTCCCGCATTTCCTGTTCTGTCAAACGCGCAAAGATCGCCTCGTCGGTGAAATTGGAACCTGCCAACGGATAGACGCCATCGCGCGCGAAATCAACAGCATCCTCTGAGATATCGATCGCATTCATAGCGATTCGTCTGTCGGGTCGTTGAGATCGGATTGTCCAGGCGATGGAATAGACCTCTGCCCCTATGCTGCAGGCAAGGACCAGAGCATTAAGACTGGAGGCTTTGCTTTCACGATCAAGCAAGCGGAGTATCAACTCAAGCTGCGGCCTGTTCCTGAGAAAGAACGTGCCAAAATAGAATTGCCGGCTCCGTCGCGAACGAATTATGGTATGCAGCCACTTTCCGTATGCCCGCACCGGCGGAAGGTTCTGGATCCCAGGGCCAATCTTTGACCACGCCTTTTCGTTGAAGCTGAGATAGGCGCCAAGGGGTGATTGCCCGAAAATCCGGGTGTCTAACAATTCCAAAACCAGACTTTTCATCGAGCCGCCTAACCTCTATTCAAGCGGTCTGCAAGAAGCACGAGACGCACACCCGCCTCATCGAGGAGTACCGGGCCGCGTGGTTGTTGAGCTACCCATGCGAAAAAGCGCCGTTTATGCGGGTAGTTCCGCCCGCAAACGCCGCAAGCCTCAACCACACATCGATCCCGCGGCGGCTGTGACTGATGTGCTCGTGCCGCGCCGATATCCTGCACCATACCATTTCGTTCAAGCGAAGATAGGTGCGAACGAGGGGCTTCGTGAGAAGCGGCGGGTCCAACAAACCCGGCGTCGCCAAAGCTCCATTAAGTTGCAGAGGTTCTCGATCTCTGATCAAGATGGTTTCTCGGGCGGCAACGATATCATTGCAATCGGCGTCTAAACCGGTGTTGAAAGGATGTCTATAGGTACTTGTACCTACAATGAGAACCGGCCATGGCGGCGTTTTCCCGGGGGCACGCGTTGCCAGGAACCTGCCGCTGGAATCTTGGACCGGGGATGTGTGAGAGGGTGGCTCCCTACAAGGAGAGAGCGAGCGCGCGAGTCGAGATTCTCGGACGAGCAGACGGTGAGGTCATCGGGGAGGGGGATCACGACCCGTCGCGGGATTGGCGAAGCGGCGTGTGATCAGCGCACAGTCGATCTACGCTTGGCGCAAGCGATTGGGCGAGCTGCGTCGGAGGGGTGCGAGCTAGCGGCTCCACCTCAGCTAGAATCGCCGGCTGCAAAGAAGAGCTTGACAGGGAAGGCTGAAACGGCTAGCGTACGGAACGTTCCACATCGAGGTGAAGTTCTTTGTGGCAGAATGTTCTGCGGATCCGGCAGCGGTATTGCGGTTCGTCGAAGTCGTGTGGCTCGATGGCGAGGTTGTCGAGCGACAGCTGTCCGCCAGGCCTGAAAGACGTGAGCGCGTCGCTAGCTATCCGTGGAGGTGAGAAGAAGGCGTAACGGCATCGCTCCTGGCAAGCCGGTCCCTCCGACCGGCAGCCGGCAGACAAGGTAGATGCGACGATGGCCAGAGGCGCTGATTTTTATCTCCAGGACCACAAAGTCTCGGCAGGCGTTGGTCGGCTCGCATTGCGCGCTGGCCTTGTCTCGGTGGCAAGCGGCTACGGAAACGCAGCTCTCCAGATCATCGCCGCGATCGTGCTGGCGCGGCTTCTGACGCCAGGTGATTTTGGAATTGTAGCGATAATAACGGCGCTGACCACCTGCGCTCCTTTCCTTATCGACTTTGGCTTGACCGATGCCACCATACAGAGGGCGAGCATAACGCAAGAGCAGGCCAGCGCCGTATTCTGGATAAGTTGCGCGCTTGGGCTTGCAGTCGCCGCAAGCCTGGTTGCATGCAGCGGGCTGATCGCTTCACTCTACCATGAACCCAGGTTGAGATCGGTCGCGATGTGGTCGGCCGCAACCTTCGTGCTTTCCGGCATGTCTGGCCAGCATTTGTCTTTACTGCGAAGGGCTCTGCAATTCACCACGATCGCCAAGATCCAATTCCTGGGAGCGCTTGTGGGTATGGGGGTTGCCCTGCTGCTTGCGATCGACGGGGCTGGTTACTGGGCGCTGGTGCTCCGTCCCATTGCCAACGCGAGTTTCGTGATGGTCGGAGCGTGGTCCCTCTGCTCATGGCGCCCCGGCTTTCCGGTTTTCGATGGTGAAGTGAAGTCGATGGTCCGCTTCGGCATGCATGTGGTCGGTTTCTCGGTTGTCTATTCGATTTCGAGGGCGGCGGACCGCCTGGCGCTTGGCCTGTTATATAGCCCGAAAACTGTGGGGTACTACCAGAATGCGGTAACCTTGTACGACAACTCGATATTCCTGGCGCTCGCTCAACTCCACAATGTGGGCAGTGCGGCTTTGAGTAAGCTCCAGTCCAGCCCGACTGCTCTCATCCAGAAGTACGAAGCCGCCTTGTCAATGGTTGCCTTTTTCGCCATGCCCGCCGCGGCCACGCTTTCGATAACAGCCAGAGATGTGGTCGGCATCGTCCTTGGGGAGAAGTGGCAGCCGGCTGGCGCGCTATTGGCTATTTTTGCATTGCGAGGCATTTTCCAAGCTGTCGAGGGATCGCAGGGTTGGCTGCATCTTTCGCTGGGAAGAGCGGACCGGTGGAAGAACTGGGGAGTGATAAACGCCGTCGTGCAGGTGGTCGCGATTTTCTGCGGCCTGCGATTTGGTGCCACGGGTGTTGCCATCGCCATGGTGGTAGCGAGCGCCCTGGTCGCGTGTCCTTCGATCAGCTATGCTGGCCGCCCGGTGGGAATTGGCACCGCGCTGGTGATTCGGGCGACAGGCCGGCAGTTTATCGGTGCAATAGTTTGCGCCGCCGCCGGTTGGTTGGTGCAGTCGGTCATGTTGCAGCATGTCTCCAGCATCACTCGAATCCTGGTCTCGGCCTGCTTCTCCAATGTAATCTATCTGTTCATCGTCGTGGGTTTGCTTCGGCTGACCGAGCCGCTTGTTGTCATGGGAAGATTCGTGCGTCAGCAGCTGCCACCGTGCGCTATAACCCGGCCAATTCCCACTTTTAGGATTTGGCGTTAGCACTCCTGATTGGTGGCGCAGCCCGCCGGGCCCAGATCCTCCCTGCTCGCGCAGGCCGACGACGGACCGAGCGTCCGCTCAGCGCCGGGCACGTACAACTACGCAGGTGATCCAGGGAAGATGGCTGTTGAGCGCGACATCGTGGCGCCGTGCGCTCAGTGACAGCAATCTCAGTTTACATCCACTTGCATATAATCTCTAATTTCTACCGCTTCCGCGTGGAGCCTCCTCACCCGCCGATCGAGAGCACCAACTTGATAAGCTGAGAGAGGGAATGGGCTCCCATCTTTTCCATGATGTGCGCGCGGTGATGCTCGGTGGTTCGTATGCTCATGCCAAGCTTCGCCGCTATCACCTTGTTCGGATGCCCTTCGACCAGCAGCGCCAGAACCTCGGCCTCACGGGATGTCAGCGTCGCTCGGCGGGCTTCAAAGCCGGCGACCTGGTCCCTGCGCTCCCGGCGGGCGGCAGCGCGCTGCCACGCAGCGCGTACGCTATCCAACAGCAGCGCCGGATCGAAGGGCTTTTCGACAAAGTCGACGACACCTTCTTTCAGTGCTGCCACTGCCATCGGAATATCGCCGTGAGCGGTCATGATCACGGCCGCCGGGTCGAGTCCGAGACCGGCCAGGTGACGATATAACGCAATTCCGTCCATGTCGGGCAGTCGCACGTCGGTGATAAGGCAGATCGCCTGCGAACAGTCCGCCTCAACCAGAAACGTCTCCGCGCTCGGGTAGCTTCGTACGTCGAATCCCTCGCTCTGCAACAGCAGAGTCAGGGCATCCCGCATTCCCGCATCGTCCTCGACGACATGGACCGGGGGCTCCATGATTACGAGCGGCCAAGCCTGTCGCAGGGCAGTCGCAGCACGAAGCGCGCGCCGGCAGTTACTGTTTCATCCCGCCAGAGCCGCCCTCCATGCGCCTTCGCGATCTCACGGCTGAGCGACAACCCAAGCCCCATGCCACGCGGCTTGCTTGTCTCGAAAGGGTTGAACAGCCGTTCGGCCAAATCGGGCGGAACGCCGCGCCCATTGTCTTCAACTGCGAGCTCGACCTCTCCGTCAACCTGGCGCAGACGGATCGAGACCCATTTCTCCAAGTCGGTGCACTCGCCCGCTGCCTCGATAGCGTTGCGAATGAGATTGACAAGTACTTGTTCGATCTGGGTGCGGTCGGCGGCGATTTGCAACAAGGGCTGAGCGTGGATCCGGACGATCACGCCGTGCGAATGGGCCATGTCGCCAAGCACACCAACGACCTTGTGCGTCATGTCTGTCAGAGCAATCGGCGACCATCTCGGCTCGCCCTTGCTCAGAAAATCGCGGAGCCGCTCGACAATCTCGCCTGCCCGACGGATCTCGGCCTCCACCTTCGCCAGCGTCCGGCCCAGCAGTTCGAAATCGGGGGAGCCGGCCGCCATAAGGCGGCGGCAAACATGGGCATAGGTCGCGACGGTCGCGAGCGGTTGGCTGATCTCGTGCACAACCGCGGCACCAAGCGCCCCAGCGGTGGTGATCCTCGCGGTTCGATAGAGCTCTGCCTGGTATTGCCGCAGGTGCAGCTCCGCCCGCTGACGTTCCGTGACCACCGCGCCCAAGATCAACCCCATCGCCGACATTGCGAGAGAGAGAATCTGAAAGGCCAGAAAGTCGATGGCTGAATAACCCAGGACCGCAATCGTCGATACGAGCGCCAGTTGCTCCAGCAAAATGGCAAGCGCGCACCATGCAAGACCATGGCGCACTCCGACCCAGATAACAGGAAGCAACAGGAGGTAGAAGAACTGCAGTTCTCTCGACTTCGCCACGCCGAATACCATCGACAGTGCAAACCCGAGCCCCAACGCAAAAACTGCGGCGTCGAAGGCCCTGGCGCTTGGCGGGACTTCCTTCCACCGTTCCCGCGCCTGCGGAACGGTCATCACGACCGGGAGCAGGCCAACGATGCCGGTAAAATCGCCGATAAAAGAGTGCCAGACGGAGGAGGACACCAGGTTCGGCGGCAGACCGTTCATCATGACGACTGCGCCTACCGTAAGGGCAGCAACGGCAAATGTTCCGGCACCAGCAATCAGCAGTAGACACACGACATCTGCAACGCGCGGGAAACCCTGGTCGGCATGAGCGAAGCGACGCAACGCAGCGGCAGCGCCGGTGTAGCCGATGGCGGTGATCGCGTCCATCACGAGTGTTGCCGCGATGCCAAATGGGCAGCCGGCAACCACGATATCCGAGGTTACGCCCGCCACGAAGAGCGCCGGCGCGAAGCGCTGCCCCTTGATCAAAAGAAGAGCAAGGCTGGCGGCCGGCGGAGGATTCCAAGGGGTAAAGCCGGTTCCCGGCAAGACCTGGAAGAAGCTGACCCAATCCAGAGCAACGTATATCACCACGTAGGTGCAGACGACGAACACGGCATTTCGCGCCGTGCCATGCAGCGCTGGCGAGGGCAGCCTTGCCAGCGAAGCGAGGGCTGCGATCGTCATCTGTCGGCGAGGCTCATTCCTGGAGGCACTTGACTATAATACCAACTGGCGAGTTGGTTAACTCTTGGGCTGCGCTTACAGCGGCGCGCGAAAGAAAGACGTGGATGGCCGGGCCAAGCCCGGCCATGACGCGTGGGGCGCACCTCGTCGATGGGTCATTCGACCGGGCTGCTGGTATAAGTGCGAGCATCATTCCACTTCCGCCAAAATTATGATCGTCCGCGGTAGAAAGCAAGGCGAACGTTCCGCCCGCCGTCCGGAGGCCGGGCATCAATCAGAAATGCGGACCATGACGCCGGACCTGGAAAGGCCCAGCACAACTGTTCCAATGGCTTGTTGAAATCTCAAACTGAGACACTACCCCGCACCGCAGCGAGGGCTGTGGCGAAGGCTTGGTCCGGGTCCAACTCCGTCGTGTCCAGGAGGACGGCATCGTCCGCCGGGCGCAGCGGCGCGGCGGCCCGCGCGGCATCAAGTGCGTCGCGGCGGCGCATGTCGTCCTGAACCGCCGCGAGGCTGGTTTCGACGCCCCGGGATTGCAGCTCCAGCCAGCGCCGCCGCGCCCGCGCCTCCAGGCTGGCGGTGACGAACAGCTTCGCCGGTGCGTCCGGGAAGATCACCGTGCCGATGTCGCGCCCATCGAGTACGGCGCCACGCTCGGCTCCGAACCCGCGCTGGAACGCCAGCAGCGTTGTGCGGACCGCGGGGATTGCCGCGACTTTTGCCGATGCGGCATCGGCCTCGGGGCCGCGCAGGTCCGGCCGGTTCAGGTCGGCGGGGACAAGGGCGCGGGCGGCGGCCTCTGCGGCGGTGGGGTCGGACGGATCGCCGCCGGCGTCCAGAACCAGACGGCCGACGGCACGGTATAGGAGTCCGGTATCCAGGTAGGGCAGATCGAGCGTCGCGGCGAGCCGGCGGGCGAGCGTTCCTTTCCCTGCCGCTGCCGGGCCGTCGATCGCGATCACCATCCGGTTGTTCACGCCGGGGCCAGCTCCGCACCGGTGCGGTGCATCAACTCCACGAAGCCGGGGAAGCTGGTGTCGATGAACGAGGCATCATCGACCGCGACGGGCTGCTCGGTGGCGGTTCCCAGCACCAGGGCGCTCATCGCGATGCGGTGGTCCATGTGCGTCTCGACCATGCCGCCGCCTGGTGGCGGGCGGCCGATGCCTTGCACGATCAGGTCGTCCCCCTCGATTGCCACACGCACGCCATTCGCGGCGAGCAGTGCGGCGGTCGCGGCGAGGCGGTCGCTTTCCTTCACCCGCAGCTCTTTGAGCCCGCGCATCCGGGTCACGCCCTCGGCGCAGGACGCGGCGACGGCGAGGATGGGGTACTCGTCGATCATGCTGGGGGCACGTTCGGGTGACACCTCGACCCCGCGCAAGGGCCGATGGCGCGCCACGAGATCGCCGACCGGTTCGCCACCCTCGAGGCGGCTGTTCTCCACGACGAGGTCGGCGCCCATTTCGGCGAGCGTGGCGAGCAGCCCGGTCCGCAGCGGGTTCAGACCAACCCGCTCGAGCGTCAGGCTGGAGCCGGGGACGAGCAGCGCGGCCACCAGCGGGAAGGCGGCGGAGGAGGGATCGCCGGGTACGAGGACATCGGCAGCGCGGAGCTCCGGCTGGCCGTGCAGGGTGATCACCCGACCGCGGCCGGCCGGTTCCACTGCGACCTTGGCGCCGAAATGGCGCAGCATGTTCTCGCTGTGATCGCGAGTGGCTTCGGGTTCCTCGACGCGGGTGATCCCGGGGGCGTTCAGGCCGGCCAGCAGGACCGCGGACTTCACTTGGGCGGAGGGCACCGGGACGCGGTACTCCAAAGGCAATGCCTGGGTCGCGCCTTCGATCGCCAGCGGCAGGCGACCGCCCTCGCGTGCGGCGAATCGGGCGCCGCAGGCCGTCAGCGGGTCGATCACTCGCCGCATTGGGCGAGTGCGCAGGCTGGCGTCGCCAGTCATGACGGCGAACAGCGGATGGCTCGCCAGGATGCCGCAGAGCAGGCGGGCCGCGGTGCCGGAATTGCCCATGTCGAGCACGTCCGCCGGCTCGGTCAGGCCGCCGATGCCGCGCCCGGCAACCAGCCATGTGCCGTCAGTGGTTCGTGCCACATCGGCGCCGAGCGCCCGCATGGCGGCGGCGGTGCGGTGCACGTCTTCGCCTTCCAGCAGGCCGGTGATCCGCGTCTCGCCGACGGCGAGTGCGCCGAACATCAGTGCGCGGTGGCTGATCGACTTGTCGCCGGGGACGGCGAGGCGTGCTGAGAGCCCGGTGCGCGGACGGCGGGACAGGAGTCTGGTGGTCATGGTCGCATCCATGGCGGGCGATCAGGGGCTTCTGTCATCGCGCGCGAAGCGAAGCAATCTCCCCGGGGGTGCGCAATCGGCGGGAGATTGCTTCGCGTTGCTCGCAATGACAGGGTGCCGCGTCAAATCGTAATGAACGTACTTAATTTTGCGCGGACGAGCTGCGCGATCTCGAGTGACACGGCATCGTCGGCATAACGGATGGGTCGGGCCTGCGTGTCGATGCTGCGAATGTGGCTGGTCAGGATTTCGCCGGCGATGGTCAGACCTGGCGGCAGAACCACACTGGTCGGGAATGGTCGTACCCGCGACGTGATCGGGCAGACGACGGTCAAACCGGTATTCTCCGTGAAGGCGGCGGGAGATAGGACAAGAGCCGGCCGGCGCCCGCCTTGCTCCCTGCCTTTCGTCGGGTCGAATTCAGTCCAGATCAGATCACCGGTATCCGGCACGTAGCGAGGCGCGGTCATTCCTCGACCACCTCGCGGCCGACATCCGGCCCCCAGTCGAAGGCACCGGCATAGGCTGCTCGCCAGTCTTCCGGGGTCTTGCCTTGGAACAGTCCCTCCAGGGTGAAATGTGGGATCGCGCGGCGAATCACGATGTCGCCGTCATGCGTCTCGATCTCGACATGCTCGCCGTCGCTGAGGCCGACCGCTTTCACGATTTCTGCGGGAAGCCGAATCGCGAGGCTCTTCCCCCATCTGCCGACTGTAATGTGTGACACGCCATCCTCGGGTCTTAGGGATATTCCCAGAATATCTCATCTGACGATTCGGCGTCCCTCTGTCAACTTACAACGCTGCATTTGACAGTATCCGGCGGCGGTGGCATGGCCGCCCGCTTTCCGACCTGAACGAGGCCCTGAATGGTGAGGCCAGAACTCGGAACCAAGCGCGTCTGCGTCGCCTGCAACACCAAGTTCTACGATCTTCTCCGCTCGCCGGCGATCTGTCCGAAATGCGGGACGGAGCAGCCGGTGGAGCAGCCGCGCCTGCGCCGGCCGGGCGGCAACGTCGTCGAGGAGAGGCGGCCGAAGAAGCCCGTGCCAGTCCCCGAAGAGGCGGATGTGGAGGTCGAGGGCGTCGAGGAAGAGGCCGAAGAGGACGTGATCGAGGACGCCGGCGATCTCGAGGACGATACCGACACGATCGGGCCGGATATCGAAGTCGAGCCCGACGCGGACGAGACCGACCGCTGATAGATGGTCATGGCCGGCGACAGCCGGCGATCCGCGACCTGTGTCGGCGCCCGTTGGGAAAGACGTGGATGGCCGGCCTTCGCCGGCCACGACGGAATTGACGTGCGAAATGGCCTGAGCGAGCCTTTCCGCCGGCATCGAAGGGCGCGGCCATGGCGAGCACCTATACTGTCGGCGACCTGGTCGCGGAGTTCCTGTCCGCCTGCGGCGTGACCACGGCGTTCGGGATCGCCTCGGTGCACAACATTCCGATGCTGGATGCGATCGGACGGCGCAACACGATCCGCTTCATGATGGCGCGCGGCGAGCTGGGCGGTGCGCACATGGCGGACGGCTATGCACGAGCGTCCGGCGGGTTGGGGGTGATCTTCTCCTCGACCGGGCCTGGGGCGGCCAATGCGGTCGGCGGGCTGGTCGAGGCGCGGTTCGCCGGATCCTCGGTGCTGCACATTACCGGGCAGACCGCGACGAAATTCGCCGACCGGGCGATGGGCACGGTGCATGATGCGTACGACCAGCTTGGGATGCTGCGGTCGGTGTCAAAGTCGGCCTATCGCATCCGATCGGCGGAGCAGGCGCTGGGGGTGCTGACGCGGGCGGCGACAGACGCACTGACCCCGCCGACCGGGCCGGTCAGCGTGGAGGTGCCGATCGACCTGCAACGTGTGCCGATCGACCGCCCGGCTTTGCTCGACGGGTTCGTTCTGCCTATTCCGGCGCCGGCTGCACCGGCGTTGGCGGAGTTGGATGAGCTGGCGGCTCGGGTGGGGCAGGCCAGGCGGCCGATGCTGTGGGTCGGGGCGG
>Ga0335075_10014630_pt1 | contig 11775 bp, 9 predicted proteins | sample Lox_Sample_24_FD_206723 | JGI IMG/M metagenome (GOLD analysis project Ga0335075, IMG submission 206723) | Soil microbial communities from Loxahatchee National Wildlife Refuge, Florida, United States - Lox_Sample_2.4 | ecosystem: Environmental > Terrestrial > Soil > Wetlands | place: USA: Florida... | reverse complement strand
CAGATATGGCGCAGATTGGAAGGGCGCATCTATCGCAAATAGAAAATGGAGCGGTCGCAGCGCGGATCGATACGCTGCACGCTCTGACAGAATCTCTAGAGATGACCTTGGAAGAGTTGTTTCGCGGACTCTAGGCAATCAATTCCGCAATCGTCCAGATGTGGTCTGTAATGCCCTGCTCCATTGCAGGCGTTACACGAAGGCTACTGTGAACCCTCACGAAATTGTAGTAGGCAAAGTGCAGCGTGTAGGCCGCTTCAAGATTCTCCCACTTCTTACTGAAAGCATTCGTCAGCCGCGTCATGCGGCGCATTCCCATGCGGATAGAAAGATTCTGGCGTTCTACGTGTGACGTGCATATACGGCGATAATCGGGTTTGCCCATGACTGGGACTACCTCCGTATCGACGACTTCAGCGGGGCTATACCGCTGCTCGCCGTCACGCGGAGCGCCGTAGACTTTAATCAACTTGGCGTAATCCACGCGGTCCGCGAGAGTCAGGCCGACAGCACTGGGATAGGCGTGAAACCCATCTGTGGTTAATTGGAAGCGGTCATTCGAAGTGGCATAGCGCAGTTTGTTCATAAAAGCCTCTGTCGAAATCCTGCTGCGCTTGCCCAAATGGAACGCTAGCACCAGTTTTGTATTCCGCTCCATCGCGACAAAACACCATGCATCGCCGGTCGGCGGTCCGGATTCTTCGCCAGGAAGTTTATGGCCTTCTTTCTTGCCGACAAAACCCCAAATCTCATCCGCTTCCACATCCCGCACCGGCAGGTGCTCGATCTTCCGCTGCATGAGGCGGCGGCATTTTTCACCGGCAAGAATCAGAATCCGCATAATTGTGTTGCGGTCTAGATTTGTGATTCGTTCCGTGCTGCGAATTGAATTTCCTTCAAGCAGCAATTGCAGAGCGAGTACGACGCGATCCTGAGGGACATACATCGTGCCCAGCGTGCGCTCGTGGCTTTCCGTATACGTTCTCTTGCAGTTAGCGCAACGGAACCGCCGCAAACCATTACGGTGTTTGCCGAACCGCTGGCAGTCAACGCCGCAGTCTCGACACATCATCGTCTGGACGGATTGGATGTCGTTAATCATGGTTAGATAATACTGCAAGCGCTTGCTGTCTGTCAACGCAAATTTCGAGTAGAAAATGAGTGAACGGTAGCCCCTAGCGGGGATTCTGATGTGGTGGCCCTCGAATTTTGTGCGGTCGCTTCATGTTTTACAGCGTACGGCGTATAGCGCTGTAAAACAATGACTTACGGAAGACTTATACGAGACTTATTGCCTGCCTCTTGTCTAAAATCCACTGACTTTCACTGACTTTAGACTGACCTTTTGCTGACTTTCTGTAAAGTCACTGACCTGTTGAGGCGTTCAGAGAATAGCCTCTCGTATGCTGCAATATGCTTGCGCCTCGGTATAGTCTGTCCGGCAAGATGTTTATAGATTGAGCGCGGAACCACAGATAGGTATTCAGCAATGGCTTCCGCCGTAATGTCACATTCCTGCTGTAGACGTTTGATCTGTTTTCCGATTGATTCGTCCGGTGTCTCGTGCGCTTCCAAGACTACTTCGCTTTTCGGCGGTTCAGGGGCGGTTGCCGGATTTGCCGCCATCCACGTGTAGTGGTGTACCATCCCCGTCAGCGTATCTCGCAAAGCCTTCTCCATCTGCGGTCGCGTAACTCCGTGATAGCCAAGGAGGGATAATGGATCACCTTGGTCGATTTTCTCTACAGCATCCAACACTCGTACGACAGTACGATCAGCCAACAGCGATAGCCACGGAGAGTAGTTCCTGTGATCGCGGAACTGCTGATATTGATCCGCTTCTGTCTTGAAGAGCACGCTGGCATACGTGCGAAGAATGTGGAGAAATTGCAAGGGAAGTTGCGGAGGAACTGGGATTGACGGCGGGATAAACTTCGCAACCCGCATTTCTGCAATGAACGGCCAGTGTTGTCTGTCTACCCCATGGAGCAATTGACGGATTTGCTCTTGGACAATCGGATCGAGTGGTGGTCGTTCAGGATCGTTCATCGCTCACATCCTCGTGCAGAGTGATCATTCTATCCGCTCATTGGCATTAGCGCGGCAGTATGTACCAACCGGGATAACCGTGATTCCCAGTCGCGCCTATGCGCCGTATGCGGCCAGCATCCTCTAATCGCTCCAAACTATCCGCTACCGTGTTATGGTCCAGCGATACTGCTGTGACGACCTCGTCTGTTCGAACCACTTCGATCCCTCCACCAGTCTGCGGTCTTCCCCGCTCTGACGGAGCGGGAAACTCCACTGCTTCCAGAACTAGTGCGTCTACCTCAGCGCTGTGTTTCGCCTGTCTCTCATCTTTCCACTCTTTGTAACTGCCCCAACGCCAGCGAAACGCAGCTCCTACCAAGCCACCTATGAACCCGAATACTCCAGATATGGTCCAGGTGCTCCAGTGGTTCACACACGCGTACCAGATGCTTTCCATAGGCGAGAAGTATAATGCCAGCGTTCTGACTTCTCTTAGGATGTTTCGGAAAAAGCGGAAGGCTAGCTCGACCCCAAAAGCCTAGGAGGAGTCTGATTCCTTGCGGGGTCTGCCGCCGCCGCGAACTTTGCGCTTGGCCGCAATCTGGCGAAAGTAGTCACTGCCGCGCTTGGCGGTTTGGGAACCGCCTTTTCTGCCTAAGAGCGCTGCGGCTGGCAGTTTTTCTTGCTTGAACAGGTCATCTGTAAGAGCTATCGCCGCTTTGAGCAGTTCCCGGCATCGCACAGTGCGGTTTTCTGGAAGATCGGTCGTGGACAGGATCAGGTCCGTTTCCGAGAGCAGCCGTTTCAGTGTTCCAACTTCTTGGCGCGATGTTGGCATGTCTCAACGATACGAGTAGTGCTACAGTCGCGCAAGCGATTGCTGTTTTCCATCAACGCACATTTAAGACACCACCCAAACTTCTGATCGGTTTGCCAATGCTCTGTCGCTGTGTACAATTTCGGCTCCTGTGAGGATGAGTTACGCCCCCTCTTATCTGTGAGCTTGTTAAGCGCGTAACAGGGAATTGCCATTCCCTGTTATTAGTTAGTAATTCACTGATACGGGATTGAGAATTCCCTGCTAAATTTGGGGACTAGATCTGCCTTCGGGACCATAACCCCTCTTGGTTCAGAGTAATAGAGTGATCTCCACCCCGAAATATGTGAGCTAATTTTGCAATATTCCCTGTTAATTTCCCTGTTAGCAGGGAATTGGTTCCTAGAGAGCAGTTTGCTCAAGCCTCCGTCCACCGCCAGAATCTTCTAAGGTGATTGGAATCAGTTCCGAGGTCACCGTGTTACACATCGTGTGACACTTTTGACGGTCTCAAAAAAATAAGAGATAAACGTCCGCCATCCCGCCAAATTCGTATCGGGTAATGAGAGCCGTCTTCGCGCCCAACTCCGCCGCACGAATATGGCGGCGTGTCCCATCCTCATTGAGATTGGTGCATGCAGCATTGACCGCGATGCAGATCAACTCGATGGTCTTACGCGGAAGAATCCCGCTGGTCCACGGATTCGTGGTCATCTTGAAGCACTGTTCGGCCCATACCGTGTCCCACTCTCGGGGAGCTTGGCCAAAGAGACATCCCAGGGACCGGTTTCCTTCCCTTGCTCGACGATCGTTTTCTTATTTGAAGCCGTGTGCTCATCTCCTACTTTGTTGCGGCCAAAGCCTGGTCCTTGTTGCCGTGCGCTATCTCTAGCTCAGAATGGGTTCGAACTTGCCACGGCCAGCACCCTTCTATCTCTACCGACATGGCCCAGCCTAATAAGGTGCGAACCAGTACCAACAAGCCCAGCACCACGACATTCTTCACCGTAGGATCAAAGCTGACGGTTCGGACCATATCCGCCGTGACCATCAGCTCCAATCCCAGTAATACGCTCTACCGAGTACATTCCTGTATTGCTCATATGCACCTGTTTTTCCCAGCTGAAACAGGTAACGGACGGCACCGCGCCGGACTGCCAGGATGAGGACTGCGCTCACGATGACCACGACCGCCAGCAGCTCGATTCCAAGGGCCGCCAATTCGACGATGAGGTGCAACGTTTGGGTCACGTGACCGTTCATGATTGGCTTTCCCGCGTCGGCTCCTTTTCCCCGTGTTGGCCGGTGACGCGTCGAGAGCCACCATGATTTTCCTGTCCAGGGCCTTGACCGGATAAGTGACGACACCGTAGTCCTTAACATGCAACGTGCATCCCGTAGACGCTGGCTACTATCGATATAATGGAGGCAGCCTGTTAGGGAATAGAATGTGGCGGATGTAGAGCTAAACCGCATTCACAAACTCGATGAGCCGGTTCCGGCAAAATATCTCTAGTGGCGGACGGAGGTTGCGCAGGGCTTCTTCGCGCTCTCAAGAGCGTGGCCAAGAAAAACTAGCGCGAATGCAACCAAGCCTTTCTGAGTCCCCGCGCATCGTATTGATATCAAACCATTGCAACTGAATGTGACGTTATCCGCTGGCAAATTCGCCACGCTCAAGGCCATTAAAAAAATATGACAAAAGCCCATCAACATCCTCTGCAAAAGATACTTGAAAGTCGGATCGCCATCATTGATGGGGCGATGGGCACGACCATCCGCACTTATGGAATGAAGGAAGCGGACATCCGGGGGAGCCGCTTCCAGGACTCGACGAAGGATCTCCTGAACAATGGAGACCTTTTCTCTCTGACTCAGCCGGATATGATCTGCGACATTCATCGCCGTTTTTTGCAAGCCGGTGCGGACATCATCGAGACGAATACTTTCGGCGCGACGAGCATTACGCAGAGCGAATTCTTCGTGGACGATCCGCGCGAGCATGGCGGCCGGAAGGACCCTGGGTTCTATCAAAAGGTTATCGAGGATCCATTTCTCAACAGTCTGGCTTGGGAGATTAATGAGAAATCGGCGCAGCAGTGCCGTGAATGGGCCGATCGGTTTAGCAATGAAACAGGGCGGCAGCGGTTCGTGGCGGGGGCAATCGGGCCGCTGACGGTGTCTCTTTCAAATTCACCGGATGCCGATGATGCCGGGTTCCGGGTGGTGACCTTCGATCAGGTGAAAGCTGCCTACATCCAACAGGTGCGAGCCCTGATCGCCGGCGGTACGGATCTGCTTTTAGTTGAGACGATCTTCGACTCACTGAATGCCAAGGCAGCGCTGGTCGCGATACGTGAAGTGTTCGATGAGGACGGCAAAGAGTTGCCGGTGATGATATCGGCGGCGGTGGGGCGTGGGGGGGAAACGTTGATTTCCGCGCAGACCACGGAGGCGTTCTGGAACGCGGTGCAGCATGTGAAGCCGCTGTCGGTGGGACTGAACTGTTCTCTCGGGCCCGATCTGATGTATCCGTTTCTGGAGGAGCTTTCGGAGAAGGCGGATGTGGCGATCTCGTGCTATCCGAATGCGGGATTGCCGAATCCGCTGTCTGAGACCGGGTTCGATCTGGGGCCGGAGGACATGGCGCGTTACCTGGCGAACTTTGCGCGAGGAGGGCTGATTAACATAGCCGGCGGTTGCTGCGGCAACACGCCTGAGCACATTGCGGCGATTGCGAAAGCGCTGGAAGGGCAAGCTCCGCGGAAATGGGGAGTTGCTGCGACTGAAGAGGCGACTGCGACGCCCGCCGAGTCTGAGATCGAGAGCAGAGCATGAGTGTGGACAGGGAGACGAAGCCGCTTCGCCTGTCGGGGTCGCAGCCATTTACCCAGCAGCCTGGCGTTTTCATCATGATCGGCGAGCGGACTAATGTGGCCGGTTCGCCGAAGTTTGCGAAGCTGATTAAGGAAGGTAAATACGAGGAAGCGGTAAGCGTGGCTCGGCAGCAGGTCGAGAATGGAGCGAATGTTCTCGACATCTGTATGGACGAGGGCATGATCGATGGCGTCGCAGCAATGACACGCTACCTGCAATTGTTGGGCAGCGAGCCCGAGGTCGCCAAGGTGCCGTTCATGGTGGACTCCTCGAAATGGGAGGTGATCGAGGCGGGCCTCAAATGTCTGCAAGGCAAGGGCATCGTCAACTCGATATCGCTGAAAGAAGGCGAAGAGAAGTTCCGCAAGAACGCGGCTACAGTGTTGAAATATGGTGCGGCAGTCGTAGTGATGGCCTTCGACGAACAGGGACAGGCCGCGACGTACGAGGAAAAGATCCGCATCAGCGAACGCGCTTATCGGATACTGGTCGACGAGGTTGGGTTTCCGCCGGAAGACATTATCTTCGACCCGAATATCCTTACCGTTGCCACCGGCATGGAGGAGCATAACAATTACGCCGTCGATTACATCAGGGCTACGCGTTGGATCAAGACTAACCTGCCGCATGCAAAAGTCAGCGGCGGCGTATCGAATATCTCGTTCAGTTTTCGAGGCAATAATAAGGTGCGCGAGGCCATGCACTCTGCGTTCCTCTATCACGCCATTGCGGCCGGCATGGACATGGGTATCGTCAATGCCGGGATGCTCGAGGTATACGAGGAGATTGAGCCTGCGCTGAAAGAGCTGGTTGAGGATGTACTGCTGAACCGCCGCCCGGACGCAACCGAACGACTGGTGGAGCACGGTGAATTGCTGAAGAACGTCGGCGCGGTCGCGAGCGAAAAGAAGGCCGAAGAATGGCGAAACGGCACAGTGGAGGAGCGCCTTTCTCACGCGCTGGTCAAGGGGATTGACACCTACATCGAGCTTGACGCGGAAGAAGCCCGCATCAAGCTAGGCCGTCCTCTATTGGTGATAGAAGGCCCGCTGATGGCGGGCATGAGCGTGGTGGGAGACCTGTTTGGAGCCGGCAAAATGTTTTTGCCGCAGGTGGTGAAGTCTGCGCGAGTGATGAAGAAGGCGGTGGCTCACTTAACTCCGTTCATGGAAGCTGAGAAAGCTGCCATGGCAGCGTCCGGCGAAGCGGTCAAAGCGCAGGGAAAAATTGTACTTGCGACGGTCAAGGGCGATGTACACGATATCGGGAAAAATATCGTCGGTGTCGTCCTCGCGTGCAATAACTATGAAGTGATCGACATGGGAGTGATGGTCCCCTGCGAAAAGATCCTCGAGCGCGCCAAAGCAGAAAAGGCAGACCTGATCGGCCTGAGCGGCCTGATTACACCGTCTCTTGACGAGATGGTGCATGTAGCGCGCGAGATGGAACGTCAGGGTTTCAAGTTACCGCTGCTTGTCGGGGGAGCAACCACCAGCCGCAGGCACACGGCTATCAAGATTGCTCCTCACTACAGTGAGCCAGTTGTGCACGTGCTGGATGCCAGTCGAGCGGTGCCTGTGACGACCAGCCTTTTGAGCGATGAGGGTAAGCCCGCATTCCTCGCGCAGTACCGTGCTGACTACGAGGCGCTTCGCAAGGCCCATGCCGCGCCGCGCCAAACGGTTGTTTCACTTGAGGTCGCTCGCACAAGACGGACGCCGATCGAATGGCGTGCCGAAGACTTGCCGGCGCCAGGGTTTACCGGGGTGCGCGTGCTGGATAACTTTCCGCTGGCGACGCTGCGCGACTTTATTGACTGGACGCCGCTTTTCCACGCATGGGGACTGAAGGGTGTTTATCCCCGGATTCTTGAGGATAATCTGCAGGGCGAGCAGGCGCGCCAGATGTTTGCCGACGCTAATGTTCTGCTGGATCGCATGATCGAGGAGAACCTGATTACGGCGCGCGGCGTCTATGGCTTTTTTCCTGCGAGTGCAGTGGGCGACGATGTCGAACTATACACGGATGCTACGCGCGAGACGGTGCTGGAGCGATTTCATTTTCTTCGCCAGCAGGCCAACAGGGAAGGCAGCGAACCGTGCCGGTCGCTGGCAGACTTCATCGCCCCTAAGGAAACAGGGCTGCCGGATCATATCGGCGCGTTTGCGGTGACCAGCGGAATTGGGCTGAAAGACCTGTGCGATCGATTCAGGGCCGATAACGACGATTACAACGCGATCATGGCGGAGGCAATTGCGGATCGTCTGGCTGAGGCTTTCGCAGAATGCCTGCATAAGCGCGTACGAGAGGAGTGGGGTTATGGTCGTTGCGAATGTTTGAGTCCTGCGGATCTAATCCAGGAGAAATATCGCGGAATCAGGCCAGCCGCGGGTTATCCGGCATGCCCGGACCACACGGAGAAGGGAACGCTGTGGCGTTTGCTCGATGTGCAGACCAACACTGGAATGCTGATCACGGAGTCGTTCGCGATGTGGCCGGGCTCAAGCGTGAGCGGGCTCTATTTTGCCCATCCGCAATCGCGATATTTCAGTCTGGGGAAGATCGACCGCGATCAGGTTGTTGATTATCACGAGCGCAAAGAAATGAGCGTAGCTGAAGTCGAGAGATGGCTCGGTCCAAACCTGAATTACGATCCGGGGGAATAGCGTACAGATCGGCGGGCGGCTTGGATGGGGCCGGTTTTGTGGGGAAGATGGGGTGCGTAGTTGAAGGATTATACGGGCTAGTTGAAGGATTATACAGGCTATTTGAAGGATTGTGCAGGCTAATTGAAGGATTATGCAGGGCATCTTTTGTGGCAAGTACTTTGGTTGCAGTTGGATGAGGTGGAAACCTCATGTAAATCGGCTTTTTAGGGCCGATTTCTGGAAAAAATGAAGAGCGGTGGGTGGTCCTCCGCGCGATTTTGAACCTGCTCCTGGTTCAGGCGACGGGTGCTCTCCTCTATTCTATCAATTTCGAGATGGTTGAAGCGCCACACTGCTGGCCGCGCGGGGTGATGGCCGCACGGGCATACTCTGCGCGCGATAGTGTGCGGCATACAGTATCGAGCAGCGTGGTACTGTGTGGCGCACAGTATCCGCACCGCGCGGAGAGGTGGAGGGCCGCTTTCCGGGGGGAATTCGAAGGAAGCCAGGATCGCACAACTTTCCGAGGGGTGCTGGCCGCACGGGCATACTGGCGCGGACAGGGCTGATCCATTGACGAGGAGGAGGGTCGGGAGGTGAATCTGGAACCGTGTTCGCGTAGGTGAGGGCGTGAGGAGAGCGATCTATTCCGCGTGATCATTATCGGTCAAATGGCGGCAATCTCGCCGCAACTTTGGGTCGCCGTTTATTTCGTCTTCATCGGGATTGAATACAGCTTTGTCATTGCGGTGCCGTAATTGCCGAGGTGGTAGATGGATGCCCCGACCGGCGAAAACGTGAAGGTATCGAATGGTTCGGCGAGCATGGAGTTGAGGAAGGCGATGGTGCCGACGCCGATGGTGACGTGCGGGCTGTAGTTCTCTCCGCTGTGTTCGGGCACGAACACTGCGATGTAGTGAATGACCGGTGCCAGGATATCTGGATCCTCAGGAGTTGTGACGAACGCGGCTGCGGTGCCGCTGGGTGCGACGTACGGTTTGGTTGCATCGATGAGTTCCTGCTGCAGGCGGAGCAGGTCGGGAGTGGGCTCGATGACGATGCCGCCGAGGCCGATGTCTTTATCTGGGATGTAGTAGTACTTGAAGGCCTTTAGCTTCCAGCTGGTTGGATCTTCCTTGGCAAATACTGCGGCGGCGGCCTGATAGACCTTGGCCAGGTCGGCGGTGTAGACGTAGCGCTGCAGCACGGAGACATGGGGCGCATGAGCGCCGCCGAGCGTGAAGCCGTGCGGGAAGTTCTGCAGCAGGCGGGCATTCGCGGCTTGAGCATGCTGGATCATGGTGGAGTCGGGATCGAGCAGGATGTCGATGGCGGTGACGGTCTTGTCTCCCGCTACGGTGGAGTCTTGCTGTGCTTTGACAGTGGCGGATTGCATCGTGATTCCACACGCAATGGCCCCACAGAGGAGCATGTGCATTGAAGTATTCGCTCTGAATTTCATGGCCATTCCCTTTCAGTTTGGTTTTTGTTGCGAAACGCGGAGAATTATTTCTCGAAGGCAAAGACTCGGTTCCAGTCGTTTTTCATGCTGACGACGATCCAGCCGTTCTTGATCGCCAGGTCGTAGTAGCTCTGGGGAAACGCACCCATTGCAACGTGGGGTAATCCCTTGGCCGGTCCGTAGGCATATTCGCGCACGGGGTCATCGTGAAGGATCAGCATGGCGAGTCGCGCACCATCTCCAGCGCTGGTGTATTCGAGCATTTGCTGATCGCCGGGAGTGTTGCCGAACGACGCGCGAGGGCGGCGACCGATCATCAAGTGGATGCCTTCGACCTTGCCCGCATAATCGACGTTCAGTAGAAGCTTGGGAACCTTGATCAGGATCGGTTTGCCGCTGGCGTCATAGCTGAACGTAGTGGCGCTCATGGTGCCGATGACCTGTTCCGGGGGAATGCCATAGGTCTTTTCTGCGTATACGCGCAAAAAGTCCTGACCGCCTCCAGTGACGATGTAGGTTTTGTAGCCGTTGGCCCTTAGATACTTCAGCAGCTCCTGCATGGGCTGATAGGTGAGTTCGGTGTAGGGGCGCTTCCAACGCGCGTCTTTTGCGGTGGCGAGCCAGTGGCTGACGTCGGCCTGAAACTGGTCCGTGGTCATGCCGGTGAGTGCGGCCGCAAGAAGAGTCTCCAGGTCTTTCATGGGCAGCCTGGCAATGGCCGCCTGGTCACCGGAGAGAACGGTCTTGAAGGGCTCGACGTCTTTCAATTCCGGCCTGGCGGCGACGATCGCGGGCACGCGGTCAAGGCAATATATGCCGATGGTAGGGAATGGTTGCTCCACCCAAAGAGTGCCGTCCTGATCGAATGTGGCGATGCGATCTTCTGGAGCGACGAATTGGGGGCTTTTGGGGTCTGTGGTTGCGCGGACAAAATTTACGATGGATTGCTTTGCCGGTCCGGGATTCCACGATGGCAGCGGGTCGGGTTTCTGCGCGAGAGTGGTTCCTGCGGTGAGAACTGCGAAGATTGCGAGGATGATGCCGCGAGTGATCAACGCGGGACCGCGAGGAGCTGGCTTCATAGAGGGCCGCTTTCCGGGGGAATTTTCAGGAAGTCAGTATCGCACAACTTTCCCGGTGATCGAGGGCAAAAGGGAACCACGCTGCGGAGTGCGGCCTCGAAGATTTCGGTGCGAGTAGAAGTACCAGGTCCCTCCATTGCGGGTGGTCGCCACGGCGAGTGGGAATGTCAAATCTTTTTCGGGGTGACGAAGTTTTTTTACTCCCACCCTTCGCATAGGGCGCGAAGGATGGGGCACCCGGCAGTCTGTGTCACCAACACGCGCCTGTGTTTTGTCGGGACGCCATGGAACTGCCTGTCCGAAAGGCAGCGTTTGGTTAGTTCGCCATGAACCGAGACTCAGCGAGGGACAAAGGAGCACATGATATCTTTGTCACCTCCGTAGTGGACTATAGCCACAAACGGTGTAGTAGGCGTCCAAGCTGGAGATTCTACGCTTAGGTCGAAGGCGTTTGGAGCCAGTCTTGCCGGGCCAGCCCCCATACTCATATTCCCTGATCCGATCGGGCCGATCATCGCTGTTTCTAGGTACGCATTGCAGACGACTCTCATATTAACAGGCGTCACGCTCTTATTAGTGAGTAACAAAAATCGTACAGTTTTGATTTCGTTTTTATCTTCCTTGTCAAAGAAAAGCACTGTGGTCTTCTGCTCCGACGGGGTTAGCAATTTGATTGCTTGCGTCTGACAATTATTTATGGTGTTTTGCTGGTCCCTATTTTGCTTTCCCAGCGTATCCATCACGCCAGCTTGATATTGGCACCTGCCCTTAAGATCGGCGTACTCTCCTCGCAGGTTTCCAATCTCTCTTTGAAACTCAGCGGCCTGGTCCGCTTCCCATTTTTTGGATTGAATCAGC
>Ga0335075_10014629_pt1 | contig 11775 bp, 13 predicted proteins | sample Lox_Sample_24_FD_206723 | JGI IMG/M metagenome (GOLD analysis project Ga0335075, IMG submission 206723) | Soil microbial communities from Loxahatchee National Wildlife Refuge, Florida, United States - Lox_Sample_2.4 | ecosystem: Environmental > Terrestrial > Soil > Wetlands | place: USA... | reverse complement strand
GCCAAGAGCGTCAGCATGCACACCCCTTTCGACCCGAAACCCCATTACTTGCAAGAGATTCTGGCCGTCAGCACGGACAGAAAACCGGCCCCTTTAGGAGCTACTTTTTCCGCGGCAAGTAGCTAGCCTCACCTGACGTGCAGCAGCGACCCCTTCGCCTTCCATCGGCCACCCGGACACCAGCGCACCCCCACCCACACCACCAAACCCCAACGTCGAAGCCTGCGCGCCTGCGGCCGCCCACGACTGTGACGCGCTCAGACCCCACGTCAACACACCAACGCAGAACAACAAACACAGCGATAGCCCTCGCGCGTAGCGCCCCATAGCACGCCCCCAACCCCAGGCACCCAGCCCAGATCAGTCTCGTTGAAACGGTTGCGACGAGCAACATAGGCGTTTGGCTATCTGGAAGTCAAGACGCAAATTTGCCTCTGAGGCTACGAAACGTCGGCGTTTATCGGAGTGTACAAGCGCGTGTCAGATCGTGCTTGCGCGACAGCATCTAGAAATTCGCCAGGGGCGACGCCGAGCGTATCCGCGATCGCTAGTAGTGTGGACAGGCGTGGCTCATGGCGGCCCTGCTCGATCCTTGATATGAGGGATCTGGAGACCAAGCACGCCTCAGCTAGCGCCTCTTGTGAATACCCATGCTCCTGCCGTAGCTGACGAACCTTCAGGGCCACTGCTTGGCGTATTTCACGGGCTCGCTTGGCAGTGGGGATCTCCGCGGGCTCGTCGCGCATTGTTTGCATCTAACCGCCGCCCGCCGAGCGCCCCCGTGTGGTCACCTGGACCGGAAGACGGCGTCGTGTTCGGGCATGGCGTCGGCTGGCTCGCGACGCGCCTTCGCTACTCGAAGCCGAGCCACAGACTGCTCGATTGTGTGGGGGAGCCGGAGCGGGACTCGCCAGGGTATGCCACTCGTTATGTATCAGGCCGAGACCCGCTACCCAAACAGGCGATACTGGGAGGAGGACAAGCCATACCCTGATCCTCGCTATCCCCGTTGAGCTCCAGGAGATATCGGTAACACGCAGGAATGCCGGAACGATGACTACTCTGACCCTCATGCCGCGCTGGGGCTTCACGGTACTCTGCATCCTTTCGCGAAAAGGATGCCGCGGCTGCGTTTGGAGTTGGGGCATATAAGGGGGACCTTGCTTTCCCATTGTCCAATGAGATTCCCCCGCGGCCTAAAGGACTCTGAGCTCGTCCCGAATCCGCCAGCCTGTGTGCATGAGCAGTACAGACGGACAACCCGCAAATGCTCCCTGCGCACCAGCCCGGGGATCATCGTCGCCCGGGTATCGGTGAGCATGCCCGCGTGCGCGCGCTGGCCAGAGCGTGACGTCGTCGGTGTGCGCCCTGTCTGGATGCTCTTTGTCGAGGCCGCCACGCGTGCAGACAATAGTGCGCAGGCGAGCGCGCCGCTCGGACGCTCGAGCCGCCACGCCTACGCACCGGTGCGTAGTGGCTCGAGTTGTCGCTTGCGTCGCCATGCGGCGTTGTTTGGCTTGGCGTCGTCGGGCTCGGCCCATTCGTGCAGGCAATAGTCGGCGTGGGCTAGCTGCGCGCAGCAGTGGTTCACCCGGCGACCGAGCGCCAGCCAGGCTTGGGAGCCCGCGGGCTCGCCGGCGAGCAGGCCGATCCCCTGCTCGAGCGCCTGGCGCAGCGCGTCGTGTAGCGCCTGGCGTTCCTGGCGGGCCTGCTCGCGCGCCTGCCGCCACTCCCGGTGTTGGGGGGCCTCGGGCAACCCGAGCGGCTCGCCCGCCCGCTTGGCCCGGGCAAGGCGCCTGCGCCCGCTCGCGGTAAGCCCCCACGCACTCACTCCCAGACGACGAAACTGGCGGACCGCGCCGGCCTCGATCAACGCGTCGACCTGCGGGCGCAGCTTGCGGGTCACAGGACCCCTCGCCGCCAACCCCAGGTGGGCCGGGATTTCCGCCCAGCGCACCCCGTCACTGTCGCTATGGCGTTCACCGCGCGCGATCGCGGCCAACACCAACACGTCCGCCACAGGCTCAAACCCGCGAGCACCATCCACACCGCGCGCACCCGCACGGGAGCCGCTGCCCGAGGGGCCACGGCCGGCGCCCATCACCGGCCCCCCGTCAGCTTCAGCCACCAGAGCACCTGCGCGCCACTGCGCTGCGGGCTAGCGACCGGAAAGAACGCCTTCTCGACCCGCCCCCCACGAACCACCATCACCAGCCGGCGATACCAACGCACCCCCGCCCAGATGAAGGTCGGCAGCCCGACCGCGTCCGCGAGCGACAACCCCGGGTCACTCCACAGCTCATGACCCACACGATGCTCGACCCTGCTCGCCTCAAGCACCCGCGCGGGCTGGCTGCTCACGCCCACCGCCGTAAGACAGTACGCCAGCAGGTCCTCGCGGTGGCGCTCAAACGCCCTGTGCTGCGCCACATCCCCCAACCCGCTCCCGGACCCCCCATCAGGAGACCACGGGCCGCCGGGGAACAGATAGATCACCCGCCCAAGATCACACTCGCCCTGCAACCACACCACCTCCCCGGTCGACATCTCCAGCGCGAGCCGAGGCAGCGCCCGCCCCGCCAGAGCACCAGCGACCCCCCGCGCGTGCCCGCGCGAGCCCACCCCCACACGCCCACACGGCGACGGACCCTCACCCGCTCCGGCCAGCGGCGCAGCCATCGGGACCACATCCCCGAGGCGCACACCGCGACGCCCAAGCGCCGACCCGCCCCCACGCTCAGCTCCCACGAGCACCACCAACACTCGGCCGAGCCGCCGACGCGCCCAGCACCCTCGGCCGGCGGTAGCGCCGCGAGAGCGGATCCTGCTCGAGCAACCCCACCGCCCGCAACGCATACACATACCGGTGGGTCGTCCCCGGCGAAAGCCCCACCAGCCCCGCGGCCGCGGTCAACTCGAGATCGCTGCCGTCACACGGAAACGCGACCAACACCAACAGCGCGTGCAACGCCGCCCTCGAACACCTCGGGTCACCCAGCAACGGCACCGCGACATCACGCAACCGCTCAAAATCGTCCAGCCCCGCCAGCAAGCGCGCCAAGCCGCCTGCTCCCGCAGCATCTCGCACGACCTCAGCGACCTGCTCCTCGCTCAACGCGACCATCACGCCACGAGCAGCCCTCACCACGAGACCAGGCTCCGACTCGATGTGCGCAGCGCGAAGGTGCGCGCGACCGCCCGGAATCCGTCTTTGGGCGCTGCGCTCATCCTTCCTTGCCTCCGCGGGGTTGTTTGACCTGGGCGCGGCGGTAGCGTCGTGAGTGGGGGTCTTGCTCGAGCAGTCCGACTGCCATCCAAGAGCAGACGTAGCGGTGCGCCGTGCTCGGCGAGCAGCCGAGCTTGGCGGCGACCTCTCTTAGGTCCATTTGACCGCCGTCTGCCGGGAACGCAGCGAGCACCAGCACCGCGCGCAGGGTCGCGCGCGAACACCGCGGATCGTCCATCTGAGATATCGCGCCGCGCACGGCCTCGATATCGTCGACGCCCGAGAGGACTCCTGCGAGACCCGGTCCAGCAGTGGCGTCTCGTACAACCTGGGCGATCTGGCGGTCGGTCAAGGTGATCGTCACGTCATGACTTGGGTCAATCTGTGGGGTCGAGCGGCGCCTTTTGCCGGGAGCGGTCCTGGGGCCCGCCGCCCGGTTGGGATTCTTCGATCCATTCGTCACCGTGGCGCCATGATGGCTGCTCACGTTCCGAGCCGGTAGTCGCGGCTGACTATTTAGTTCTAGTTATCCGATCGGCGTGCCGAGTGCGGAAATAGCTACCGCCGATCAGCGGGAACTGCGTCCTTTGGCGATCACGCGGACCGCTGCGCATATGCGATACGCCATGTCCGCAGCACCGGCAGCAGCAGCTGGGTAAGCGAGCCACCAGCGCGTATCAGCGCCGTCGTTCCGCCGCGCAGCTGCGGTTCGCGCGCGGCGTCCTTGGAAAGGTACATCGCGATCATCGCCGTCGCGACGACGGTGTGCCGGTGACCGTTGCGCAGCGCCTGGGTCCCTGCGACCGATCTGTGGATCAACTCGCAGATTGCGAGCACGGCCGTCGCGGGGTCCGGGTAGTGATCGACGTAGCTATGGTCGCCATTCTCAAGGTCTTCGGCCTGGTCGACGTAGCTGTCGAGCATCGTCGTCGTCGCGGAAAGCCACGGACAGTAGGCGGCGTACACGTCGGCGATCTCGCTGGTAGAGCACCGCGGCTCGGCAGCGAGGGCAAGCAGTGCGTGGATCGCCAGGGGGGCGCTCGCGGCGCCTGAGAGCTCCCACCAGCGCGCGGGCTGTTCGCTGGGGTACTCGCTCGATACCCACCGCTTCAGCTCGGCCTCCCTCTCGCGCGGGTCGGGGTGGTGGTTGAGTGCCAGCACCTGCGCTCGGTATGCCTCGCGAACTGCGAGCTCGCGGACCAGCGGATAGGAGGGAAGGGCTCGGCACGCCTCGCGGCAAGTCTCAACCAGAGCGCGCAGGTAGCCACCGTCGTCGCCCCACGGGTGATGACGGTAGTAGTCCGACACTGGAGCGTTGGGGTCGATCGCCTCGGGGATCGCTAGGTGTAGCTGGCGTCCGTTCAGGGTCCCCACGTGGGCGGCGCGCTCGTTGAGATTGTCGAGGAAGTCCCAGATGAGCTCGTAGGCGATGAGCAGGCGTAGAAGCTCACGGTTGCGTCGTTTGGGCAATGTCCAAAACAGCGCCGCGCCGTGTGCATGGGTGCGCTTGTGCTCGATGACATAGATCGCGTCCTTGCGGATCGGCTCGTCGGGGATCGTCTCGGCGTAGGCTCGCCAGCGACTGATCTCCTTCGAGGCCGCGTGCAGGCCTCCGAGCAGCTCGCGCGCGGCCGCCCGTGCGAGCGCCGACAGCTGGCCGATGCTCAGCGGAGCCGGATTGCACGCTAGAACGCGCGGAATTGTTCTGATTTTAAGCCGATTGCTCGACTAGTCTGAAAGACCGGTGGCCGGCCCACGCGCAAGGAAATACCCGGGCACCGCCGCGATCGCCACCGCGAGCACGCTTGCAAACACGAAACTGCCGAGCGCGAGCGGCACCGCGAGCGAGAAGATCACGGGAAAGCCCGTGACACGGAGGATCGCGCGGCTTCCCACGACCTGCCCGCAAAGCCCGAACACGGCGCCGATCGCGCAGCCGGAGCCGAGCAGTATCACGCTCTCGAGCAACAGTGCGCGCCAGATAGCAAGATCGGAGAGGCCGTCGAGCTTCAACCGCGCCAGACGAGCTCGGCGCTGCCAGACCATGCTGCCCATCGCGGCAGCCATCGCCAGGATGGACGCGATCAAAACGAGCGCCGTAATCGCCGTGAGCCGCGATAGCCCTTGGCTCGCCTCGCGATAGTGCCGCTGCTCCCGTTGAAAGGCGCTTTCGGCGGTCAGGCCAGTGTTTGGACCTAGCGACTTGCCGATCAGACGATCCACGGCGATGCTGGAGCTGCGGGTTGAGAGGATGACCTGGAAGGCGCTCACATCGGCGCTCCCCCACGCGCGGGCGAACTCGTCGGCGTTGAGGATCATCGCTCCGGAGGGCCAGCCGAGGTTGGAGATGACACCCGCAAGACGAACCGTCGTCGGTTCTGGCGAGGGCAGCGTGAAGGCCTGTCCGATCCGAAGGTGATGTTCGGATGCGAGCGCTCGCGAGACGACCACCCACCCGCCGGCGCGGATACGAGCCGTCACCAGCGCGAGGTTCCCTTCGACGAGCTCGGCTGGAGCTATGGGCCGGTGCACGGCGGGGGATGGTGCGAGCACCCACACGCGCCTGACGCCGTAGTCGAGGAAGTCGCCACGGTAGGGGCGCACTTCGCGCACGCCGGACAACGATTCGAGCAGCCGACCCGATTCGTCCGAGAACGGGACCGTCGCGAAGGCGTCGGATTCGGCGGTCGGCGTAACCCAAACATCGGCCGTCGAGTCGATCGCTCTGGCCGATGCGTCAAGGCCCCGTTGAAGATCCATACGCGTGCCATCGATCGCGACGCTGCCGAACACGGCAACTGCCCCAGTCGCAGCGATCGCCACTGTTCGACTCCAGCCGGGGGCCGAACGCAGCTCTCTGACCGCCACGAACGGGGCCGTCGCCTTGAGGTCGAGCGTGAGCCACTCGACGAGCCCAAGGACAGACCTGAGCAAGCTCGGCAGCAGCGACAGCAGCGCGATCGTTAGCGCCGCGACACCAACGACGGCCGCCGCGGGCGCCATAGTCACGACGAGCACCGTGACCGCCAAACAGGCGAGTCCCACCAGCGGCATCACAGGACGCCGCGACCGACGCCAACGGGTTCGCGAGCCCGTGTCCGCATCCGACATTTGCGTGACGACGTCGCGCAGCGGCAGCATCACTCCCGCAGCTGCAGCCAGCATGCCCCCCGCGACAGCGACGGCGACGCTCTGCCACGTGACGATCCGTTGCGAGCCCACAGGAAACGCGAAGGAGAGAAAGCCTGGGCTCGCGTTGAAGACACGAGCCGAGAGCAGATCGCCGAGCGCCAAACCAGCGAGCGACGCGAGCACCCCCAGCACGAAGGAGTCAAACAGCAACACCTCGGCCAACGACCGCGGGTCATAGCCATCTAGCTGAAGGTCCGCGATCAGCGCGCGTCGGGCCGGTACGGTCAGCAGCATCGCGTTGAACGCGAACAGAAACCCGACGAGCGCACTGATCACCGCAAACAACGTCGTCGACTCGTTTGTTGGAGCGGCGGCATTCGCGAACAGCCTCGCGTCGTAGGTCGCCGGCTCCACATTCAGATGGCCCGCGGCTAGCGCAACCAACGCGGTCTTGACCTGCCGTTCCTGCCCAGCTTCCGGCCGCACGAAGATGCGCGAGACGCGGCCCGTCATGCCGGTGATGTGCTGCGCGTAGGCGAGCGGCGCGAGCGCGACGGGGCTGTCCGCGAGCGCTCCCACCTCGCCTGCTTCAAGCGTGACGCCCAGCAACGCCCGGATCATCCTAGCCGCGAACTGAAGCTTGACCACCTGCAAAGAGCTCACACCGATCTGCTTTGCGATAGGTAGCGGCAGCGCCAGCGCACGCTGTCGGGCGAGCGTCACAGCACGGAAGTCCTTCAGCAGCGAGCCGCCAAGCCCCACGAATCCTGGGTCCGCTCCGATCAGCTCGACCGACTTCGACCCGTCGGGCCCCACCACGTTGACCTGCTCTTCAAGCACCGCAGCTGCCGACCGCACGCCCGGAAGCCGCTGGACCTTGCCGAGCAATCGTTCTTCGAATCCGAGAGGACTGCGAGCCTCGAGCTGAAGTCGCGAGCGACCCACGAGCGCACTCGTGAGCTGCTCGACTGAGCCGTTGAGGCTCGTGTTTGCCACCTGAGAGGCAAAGAGCAGCGCGACGCCAACCGCGATCCCGATTGCCGCCAGGGCTTCTTGGATGAGCCGCGAGCGCAGGCGCACCCGGTACAGGTGGATGACGCCGAGCGGTTTCATCCTCGTGCTGGCCGTAGCGCTCACGTCGGCCGCACACGCGAGCGCACACCTTGAGGCTCGCTGCTGAGCCTTCCGTCGCGAAGCGTGTGAACGCGGTCGGCGTACGCTGCTGCCTCCGGATCGTGGGTCACGAGCAGCACAGCCGCCCCGCGCTCACGGCAGAGCTCGCTCAACAAGCCGAGCATCTCACGCCCGCGCTCGCTGTCGAGGCTACCCGTTGGCTCATCGGCGAGGACGAGCTTCGGATCGGTCGAGAGCGCGCGGGCGATCATCACACGTTGGCGCTCACCCATCGACAGCTGGCCGGCCAGGTGCATTTGCCGTCCGGTGAGCCCGAGCCGGCCCAGCAGCGGCGCGACGCGCCGACGCGCCTCGCGCACGCCCGCTGAGCTCGCGATCAGCTTCAGCGCCGCATTATCTAGCGCGCTCGCACCCGGGATCAAGTCAAACGACTGGCGGACAAAGCCGAGCTCGTGCATCCTGTAGCGGGCAGCCTGGCGCCGCGTCAGTGCCGACACGTCGCGGCCCGCGACCATCACCGAGCCGCTGTCCGGACGCAATACCGCCGCTGCGAGCATCAACAAGGTCGTCTTGCCCGAGCCGCTTGGCCCGTAGAGCGCCACGAACTCTCCGGCTGAGACGGTCAGCGACACTCCGTCGACGGCGTTCACCGCTTCTGAATCGTTTCCCGGGTACCGCTTTACGAGAGCGTCGAGTCGCAGCACTTACGCAGACTGCTGCCTGCCGGGAAAGTCGACCACGATCCCCTCAGCCGCCGGCGGCAGGCGGGCGATGACGAGACGACCGTCGCTCAACGAGCCGATCTGATCGGCGTAGACCATCTCGGGCATGTCAGGAACAGTGATCAGGATGCCAAGCCCTTCCTCGTCAGCGGCCCGCCTGAGCAGCGCCGTGACCTCCTCCCGCTGCAGCACATTGAGATTCGCCGTCGGCCCATCCGCAACCAGCAATCGCGGCTCGCGAACCAACGCATGAGCAAGCGCGACAAGCGTCCGCTCTCCGTCCGTCAAGCTCTCCCAGCACGCCTCCGCGCAATCCGCCACCCCGAGACGCCCCAGCATCGAACTCGCACGTCGTCGCGCCGCACGCGGCGAATACGCACCAAGCAACGGCAACGCCACATAATCCACGATCATCCGAAAATCCGCGCTGCGCGGCCCCATGCGATGCACCCAGCCGATGCCCTCGCGCAAACGCGGCGCACCCGCTCCCCGCGAGGCCACCAGACCTTGTCCTTCAAAGCACACAGCGCCTCGGTCTGCTGTCTCCAGCCCGGCCGCGATCATCGCCAGGGTACTCTTGCCCGCTCCACGTTGACCCCACACGGCTAGCACTTCGCCGGCCGACAGCTCGAGCGACACGTCATCGAGCACTGCTATCTCGCGCGCCCCGCGCCAATAGCTCTTGCAGACTCCGCTCAGCGACAACAGCGCCAATTCCACACGCCCCCCTCGCTAGAGGCCACCGACCGGTGCGTCGAGAAGCTCCCGCATCACCGCACGCGCCTTCTGCAGCCACTCGATCCTGACCTGCAGCAGTTTGATCTCCGCGTCCCGCTGCAAGACCACGGCGGCGTCACGCCACGTCGATGGACGCCCGCCCGCCGGCTGCATGGTGCTCGTCAAGCCTCGCAGAGCGTCGATACACGTCTGCTCCTGCGCCCACGTCTGATCGATCAGGCCAGGCACAAACTCCGGACTGGAAAACAGGATCTTCAGATCCAACTCTTGGCGCACGGGGCTCGGCGGCGAGGAATCGAGCATCCAGTCTCGAAAGTAGTCCTTGCCCCGCCCAGTCGGCTCATATATCGCACGCGGCGCCGCCCGCCCGCTTGCGCCCGTTCCCTTCCCGCGCTCGCTACGAACGTTGCCTTCGCGCGCGAGCAAATCAAGCGCGCCGTAGACCCCCGACGGCTCCCATCCCCAGGCACCGCAGCGCTCCTGAAGCCGCCTCGCAAGCTGGTAGCCATAACCAGGACGCTCGATCACGAGCCCCAACACCGCATGCTTCGCGCTCATCGCGTCCGCCTAGCGTCCCTTCATCAGACCCATCAGTTACGCGCCATACCATACCCGAGACCCACGCTGTTCGGATTACTAGATGAGTCTGTCTCGCCAGAAGTCACCGACTCGGACCCCAGGCAGGACTCGACCTACCGGAAACCACGAAGCCAGCAAGCTGCAGCTGATCACTCCCGAGCAGACCGTCGGCGGGCGAACAGCCCTTGCGGCTCATCAGCTACGGCGATCTTGAGGCGCAGCAGCTCCCCGGATCGAGCCACTGGAAGATCCCACTCCCCTCGCTGCTCGCGTTCGAGGCCGAGCGGGAGCGGCGCCGGAACCTCAGCGACGATTGGTCACGCGACCTCGACGCACTCGGCGCCCCAGCCGAGCGAGCGGCAGCGAGCGGCGTCGCGCGGCTCTCGACGCCGACATCATCTACTCGCGCGTCATCCACGAGCTGATCTGGAGCGTTGCCGCAGAGCTGCGACTACTGGACCTGCTCTGGAGTTCCACGACGACGCTGGTCCACGACGCCTCGCCCGCCGGGCGCCCACGGCAAGTGGTTAGCACGCCCGGAGAGATTCGAACTCCGGACTTCCAGTCCCGTAGAGCGCGAGCAGGCGGTTGTGCTCCGGGCAGTCGTCGTCCGTGTCCTTCGAGTGTGCGAGGAGCGCTCTTAGAGGGACAGGACACCGCGAGCCCTCTCACTTGTTCGCTAACGCCGACAAGCGCGCCCGCCGGCTACTCGGCGAAACAGCGTGGTGGCCCATGCTGTTACGCGCAGGCCACCACCCAGACGTGCGTGGACTTTCACAACTTGCCCCGCGCACGTTTCAGCACGTCGAACCCACAGCTTTACTCGCCCAATTTATCGACCGCCTTGCTGCCGAATTCTGGACAAACTACCCCTTTGTAGGGCTGTTCAAGGAGTCCACTAATTTTGTGCGGTTCTTCCAAAACTTCGAGACTTTCCGCTTCCCCTTCGTATTGGACTTCTATTACACAAGACGCCGCCGGTTTCAGTTTCCCTACCACCGCGCAATTATCCGTCGTTATCCCCCATTTTCCGGTTTTCCCCGGTATCTGTTTCTGGAAGATACTAGCGGCTCCGAGCGTAATTTCTTCGCTCGCTGGCCCACCCTTTGGGACCGTTTCATAAGTGAAGGTCACCGGTTCAGGTTTTTCTTTCCCCGGAAAAATAAACGGCTGAGGTGTCGGTCGTAGTCGCCCCAGCGTACAGTTATTCGGGAAGATTCCCCACGCTTCCTTGTTGGTGTCGGTCACTTCGATCTTCTCTTCCGAGGGGAAGGGACCGAGGTATTCTTTACCGCCGTCGATGGAGACTTCGGTGAGAAGGTTTTCTTCGCCCGCGAACTCGGTGTCCGTTTTGAGGCTGTATTCGCCCGGTGCCGGACTTGTGATCACGCCGATCGTGTAGCCCTTCGTGCGGACCAGCAGGCCTTCGCAGTCGAATTCGGCCTGGTAGCCTTCGACGCCGGATTTCGAGACGTACTCGACTGCGGGTTTTCCTTCCTTTTCGACGAGTTTCGTTTCGAGCTCAGCCGTCACGACCGTGCCCGCTTTTTTGCCCGTCTCGCCTTTGCTCGAGCACTTTTTGCCTTCGGTTGTACATTTTTCGAGCGTCACCTTATCTTCGTCGGTAGTCGAGCCGGTGATCTTGCCTTTGTCTTTGCTCTTCGCGCAGATCACTTTGCCGCCGAGATCAGGCGTCGAAAGCACTGCTTCGCCCGTCTTCGAAGTGTACGTCACACCGACCGCAAGCCCGATTTCGTATTTGCCTTTGCCTTCCGACGCTTCTTTGCTGCACGTCGAGTTCGAGTATACGCCTTCGGCTTTTTTCAATTTCAGGCAGGCCCTGTATTCAGGGGCCGCCTGCGCCGCACCCGCAAGCACAGCGGTCATACCGGACATGGCAATGATGCAGACCCCCACAACCCTGATGCGTTTCATCCCCTCCACTACTCCTTTCCCCCATGGGTAAGGTTCGTGGCATCCATTCCCCCAAATCGTCCGTCGCGGCGCGTGACGGAAAACCTACGCGCCGCGCACAGAATCGCACCGACGTAGAGCCCCGTCAACCCCAACGCGCAAATGATCACAACTAGCTGTCCGACCAGCCAGCCCAGCGTTGGCTGCCGGCGTGGCGGTGGTCCGTCAGGACAGAGCGGCGCGGAAACTCGGGTTTGCGTCTGATGCAACGCAGGCGTACTCGCGGATGAGCCCTCCGAGCCGGTGGCGACGTCGCGGCGCGGCATCGGC
>Ga0335075_10014628_pt1 | contig 11776 bp, 10 predicted proteins | sample Lox_Sample_24_FD_206723 | JGI IMG/M metagenome (GOLD analysis project Ga0335075, IMG submission 206723) | Soil microbial communities from Loxahatchee National Wildlife Refuge, Florida, United States - Lox_Sample_2.4 | ecosystem: Environmental > Terrestrial > Soil > Wetlands | place: USA... | reverse complement strand
GAGGTCGTGGCAAAAGAGTGCGAGCGGATCGGCGTGCCCTTGCCTGCGAATCACGAGCACGCGTACAACGCGAGCAAGCTGCAACAGGAGGAAGAGGAATACAGCCTCGCTGACTACCTGCTCTGCCCGTCGGAATTCGTGGTGCGGACGTTCCTCGACCTGGGGTTCGAGCCGGAGCGCCTGGTTCGCCACAACTACGGATTCGACGATCGAGTCTACTTTCCACTGGACGACACACGCAAGGAACGGACGGGACTGAGCGCCCTGTTCGTCGGCGGATTGGCCGTCCGCAAGGGACTGCACTTCGCACTGGAAGCCTGGCTGCGCTCGCCGGCAAGTCAGACCGGCACGTTCCGGGTCGCCGGCGCGTTCGTGCCCGGCTACAAAGAGAGGCTCGCCGAGATGCTGGCACACCCCAGCGTCCAAGTCCTCGGTCACCGCGACGACGTGCCGGAATTGATGCGCTCCAGCGACGTGCTGCTGCTGCCGACCATCGAGGAGGGATCTCCTCTCGTCTGCATGGAGGCCGTCGCAAGCGGGTGCGTGCCGCTCGTCTCCGAGGTCTGCGACGCGGCATGCGCTTACGGAAATGCGCTCGTGCACCGCGTCGGCGATGTCGAAGCCCTGAGCGAGCATCTCACGCTGCTCGATCAGGACCGGGGTCGGCTCGCCGAGCTTCGCGCAGCATGTCTTGCCGCTGCGCCCGGCCTCACGTGGACAATGGCAGGACGTGAGCTACTCCAGATCTACGAGCAGCTCGCGCGCAAGAAGCCGCTTCCCGTGTCCGTTTTGTCGGCGAACGCGTGAACCAACCATGACAGAAAACGGCTCCAACCATTTCGTGACGGCGGCGGGCGAGCGCAGCAACGGGCTCGCAGCGAGCGCCCCCGACTCCGACCAGACGATTCTCGTCGCGGGCGGCGCCGGCTACATCGGCAGCATCCTCGTGCCCAAGCTGCTCGCCCGCGGCTACCGCGTGCGCGTGCTCGACCGGCTGTTCTTCGGCGAGGAGTCGCTCGTGGGAGTGCGCGATCAGATCGAGCTCGTCGTCGCCGACGTCCGCGAGGTCCCCGCCAGCGCGCTCGACGGCGTCGACGGCGTCATCAACCTGTCCGGGCTGAGCAACGACCCGACGGCGGAGTTTAACCCCGAGGCGAACTGGCAGATGAACGCGATCGCCACCGAGACGCTCGCGCAGGCGTGCCTCGAGCGCGAGATCGAGCGCTATGTGTTCGCCTCCTCGTGCTCGCTGTATGACGGGCTGCCTCCGGGCATGCACGCCGAGGACGCCGAGATCGAGCCACGCGCCGCGTACGCGACCTCCAAGCGCTACGGCGAGGAAAGGCTGATCGAGCTCGCCGACCAGGGCCTGTGTCCGGTGATCCTCCGCAACGGCACGGTGTACGGATGGAGCCCGCGCATGCGCTTCGACCTGGTCGTCAACACGTTCGTCAAGGACGCGCTACTGCTCGGGTCGTTGAAGCTGCACGGCGGCGGCTGGATGTGGCGACCGCTCGTCGACATCCAGGACTGCGCCGAGGCGATGATCGCCGCCTATGAGGCGCCCGCAGAGCAGGTGCGGGGGGAGATCTTCAACGTCGTGCACTCCAACTACCAGATCCGCGAGCTCGCGATGATCGTCGCCGGCTCGGTACAGCTCACCGGGCACGAGGTGCACCTCCAGGAGGTCCCCGCGCCGCGGCTCAACCGCGACTACGAGTGCGCCAACGCCAAGCTCTCGACCACGCTCGGCTTCATCCCCCGGCGTTCGGTGCTCGAGGCCGTCAGCGACCTGCTCGCACGGATCGACGGCGACAGCATCGTCGATCTCACCGACCCGCGCTGCTACAACATCCGCTGGCTCGAGCTGCTGTATGACGTCAAGCCACTGCTAGAGGCTTTCCCCGAGGTTCTGTGAAAGCCCTGATCACCGGTGGCGGCGGCCAGCTCGCCAGCGACCTCGTGACCCTGCTCGGTGACAGCGCACGCGTCTACTCGCACGCGGAGCTTGACATCACCGACAACGCAGCGCTCGACCGCGCGTTCGAGCAGACGCAGCCCGACGTGGTGTTCAACTGCGCGGCGTTTCACAACGTCGACGTATGCGAGCGCGAGCCGGACGCCGCGTGGGCGGTCAACGTGCGCGCAGTGCGCGAGCTCGCACGCCGCGGCGCGCGGCTCGTGCACCTGTCGACGAACTACGTGTTCGACGGCCGGCGCGAGCAGCCCTACGGCGAGCAGGACCTGCCGGCGCCGCGCTCGATCTACGCGCTCACGAAGCTCGGCGGCGAGTACGCGGCGCTGGCCTACGGAGACGGCGCACTCGTCGTACGCAGCTCGGGCCTCTATGGTCTGCACGGCAGCGCCAGCAAGGGCGGCAACTTCGTCCAGCGCATGATCGCGCGCGCCCGTGAGCAGGGCGCGCTGAACGTTGTCGCCGACCAGCACCTGCAGCCGACGTTCACCGCCGACCTCGCCCAGGCGCTACTCGACGCGCTCGACGCGGGCGCGAGCGGGCTGCTGCACCTGACCGCCGCGGGCGCGTGCTCGTGGCACGAGTTCACGGTCGCGATCATGCAGGAAGCCGGCATCGACGTGCCAGTCACCCAGGCGAGGACCGAAATCCCCCCAGGCGGCGTCGACCGTCCGCTGAACGGCGTGCTCGCGCGTACGCGCGCCGACGCGCTGGGGCTCGCGCCGCTACGCGGCTGGCGCGAGGCGCTCGCGGACTACATGGGCCGCGCCGGCCTCGCCGTCAGTAAGTAGCCTCTCCCCCTCTCTCAACGACCGGAGGAAACGCATGGAATGTCTCGAGACTCGCCTGGATGGCCCGATCCTCATCGCCCCCAAGGTCCTCGGCGACGAGCGCGGCTTCTTCGTGGAGACCTACCGCCGCTCGACCTTCGCCGAGCTGGGGATCGCCGAGGAGATGGTCCAGGACAACCACTCGCGCTCGCGACACGGGATCGTCCGCGGCATGCACTTCCAGATCGGCAGCGGCGCGGCGAAGCTCGTACGCACCGCACGCGGCGCGATCTACGACGTGCTCGTCGACGTGCGGGTGGGCTCGCCGACGTTCGGCCAGTGGGAGGGCTTCGCGCTGACCGAGGAGAACATGCACATGCTCTACTGCCCGATCGGCTTCGCGCACGGGTTCTGCGTGCTCAGCGACGTCGCCGACGTGCTCTACAAGCAGAGCAACTACTACGCCGACGAGACCGAGCGCGGGATCGCCTACAACGATCCCGAGGTCGGCATCGAATGGCCGCTGCCGGTCGCGGAGCTCGTGCCCTCCCAGCGCGATTCCTCGGCGCCGCGACTGAGCGAGATCGCCGCCGAGCTGCCGTTCCGCTACGGCGGATGAGAGCGGCCAGCCACCGCCCGCGGCGACGAAAGAACCCCAGGCGCGGGCTCGTTATGTGAGCGCGATGGCACACCTGGTGGAGGGAGGCCTCGAGATGGATCGCGCTCAAGGCCGCGGCGAGCGTGCGGACAGTGCCGTGGCCGACGTCGCGATCGTCGTGATCTCCACGAACGAGGCGCACTGGATCGAGCCTTGCCTCGCGACCGTTTACGAGCACGCCGGCGACGCCACGCTGCAGGTGCTCGTCGTCGACAACGAATCGACTGACGGCACCCGCGAGCTGGTGCAGTCGCGCTTCCCGCGGGCGCAGGTCGTCAGCTCCGTCAACCGCGGGTTCGCGCACGGCAACAACCGCGGCCTCGAACGCGCGCACGCGCGCTACATGCTGCTGCTCAACCCCGACACGGAAATCGTCGACGGGACGTTCGGGGAGCTCGTCGCGTCGATGGACGCGCGCCCCCGCGTCGGCCTCGCGGGCGTGCGCCAGATCAACGGCGACGGCAGGCTGCTGCACACGATCCGCCGCTTTCCAAGCGCCTCCCGCTCGTTTGGCGAGGCGTTGTTCTCCGAGCACTGGCCGATCCACCCCGCGTGGTCGGGTGAACGTGTGCTCGATGACGGCGTATACGAGCGGGAGGTGGCGTGCGACTGGACCTCCGGCTCGTTCATGCTCGCCCGCCGTGAGGCGCTGCTCGGCGCGGGCTTGCTCGACGAGCGCTTCTTCCTGCAATCGGAGGAGCCCGACCTGTGTCTGCGCATCAAGCGCGCCGGCTGGGAGGTCCGACATCTGCCACAGATGACGATCATTCATCACGCGGGCAAAGCGGGCGTGCAGCCGCGGATGGTCGCCCAGGATGCCTATTCGCGCAAGCAGTACGCGCAAAAGCACTTCTCGCGGGCGCACCGCGTGCTGTACCTGTCGGCGATTGGCCTCAGGCACGCGATCCGCGCAGTTACCGGCGAGGCCGACAGCGCCGCGTCAGACTCTCGGCGCGAGGGCGCACGGCTCGCGCTCACCACGCTCACCGGGCGCCGCGAGCCGCCGTTCCGCACACCGCCCCCCACCGCGGTCGCGCCGTCGGCCGACGGCAGCGGCCGCGACTGAGCGGCGCGCCCGTCGCGCGGTGCTTGCGGGCGGACATTCGGGCGTCCCTACTGCGCGCGCTCGGCGCGAGTACGGCGTGTCGGGATGCGTTTGGTGTACGTGCTCGTCAAGGGGGTCATAGTCGTTCCCGATTCAACCCGTGCGACGGGTCCCTGGCTGGGCGTCACCCGCACACCCTCGCTGCAACGGGTCGCCAACCGCCCGATCGTGTGCCACGTGCTCGACGCCCTCGCCGACGCGGGCGCGGTCGAGATCGCGGTCGCGGCACCGCCTGAGGTAGCCGCCGAGGTGATCCGCTGCGTGGAGAGCGACGGGCCGCCCGGCGTCACCGTCCACCACCTGCTCGACGAGCGCCGCGGCGGCCGCGGCGACGCGCTACGCGAGGCCGCTGAGTTCGTCGCGGACGCGCCGTGCATCCTGCACCGCGCCGACGGCTTGCTCTGCGAGCCGATCCTCACGACGATCGAGCAGCCCGAGCACGGGGTAGCGCGTGACGCTACGCTGCTCGTGAACAACACACGGCGGTCGGCGATGCTGCGGCTCGTCGCTACCAAGCAGGTGGAGGACGAGCACGAGAACGGCGCTCCGGCGCTCGGGGCATCCGGAGTCGCCGGGGCCTGCATTCTCGGACCGGGCGTGATGAGCGGACTGTCGGCGCCGCACGCCATGCAACTGCTCGACTTTGCGGCGATCACCGAGCAGCTCGCGCGCGGCGGAGCGAGCACCCAGGTTCAGGTCGCGCGTCGCTGGCACCATTTCGCGGGCGACGCCCACGATCTGCTCGACATGAACCGCGCGATCCTCGACGCACTCGACTGCGAAGCCCTGCCCGGCCCCGGTGATGGCAACCACTTCGAGGGAAACATCGCGATCCACCCCAGCGCGCGTGTGATCGCGAGCGTGATCATCGGCCCGGCGGTGATCGGCGCGGACGCGTCGATCAGCGACTCCTACATCGGCCCCCACACCTCGATCGGAGAGCACGTGCGTATCGAAGGAGCCGAGCTCGAGCGCTCGATCGTGCTCGCCGGCGCCAGCGTCCTGCACGTCGGCAGCCGGCTCGTGACGAGCATCGTCGGGCGCAACGCGCGCGTCTTCCGCGACCTCTCGATGCCGCGCGCGCTGCGCCTGCAGGTCGGCGAGGGCGACGAGGTGGCGCTGTGCTGATCTGCGAGCGTCGGGCGGCGTCGCACCTGAGAACGTAAGAACGGCCGCCGATCACTCGTTCCTTCTCCCAACAGCCCGCCAAACAAGGACTTCGGCTCGGCTGCGTGCGGCGTCCTCGGGGGATTTCGACGCAATGGGGGCGCAGTAGACCGAGCCGGAGGCTAAGGAGAGCACGTGACAGGCCAAACGGAACTTGCTAAGCGTCCAACTCGCGCCAAGGACGGTGCCGGCGTGAAAGGTCTCGTGGTGGTCACCGACAACCCGATGATGGCCGGAGCGATTCGTGCCGGACTGCACGAAGGGCGGACGTTCGAGCTGCTCGGCTACGTCGACCCGCGGCGGATGACAGCCGCCAGGATCACCGAGAGCGGCGCCGAGGTCGTGCTCGTGGACGAGGGAGATCACCCCGAGCGGGCGATCGAGCTCCTCAGCGTCGTGAAAGAAGCCGGCGAGGAGATCACCATCGTGCTGCTCGCAATGCAGATGGACGGCGAGTGCCTCGAGCGCGCGTTCGACGCCGGCGCGAGCAGCGTGATCTTGAAGGCCATCCACCCCGGCGCGTTGGCGACGTTCCTCGACGCCGCGCTCTCCGGCAACATCGTGCACTCGCCGGCGCGGATCGATACGGCGCCGCAGGCGCCGCGCCTACCCACCATCGAGCACCTGTCGCTGACCCCGCGCGAGATTGGCATCCTGCAGCTGGTCGCCGCCGGGGCCACCAACAGCGAGATCGCCGCGCAGCTGTGGATCACGCGGCAGACCGTCAAGTTCCACCTCTCCAACATCTACCGCAAGCTCGGTGTCGGCAACCGCACCAGCGCCTGCCACTACGCGCACCTGCACGGCATGATGGCCGTGCCATCCACCGACGCGGCGCTGATCGCCGCCTCCTGACGGAGCGCCCGCACCCCGGCTCTCCCCCGCGCGGACGTAGCGGGCCGTCACCCCGGCTCGGCGCGGACGACGCGGGCCGCGGCGTCCCTACGCGGTCGCCGAGCGCTGGCGCAGCACCTGCAGCGGCGTGCGCAGGAGCAGCCGGCAGTCGAGCCCGAGCGACCAGCCGCGCGCGTAGGCGACGTCCATGTCGAGCGCCTCGCGATAGCTCGAGCTCGCCCGCGCGGTCACCTGCCAGAGGCCGGTGAGCCCCTGCGGCACCGAGAAGCGTTGCAGGTGGTGGGGCTCGAAGCTCTCGGCCTCGTAGGGGATGCACGGGCGCGGCCCGACGAGCGACATGTCGCCGCGCAGCACGTTGATGAGCTGCGGGAGCTCGTCGAGGCTCGTGCGCCGCAGCCAGTGCCCGACGTTGGTCACCGCGTCGGTTCGATCGAGCTTGTACAGGCCGTTCTCGCCGCTGACGGCGGTCGGCGACATCGTCTGCTCGATGTACGCGCGATGGACGGCTTCGTCGGTGTCCACCTGCATCGTGCGGAACTTGAGCGCGGTGAACTCTCGCATGTTGGTCCCGAGGCGCGTTTGGCGGAACAGGATCGGCCCGTCGGAGTCGCGGCGGATGCGGACCGCGATGTAGGCCATCACCGGCGCGAGCGCGGCGAGCATGACGCCCGCGCCAATGACGTCCATCGTGCGCTTGACGATACGCGCGCTTCGCGCCGGATAGCTGCTGGGGAGCCCCAGCAGCGGCATCCCCTCGACCCAGTGCATGTTCACGCGCAGATCGACGATTTCGAACAGCCGCGGGACGACGTCGATCTGCACCGGGAGGTCCCGCAGCTGGCGCGCCGCCGCGAGCATTTCCGCTTCGCCGTCGTTGGAGAAGGCGACGATCACGCGCTCGACGTCCAGCGACTCGATGATCTCGGGCATCCGCGCGGGCGGTCCAAGGATCGTGAGGTTCTCCGGGAGATCGGCACGACGCGCTCGCGGGTTGCGGTCGATGAAGCCGACGACGTTGGCGCCGTACTCCGGGTGGCTCACGAGCTTGCGGGCGATCAACTGCCCGACCTCGCCCGCACCGACGATCAGCGTGTTCTGCTCGTATGCCTGCGTGCGCTTGCACACGTCGCGGGTGATCCGCCGGAACGTCGGCACGATGCAGATCGCGAGCAGCCAGAAGGAGATCAGGGCGTCGATCGAAGGACCGCTGCGACCGGCGAGCTGCGAGGCCACGAGCAGCAGCCACAGGCCGATCGCCACCAGCGAGAAGACGCCGGCGACGTCGTCGGTGGAGCTGTGGGCGGCGCGCTCGTGGTCGCGCTTGTAGAGGCCGTGGAGTTTCGCCACGACGATCCAGCAGGGGAGCGTGAACGCGAACACCAGCAACTCGCGCCACGAGCCGAGCGCCCGGTGTTCGCCCCACAGCAGCGTCGCCAGCGCATACGCCAGGGTGAGGCCGGCGAGATCGGCGAGCACCAGGCTGCGCGGGAGCAGCGACGAGCGTCGCTCGGCCCCCCGGCGGGCGAGCAGCCCACGCGTGTGGGCGTCCATCACGGCGACGGGGTCCTCGACGCCAAAGCCTCCCGCGCCCAAGTCCTGTTCGAGGTCACGGCCGCTGCGCATGGGCGCGATTGAGCTGACGACGTCCATCGGGCGTCATCATGCAACACGGCCGTTTGTGTGCGCTAGACTAGGCTGGCGCTAACGCGTGAAGACAGGTCGGGGGGCGGGGACGAGACCTGGACGATTGGCCAGCCCAACCCGCACAAAAGTACGGGTACCGTTTATTTGCAAACGTGGGCAAGTGTCGCACTCCGCCGATCGAGTCGAAACGGACGCGAGCATGACCAGACAAATCAGGGGAAAGGATGCCCGATGAAGCGACTCGTGATAGTCGCAGACAACTCGCTGATCGTCGATGCCATCGCCATCGGCTTGCGCAAGAGCGGCGAGTTCAACGTGCTCAGCCATGTCGACCCCGCGAGCGCCTCGCCCGCGACGATCGTCGAGTCGCAGCCCGACGTGGTGCTCGTCGACGACATGGGACAGTCCCCCCAGCTCGTCGAGCTCGTCAGGCAGCTCAAGACCGCGCGTGAGCGCGTCGCCGTGATCGTGCTGACGCTGGCGATGGAGTCGCAGTGGCTCGACGACATCTTCGACGCCGGCGCCGTGTGCGCGATCTCGAAGGCCACGCATCCGGGCGCCTTGACGACGCTCGTGCGGGAGACCGTCAACGGCCACGTCATACACGTATCGAAACGCCCATCCCGCACACGCGCCACGCGCATCCACGCCGTTGCAGGCGAGGGCTTCTCGCTGACGCCGCGCGAGCTCGACGTGTTGCGGCTCGTCGCGTCGGGCTCGAGCAACGGGGAGATCGCGCAAGCGCTGTGGGTCACCGAGCAGACCGTCAAGTTCCACCTCTCGAACGTCTACAAGAAGCTCGAGGTCGGCAATCGCACCGAGGCCAGCCACTACGCATACGTCAACGGGCTGGTGAGCGTCCCGCAGGCGGCGGAGGCGTCTTGATCGGCGCCCTTCGTTCGACTCGCGCTGAGGGAGACCCACACAAGGCGTTGACGCGGAAGTCGTTGACGTTGCGCGGCAAGGGACCGCTGCTGCTGGCGCTCGGAGCGTTCTCTGCCGTCGCCGTTACGCACCTCGTCGACTTCGGCTTCTACCGCCTCCGCTATGCCCTGTTCAACGCGAACCTCGCGGCAAGCTGGTCGCACGCCGTCGACGCGGCCGCGCTGGCGGGCGGGGTGGCCGTATGCCTCGCCGCCGCCTGGCGCGCGCCGCGCCAGCGGGCGACTTGGGTCGCGACCGCGACGGTCCTGCTGTTCTTCGCCAGCGACGAGCTGTCTGGCCTGCACACGACGATCGGCGACCTTCGCTACGGGAAGCTGCTCTACCTGCCGCTTCTCGCGGTGCTCGTGTATTGCGTGTGGCGGCTGACGAAGGACGGCGCCAACCGCGTGGTCGTGCGGGCGAGCGGGGCGCTGTTGCTTGCCTCCTACGTGATCCACGTGCTCGACCCGCACCGCATCGCGCGCGTGCTCGCGTGGCCGGCGGGCGGGTGGGCATTTCAGTGCGTCGTCGTGCTCAAGGAGGGCATGGAGCTCGCCGGCGTGCTGCTTGCGCTGCTTGCACTCTGCCGTACAGCCCTGTCCACAGCATTCAAGTCGCAAGTTCAACCCCGCGAAGCACGTTCAGTCGGCTATGGAGCAGCGGCTACTCGTCGTCTCCCCAGTCCGTAACGAGGCCGCCCACTTCGAGCGGGTCGCGCTCGCGATGGCGGCCCAGACGCGCCGCCCGGATCTGTGGCTCGTCGTCGACGATCAGTCGACCGACGCAACCCCACAAGTCCTCGCGCGGCTGGCGCGACAGCTGGATTTCATGTCGGTGATCGGCACCCCGCCGCCGGCGAGCGACGAGACACCCAAGGATCGACTCGCCGTCGCCGCACCCCCACGCGCGTTCAACGTCGGGCTGCACAGCGCCGGCTGGCAATCGTTCACCCACCTCGCGAAGCTCGACGGTGACGTCGAGCTGCCGCCGGACTACTTCGAGGTGCTGCTCGGAGAATTCGCACAGGACCCCATGCTCGGCCTCGCCGGGGGAGTGTTGCAGGAGCGCGACGGCGATAGCTGGAGCAAGCCGCCGGCGGGCAACGACTACCACATACGGGGCGGCTTGAAGTGCTACAGCCGCGAGTGCCTGGAGTCGATCGGCGGCATCCAGGAGCGCCTCGCGTGGGACGCGATCGACGAGATCTACGCGCGCATGCGCGGCTACCGTACGCACACTATCTCCTGGCTGATCGCGCGCCACCACCGCCCGACCGCGAGCGCCGACGGCCTGCTCAGGGGCCGCGCGCGCCACGGGCACTGCGGGCACATCGTCGGCCTCACTCCCACGTGGGTGCTGGCGCGTTCGTTCAAGGTCGCGCGCGAACGCCCGCGCGGGCTATCCGGGGCGGCCTTCCTGTACGGCTATGCGAAGGCGACGATCACGCGCGCCCCTCGCGTGGAGGACCCAGAGTTCCGCAGGTTCGTGCGGCGCGAGCTGCGCCACCGCACCCGCGGTGAGCTGAGCCAGCGCGTGCCACGCAGCAGCGGCGTGGTATCTGTGGCCGGCCGCGGGCACTGAGCGCACGATGTGTGGGATCGCGGGCATCGCACGCGCCTCCCGCGCTCCGGTCGAGCGCGAGACCGTCGAGCGGATGTGCGCAGCGCAGGCCCATCGGGGCCCAGACGCGCGCGGGCTGCACATCGACGAGGGCATCGGCCTGGGCATCCAGCGCCTGCGCGTCGTCGACCTCGTCACCGGCGACCAACCGATTCACAACGAGGACCGCTCGGTGACGGTCGTGCTCAACGGCGAGATCTACAACTTTGGCGAGCTGCGGCGCCGCCTGCGCGCGAGCGGTCACCAGTTCGCCACCGACGGCGACACCGAGGTGATCGTTCACCTCTACGAGGAGCACGGCCCGGCGTGCGTCAGGGAGCTGCACGGGATGTTCGCGTTCGCCTTGTGGGACGAGCGTCGCGGTCAGCTGCTGCTCGCGCGCGACCGCGTGGGTAAGAAGCCGCTGTTCTACTGCGAGCGCCCCGGCGCGCTCAGCTTCGCCTCAGAGCTCACGGCGCTGATGCAGGACGCGGAGGTTCCCCGCGACGTCGACCACCACGCACTGGACGCCTATCTCGCACTCGGATACGTGCCGGCGCCGCTGAGCGCGTTCGCCGCGGTTCGCAAGCTGATGCCGGCGAGCACCCTGATCTATCGCGACGGGATCGCGCAGACCGAGCGTTACTGGCAGCTGGACTACTCGCACAAGCACCCGCCGGCCTCCCAACAGGAGATCGCAGCGGAGATCCGCGAGGGAATCCGCCGCGCGGTCAAGCGGCGGATGGTCGCCGACGTGCCGATGGGGGCCTTCCTGTCGGGCGGCGTGGACTCCTCGGCGGTGGTCGCGGCGATGGCCGAGAGCTCACCCCAGCCGGTGCAGACCTTCTCGATCGGCTTCGAGGAGGAGCGCTTCAACGAGCTGCCGCAGGCGGCGCTCGTCGCGCGCGAGTTTGCCACCGACCACCACGAGCTCGTCGTGCGCCCGGACGCCATCGAGATGCTCCCGAAGATGGTGCGTCACTACGGCGAGCCGTTCGCCGACGCGTCGGCGCTGCCCTCCTTCTATCTTGCGCGCTTCGCCGGCGAACACGTGACGGTGGCGCTCAACGGCGATGGCG
>Ga0335075_10014627_pt1 | contig 11776 bp, 10 predicted proteins | sample Lox_Sample_24_FD_206723 | JGI IMG/M metagenome (GOLD analysis project Ga0335075, IMG submission 206723) | Soil microbial communities from Loxahatchee National Wildlife Refuge, Florida, United States - Lox_Sample_2.4 | ecosystem: Environmental > Terrestrial > Soil > Wetlands | place: USA... | reverse complement strand
TGGTGTCCCGGGGGTTCCCTTCCACACCCCCGGGCCGACCCTGACAATGGGGGGCCGGGGGGGTTGGGTGAGCGCATTTGTCACCCAACCCTGATAGCTGCCCATGCCTTTGGCCCTTGACCTGACATTGCATTGAACGGTGGCCTGCACGCGGGGCGCTGCTTTCCGCGCCCGTGAGTGCGGCGGCCCGTGTCCCGGATGGGTATATACTAATGAGAAATGGAGTTTGTAGACTCGAAGAATTGCATCTGTGCAAGTCAGGAATTTACGTAGGTCTACAGACTAGTGTTCTTCTTAGTAAGCGTCACGAGTCCGCGTGATGGCGAGTCCCTTGGTGAGACCGGACGGGCAAGTCAGCGGTCAGCGGAGCATGGGAGGTTTACTATTGAGGTAGTCCTGAATCCTTATGCGGATAGATTCGTGCATCTGGAGATCTGGCAAATCCGCCACGGGAATAAACTCGACAGCGGTTGACTCGCTGCTTACCAGCAGCGTTCCGTCCACGATCGTGCATGCAAGGCAAATGCTGAATTCCTGCCTCACTTCGCCGTCATCATACGCGAAGACGTGACCAGGGTCAGAGTAGATCCCGATTATGCGATCGATACGGACGTCGAACCCTGTCTCTTCCTTAACCTCGCGAATAGCTGACTGGGCGAAGGTTTCCCCGATGTCCATTGCTCCGCCTGGTAGCGCCCAGTTGCCTGAATCGCTTCGCCTTTGAAGCAGAATCCGTCCCTCGCCGTCTGCCACGACTGCCGAAGACCCCACTACGAGCGAATTCGCGCTAGGTGCCGAGGGGTCGTGATAGTAGTCAACGCGCGCCATTCGATACCTCTACAGGTCTGGATTCGGCCCAGATAGCCTCGAACTGCTGGGCATACGCCTCGAATATTCCTGCCGACCCAAGCCGTTTTAGATGAAGCAGTGGATGCTGGTATCCCCGAAGACGGTAAAGGTATGGAGTAACAAGCATCTGATCATCGAAGCGGTAAACCGCGTTATACAACGGGACGCCGTGGAATCTTATCTCAACGCCAGTGTTCGAGAACAGAGATTCAAGCTGAACCACTGTGGCGCGAATCCTGTTCGGGAGCGTCCCTCCCAGTCTTTCCAGGTCGTCTCGCGCAGCAACCTCGGCGCTTTCGGGATCTGCGAGCGAGATGCGCACCCTAAGCCCACTGGCGCATTTTTCTTCCAGGGTCTGGGCAAGCCGTGAATGCTGCTCAGGAAAGAACGACATCGAGTAGCCCAGGAGATCCATATTCTTGCGTGTCCCATTGAGCATTCCGGACCACAATCGGGAAGGGACATCTGCGCGATGTGCATATGCAGCGACAATTTCGGACGTTTGCAGAATCCCGGACGCGCCTAGAAGAACCTCGGGCCATATATATTGCTCTGATTGCCCAAGGACGTCGCATATCTTCCATCTATGCCGGGGATGCGGCAAACGTCCCCCGAGCCACCGCTGAACTGTCTTCGGATCCACCCCGACCTTCCTAGCTAGGGACTCAGGTTCCATGCTCGCCGCCGCCATGGCAAGCCTCAGCCGATCATTCATGACCTGCCCACTCATCGGAGGGACGTTCGGGACGCGTCCTAAACGTCCAAAGCGTACCTCGTCCGTAGTAGGGGAGTCCCGCGTCCCGCCACATTCTGGCTACTCAAAGCCCCCGGGCGCTGCACCAGCAGCTCTCAAGCAGAGCAGAGCGCCAATGGCGGGCTTACGGTCGGTCTCGCAGCAGCGAACGCGACACCAGTGAAGCCGGGTGAGGGGAGGGGCGAGTGGGGTGCATTATGGCCGTGTCTGGGAGTGGGTCGTGGACCAGGGCGCGGATAACGCCCCTGTCGGCGTGTCGGGGACGCGTCACGGCGCTATGGAGGCGCTGTCGCTGTCGCTCATCACTGCTAAAGCGGGCTCGTCCGGCCACGTGACTCCGGTCGAGCTGGTGGACGGCGCGTGCGGGTTTTCTTATCTGCGGTTTGACGCGGCGCTTACCGCGAATTGCGAGAGGGGCGTTATCAGGTGGCATCCGGGCGACGGGAGCAAGGCCAGTGAATGATCTGGAAGGCCGCTTCCCGGGACGCGTTTCCCGGCGCGGGTTCACGGCAGGGCACGCGTTTTGCGCTGGGTCATATCGGAAGACCGGCGGGACTGGGGTGGCGCGGAATTGTGATGCGGGCGCGTCATGCCTGGTTCGGGCACGAACGGAAGGCTGAAGATGCAAGGGTTCGATCTCCGGAGAGCGAACGTTGCCAGGATGTATGATCATTATCTTGGCGGGAAAGATAATTTCGCGGCTGACAGGGCGGCGGCTGAGGAAATTATGCGGCTGTCGCCGGTTGCGGCGGTAGCCGCGCATGATAACCGCAGGTTCCTGGGGCGCGCTGTGGAGTACGTCGCGCGTTCGGGCGTCATCCAGTTCATAGACATCGGCGCTGGCCTTCCGACGATGGAGAACACTCACGAGATTGCGGTGAGGGAAAACTTGTTTTCCAGGGTCGTGTATGTTGACAATGATCCTGTCGTGGTTAATCACGCTATAGCGCTCCTCGGGGGCGGCCCGGGGGCTGTCGCGATAGGGGGGGACCTGCGGGAACCTGGGCAGATCATGGAGAATGCCGTGCTGCGGTCTTTCCTTGACATGGGCAAGCCGGTTGCCGTTATCCTGTCTGCGATCCTGCATTTCATTGACGATCCGCATGCTTATGAGATCGTGGGCTACCTGAAGGATTCAGTTCCCCCGGGTAGTGCCCTGGTGATATCGCATGCGACGGCGGACGACGCGACCAGCGCGGAGGTTCAGACGGTGCAGTCAGTCTATGATCAGGCGGCTGCGCCGATCTTCCTGCGCACGCACGCTGGCGTAACCCGGTTCTTTGATGGTTTCGGGCTGGCCGGGCCTGGCGTTGTTGACATCAATTCCTGGCGGCCGGTCGGCGTTCGGCGGGAATCACAGACGATCGGTTACGGGGGCGTGGCGATAAAGCCCTGAGCCGAAGTTTCCCGCGTGGCTTTCAGCGGCTATGCCTCAGGTTGATGCGCGGGAATGCCCCGGGAGGGTCGCGGCGTGGCCCCCGGTAACCCCGTCTGCCGGGGGCTGCCCTCGGGTAATGGCGGATTAATCAGGAGGAGGGTATTTCAGTGCCTGCTGCTGCTGCTGTTAGCGGCGTTGAGGTGCGCTACGGCTACACGCTCAGCGAGATTAACCAGCTGGCCGGTGCTGCGGTGTGGCGTGATGTCTGGCATCAGTCGCTGCCGGTTTCTGAGCGGCTGGATATCGCGTGGTCGGCCATTGCCGAGCATCTTTATGCCTGTGACCGGAAGCCGGAGGGAGGTGAGTTGATCAGGGCTGCGTGGTCGGCGCTGCGGGCTGAGACTGAGGCGGCCTGGCATACTCACGGGGTGAGCCGCCCGGCGGGTGTTTTCGGCGGCGACCAGACTATGCCGGGTTTCGCGCGGTACTGGTTCGGCTTTGGCGGGAATACACCGGGGCCTGAGGAAAGGATCGTGGAGCGCATCGCCTTGGGCCAGGTCTGGGATGCTCTGTCCGAGCAGCATCAGCTCTTGATAGCGGCCCTGGCTATGTACGATGACTACGGCAAGGCAGCGCAGGCCCTGGGGAAAATCCGGCAGACCTACGTGACGCAGCTGGCCGCCGCGCGGCGGGCGTTCCGCGAGCTGTGGCACGAGGGTGAGACGCCGTCCCGGCACTGGGGCACCGACCGGCGCAGGAACCCGGATGCGCAGTACAACAGGACGCACCCTAACCGCAGCGCGGCAACGGAAGCCATGCGGCAGCGGAAACGGCGCATGGCCGGATAGACAGCCCGGCCGGGTTCGGCATCGTGCCTTTTGCAAGCGTGATAAAGGGAACCTTCCGCGCATTCCCGGCGATGAGGACGGGGACTGTCGGTGATCTCTCATTGCCTGTCGGCTGTGCCCGGTTACTTCCTCGTGCCGGGGCGGCGGGTGCTGAGGCGTTCTGGAAGCTCGCCGATGGTGCGGTGGGCGCGGGCGGGGCGCTGGCAGCGCGTTATGAGCAGGTCCGCAGCCTGGAACTGGCGGCACGGGAGAAAGCGCGGCTGAAAGAGCAGGCCGCGCGGGAGGAGCAGGCGGCCCGCCGGTTGTCGCGCGGGCGCGCGCAGTCGCCGGTTCCGGTAATTTCTGGTCCGGCGGCGGTAGTGGTCTGCCCGAATTGCTGCCAGTCCTTCGAATTGGTGCCGCGCCTGCCTTCCGGGCAAGAGGGCGGATGATCTCGTCATGAATGCGGGCCGCCGCTTGATCTTGATCTTGATCTTGATCTTGATCTTGACTTTATTCCTGAAATAAATGATTCAACTTATGAGTGCAAAATTTCGCGATAAAAGTTAACGGAAACCTTACTCGTCGTCCTCGGGAGGCTGGTACCGGTATCCCATGCCGGGTTCGGTGATCAGCCAGCGGGGCCGGGCGGGGTCCGGTTCCAGCTTGCGCCGCAGCTGGGCCATGTAGAGCCGGAGGTTGCCGCCGGCGTTGTCGTAGCCGGGCCCCCACACGTCCTTGAGCAGCTGCTTCTGGCTGAGCAGCTTGCCCGGGTTGCGGAGCAGCTTCTCGAGCAGGTGCCATTCGGTGGGCGTGAGCCGGATGTCAGTGGCGCCATCGGGCGGCGCGGCGCCACCGCCGACGGGAGCCTTGACATGCCTGGTGACGCGCTTGGCGGCCAGGTCGACGGTGAGGTCGCCGAGCTGCACACGGGGCAGGTCCTCGGCCGCGCCGACCCGGCGGGCGGCGGCCCGCATCCGGGCGAGCAGCTCCTCCATCCCGAACGGCTTGGTCACGTAGTCGTCGGCGCCGGCGTCGAGCGCCTCCACCTTGTCGGAGCTGTCGGCGCGCCCGGACAGCACGATGATCGGCGCGGACGTCCAGCCGCGCAGCCCCTGGATCACCTCGACGCCGTCCATGTCGGGCAGGCCCAGGTCCAGGACCACCAGGTCCGGCGGGTGCGCCGCGGCGGCGCTTAGCGCCTCGGTCGCGGTGGCGGCGGTGAACACGTCGTACCCCCGTGCCCGGAGGTTGATCCGCAGCGCGCGCAGGATCTGCGGCTCGTCGTCGACGATGAGGATCCGGCTCACTGCGCCGTCCCCGGAACGTCATGGAGTTCCCGGCGCCCGGGCATGAACGGGTCCGAGTCGCCGGAATCGGCCGCCGCGGGCAGCGACACCGTCATCGTCAGCCCGCCGCCGGGGGTGTCATCCGCGGTCAGCGAGCCCTCCATGGCCTCGGTCAGCCCGCGGGACAGGGCCAGGCCCAGCCCGACGCCGGTCGTGTTGTCGGTGTCTCCGAGCCGCTGGAACGGCACGAACATGCGCTCCCGGTCCTGTTCCGGTATGCCAGGGCCGCGGTCGACCACGCGCAGTTCCACCCGGTCACCGAGCGCGCTCGCCGTGATCAGCGGCGCCTGGTCGGCGGGAGAGTACCGCAGCGCGTTCTCGGTGAGGTTCACCACGACCCGCTCCAGGATCGCCGGGTCGGCCTGCACGGCGGGCAGCGCCTCGGGGATGTCCACCCTGACGTCGCGGCCGAGCGGCTCCAGGCTGTCAAGCGCGCGAGCGACGATCTCGTCAAGCCCGGTCGGGCGCGGGAACAGCGACAGCGCGCCGGCCTGCAGCCTGCTCATGTCAAGCAGGTTCTCCACGAGATGGGTGAGCCGATCCAGCGACTCATCGGCGGTGGCGAGCAGTTCGTCCACGTCGCGTGCATCCCAGTGCACGTCCGGCGACCGCAGCGAGGTGACGGCCGCCTTCGCGGAGGCGAGCGGGGTGCGCAGGTCATGGCTGACCGCGGCGAGCAGCGCGGTCCGCATCCGGTCGGCCGCGGCGATCGGCTTGGCCGCCTCGGCCTCGGCGGCGAGCCGTTGCTGCTCGAGCGCGACGGCCGCGTAGGCGGCGAAGGCGCCGAGCACCCGGCGGTCACTCGCCGCCAGCGGCCGGCCGGCCAGCGCGAGCGAGAGCCGGTCGGAGATCGGCACGTTCACGTCCGCGTCGTCGGGCCGGGTCACCGGGGCGTCGCCAACCGAGCCGAGCACGGCCCACTCCGCGGCGGGCCCGCGCGTGCCGCTGCCATCGCCGGACCGGCATTCAAGCAGGGTGGCCGAACGCATGCCGAACGCCTCACGGGCCCGCTCGAGCACCGCGTCGACGGTGCCCTGCCCGCGCAGGATGCTGCCGGCCGTGGTCACCATGACCTCGGACTCGGCGTTGGCGCGGATCGCCTGCTTCGTCCGCCGGGCCGCGATGTCCACCACCCAGCTGACCACGAGCCCGACGGCCACGAACACACCAAGCGCAAGCGCGTTGTTCGCCTCCGCGATCGTCCACTGGTGGATCGGCAAGACGAAGTAGTAGTTAAGCAGCAGCGACGCGGCGATCGCCTCGAGCAGCGCGGGAACGAAGCCGCCGGTCACCGCGACCGCGATCACCGCGACCAGGTAGATCAGCACGTCGCTGGTGAGGTTGACGCCGGACCGCACCCCGGTGAGCGCGAGCGTCACCAGCGGCGCGAGCGCCGCCGCGAGGATGTACCCGGCCACCTGCCGCCGCGGCGTGATCCCGCCCCGGTACCTGGGCAGCAGCGTCCACCGGCTGCCGGCGTGCGAGTGCGTGACCATGTGCACGTCGATCGGGCCGGAGTCGCGGATGGTGCGCGCCCCGATGCCCGGTCCGGTGAGCATCGCGAGCAGCCACGTCCGGCGGCTCGCGCCGAGCACGAGCTGGGTGGCGTTCTCCGCGCGGGCGAAGGTGAGCAGCGCGTCCGAGATGTCGTCGCCCACCACCTGGTGATAGGTGCCGCCCAGCGATTCGACGAGCTGCCGCTGCCGGGTCAGGTTAGCCGGGTTACCCCCGGTGAGCCCGTCGGACTTGGTGACGTGCACCGCCAGCAGGTCCCCGCCGGTAGAGCGGGCCGCGATCCGTGCCGCGCGCCTGATCAGCGTGTCGCCCTCCGGGCCGCCGGTGAGCGCCACGACGACCCGCTCCCTGGCCTCCCAGGTCTTGTGGATATCGTGCTCGGCGCGGTACTTCTGCAGGCCCTCGTCGACCTTGTCGGCCAGCCAGAGCAGCGCAAGCTCGCGCAGCGCGGTCAGGTTCCCGGTGCGGAAGTAGTTGGTCAGCGCCGCGTCGATCTTCTCCGGCGGGTAGATGTTGCCGTGCGCCATCCGGCGGCGCAGCGCCTCGGCGGTCATGTCGACGAGCTCGACCTGGTCGGCGGCGCGGACGATCGCGTCAGGCACGGTCTCCCGCTGCGGCACCCCGGTGATCTGCTCCACGACGTCGTTGAGCGACTCCAGGTGCTGGATGTTGACCGCGGAGATCACCTCGATGCCCGCGTCGAGCAGCTCCTCGATGTCCTGCCAGCGCTTGGCGTTCCGCGATCCGGGCACGTTGGTGTGCGCCAGCTCGTCCACGAGGGCGATCTGCGGCTTGCGGGCCAGCACCGCGTCGACGTCCATCTCCTCGAACGTGGCGTCCCGGTAGCTGACCCGGGCCCGCGGCACGACCTCGAGTCCCTCAAGGAGCACCGCGGTGTGCTGACGGCCGTGCGTCTCGGCGAACGCGACGACGACGTCCGCCCCGCGCTCTTGCCTGCGATGCCCCTCGCTGAGCATCGCGTACGTCTTGCCAACCCCAGCCGCGGCGCCCAGGTAGATCCGTAGTTGTCCCCGAGGCACCATGCGGCCTTGAACTTCAGCCATTTACTTCCCGATTCTTTGCGGCACCTACAAGGAAAGCACAACCTGAGCCCTGGAGATTCCGCAGGTCAGTCAAACAGCCGCGCACCCGGTCAGCGCGCTCTCCTGACGCGATCGACACGCCACGCATACGCTTTCCAAGCGAAATGGTACAAACCGCTACGAACTGCGCTAGCTGGGCGTCATTCCCGGATGACGGTGGGCCGGCCTGGATGCGGCGGCGGATCTAGAGAGCTAGCGGAGATAGCCGCTCGACTCGCGCTGCCAGAGCGCGATCACCGCGGCCAGGCCGATCAGCCAGATGACGACGCCCATCCCCTTCACGGCCCCGATCCCTGGCCTGCTGAGCGTGATCAGCAGGCCGAGCGTGTCGACACCGAAGAACACCGTGCCGACCGTCCGGGCCCAGCGCCGGCCGCGCCTGCTCGCCGACGCGAGCCACAACCACAGGGTGATGCTGACCGCGCCGCCGACGATGACCACGAGGTCGCCGAGCCCGGCGGCGGACTGAACCGCCTTCGTGGCGACGAACGGATGCCTGGCCAGGTAGGCGGTTTTGATCTGGCCGACGATCGCGAGGTCAATGATCATGTTCACCAGGCTGACCGCGGCCCCGGCGCGCATCAGCCAGACCGCGGTGCGCATCGGCCCGGGAATCCACCCGCCGGCCCGCCCCGGGTAGCCGGAGCGGCCTGGATAGCCCGGGTAGGCGGGGCGGCCCTGGTAGCCGGGGCGGTACTGAGCCATGACGTCTGACGCCGGGGAAGGCTGAGGCCAGGGCATACCGGACGACGGCTGGGTCTGAGGTGCGGCGGGCCGCGGCGGTGCCATGGTCGGCGCGGGCGCCATGGCCGGCGCCTGCTTGGCGGTCATGGTGTGCGTCCCCTCCGCGGCGGGGACCGGTTGCCGCGTCACGTCGGCCTGGGCGCCGGCCTGGGAGGCGCGGATGACCTCGGCCACCGGGGCGGGCCAGTACGAGCCCGGCGACACCGCCGGGGCGGCCGGCCCGGCGTGGGAGATCATGGCGGCCAGCGAAGTAAGCCCAGGTCGTTCCGCGGGATTCTTGGCCAGGCAGGCGGTGACGACCTCCCGCAGCCGTGCCGGGACCCTGGTCAGGTCCGGCGGTCGCATGACCACCCGGTACAGCACCGACGCCGCGCTGCCGTCACCGAACGGCGCGTTGCCTGTGGCCGCGTAGGCGAGCACGCAGCCGAGCGAGAACACGTCGCTCGGCGCCGCGGCCGGCGCGCCTTCCGCCTGTTCGGGCGACATGTAGCCGGGGGTGCCGACCACCATGCCTGTCGCGGTCAGCGACGTGCCGTCCAGCGCACGGGAGATGCCGAAGTCGATGACGCGCGGCCCGTCCGCGGCCAGCAGCACGTTGGCGGGCTTGAGGTCGCGGTGCACCAGCCCGCACGCGTGCACGGCCTGCAGTGCCTCGGTCAGTCCGGCGGCGAGCCGCCACACCGCCGGCTCGGTCAGCGGGCCGTGCCCCGCGACGACCTCGGCCAGCGACGGACCCGGCACGTAAGCCGTGGCCAGCCACGGCGGATCGTCGTCCAGACCTGAGGCCACCACCGAGGCGGTGTAGATGCCGCTGACCGCGCGGGCCGTCGCCACCTCGCGGGCGAACCGGCGGCGGAACTCGCCGTCGCGCGCCAGTTCCGGATGGACCACCTTCACCGCCACCGCCCGCCCGGCGGGCGAGAAGCCGAGGTAAACCCGGCCCATGCCGCCGGCGCCGAGCCGGGCGCGAAGCTGGAATTCGCCCGCCGTGCGGGGATCGTTCGCGGAAAGCGGTTCCATCCTGCTCCAAGACTGTCCAGGGCTAAGCGCAGGTTACCCGTATTTATCGCGATTCACCGGTCAATCGTGTGACCCGGATATCAGGGCTGATAGCGGTAGCCCATGCCGGGTTCGGTGAGCAGGTGGCGCGGCCGGGAGGGGGTGTCCTCCAGCTTGCGGCGCAGCCGTGCCATGTGGAATCGCAGGTAGTTCGTCCGGTTATGGAAAGTCGGTCCCCACACCGCGGTCAGCAGCTGGACCGAGCTGACCAGCTGGCCCGGGCGGCGCAGCAAGATCTCCAGGATCCGCCACTCGGTCGGCGTGAGCCGTAGCTCGGGGGAGTCGCCTGCCTTCGTTCCGCTGTCCGCGGACACCGTGTGTGCGGTCAGGTCGATCGTCCACCTGCCGATCACGGCTACGGCCGGCGCCTGCTGGGTGGCTGACTCGTCACGGCGCAGCGCGGCGCGGAGCCTGGCAAGCAGCTCGGCCATCGCGAACGGCTTGGTGACGTAATCATCGGCGCCCACGTCAAGCGCGCCGATCTTGTCCCCCGGGCTGGTCCGGCCGGACAGGACGATGATGGGCGCCTTGGACCAGCGCCGGAACTCGACGATCACCTCGGTGCCGTCGATGTCCGGCAGGCCCAGGTCAAGGATCATCGCGTCCGGCGGGTTGCTGGCCGCCACGGCCAGGGCATCCTGCCCGGTCGCGGCGGTCAGCACCTCGTACTGCCTGGCCCGCAGGTTGATCTGCAGGGCGCGCAGCAGCTGCGGCTGGTCTTCGACGACCAGGATCGCCGGGACCGGGCGTCCGGCGGCCCGGGATTCCCCCGGCCCGCCGGACGCCGTGACCGTCATGGCTGGCTCACGCTCCGGCCTGGGCATACTTGGCCTGGCCGGGCAGTTCGTCTAGGGCGATGTTCAGCGTGAGCACGTCCACCCTCGGCTCGCCGAGGAAGCCGAGGTTCCGGCCCTGGGTGTACTTCGCGACCAGCGCCTTGACCTCGGACACGGGCAGGTGCCGCGCGGCCGCCACCCGGTCGACCTGGATAGCCGCGTTCTGCGGCGAGATGTCCGGGTCGAGGCCGGAGCCGGACGAGGTGACCGCGTCCGGCGGGATCTGCGAGACCTTCACGTGGTCGAGCGCCTCGATCTGCTGCTGCGCCTGCTTGATCTGCTGGGTGAGCTTCGGGTTGTTCGGGCCGAGGTTGGCGGCGCCGGAGTACCCGGGGTCGCACCCATAGTCGTTGCTTGCGCCGCTTGTCGCATTGGACGGCCGGGACTGGAAGTACTGCGGCAGCGGGTCGCCCTTCGCGTTCACGAACTCCTGGCACAGCAGGCTGGACCCGACGACCTTGCCGTTGTAGGACACCAGCGAGCCGTCGGCCTGGTTCTTGAACGCGACCTGCGCCACCCCGACCATGACGATCGGGTAGACGATGCCGCATATCACGGTGAGCACGAGCAGCGCCCGGAACGCCGCGATGTGCTGTCTTACTAGGGATGGAAGACGGTTCATTTGCTTATCACCTGAATCCGGGGATGTTCATGACGATGAGGTCGATCGCCTTGATGCCGGCGAACGGGATGATCAGGCCGCCCACGCCGTAGATCCACAGGTTCCGGCGCAGCATCGCCCTTGCCGAGGACGGCCGGTACCGGACACCGCGCAGCGCCAGCGGGATCAGCGCGACGATGATCAGCGCGTTGAACACGATCGCCGAGGTGATCGCGGACTGCGGGCTGTGCAGCGCCATGATGTTCAGCTTGTCGAGCCCCGGGAACACGCGCGCGAACATGGCCGGGATGATCGCGAAGTACTTCGCGACGTCGTTGGCGATGGAGAAGGTCGTCAGGGCTCCGCGGGTGATCAGCAGCTGCTTGCCGATCTCCACGACCTCGATGAGCTTCGTCGGGTTGGAGTCCAGGTCGACCATGTTCCCGGCTTCCTTGGCGGCGCTCGTGCCGGTGTTCATCGCGACGCCGACGTCGGCCTGGGCCAGGGCGGGCGCGTCGTTGGTGCCGTCGCCGGTCATCGCGACGAGCTTGCCGCCCTCCTGCTCCTTCTTGATCAGCGCCATCTTGTCTTCCGGCGTGGCCTCCGCGAGGAAGTCGTCCACGCCGGACTCATCGGCGATCGCCTTGGCGGTCAGCGGGTTGTCGCCGGTGATCATCACCGTGCGGATGCCCATCGCCCGCATCTCGGCGAACCGTTCGGCGATGCCCTCCTTGACGATGTCCTTGAGGTAGACGACGCCG
>Ga0335075_10014626_pt1 | contig 11776 bp, 10 predicted proteins | sample Lox_Sample_24_FD_206723 | JGI IMG/M metagenome (GOLD analysis project Ga0335075, IMG submission 206723) | Soil microbial communities from Loxahatchee National Wildlife Refuge, Florida, United States - Lox_Sample_2.4 | ecosystem: Environmental > Terrestrial > Soil > Wetlands | place: USA... | reverse complement strand
CGGCGATGAGATTGATCGCCACGTTGATGCCAAGCGAGCGCGCATATTCCAGAGCCTCGAAATTGCTCGACAGGTTGACCCGCTTGCGGAACTTCTTCAGCCCTTCCTCGTCGATCGCCTCCAGGCCGAGGAACATCATCTTCAGCCCAAGCCGCCGCCATTCGCGAAATACCTCGCGATGGCGCAGCAACACATCCCCGCGCGTCTCCAGATAATATTGCTTGCGGATGCCGCGCCGCGCGATCGCCTCGGCGATTGCCATGCCGTGTTCGGCGCGGACGAAGGCCACATCATCGACGATGAACACGCCCGGCTCGGGAATCGCGGCAAGGTCATCGACGATTCGCTCGGGTGATTTCAGCCGGTAGCTGCGGCCATAGAACGTCCAAGCGCTGCAGAACGAGCAATCCCACGGGCAGCCGCGGGAGAATTCGATGGAGGCGGCGGGGTCGAGCGTGCCGATGAAATACTTGCGGCGGTGGCGCAGTTTGTCGCGTGCCGGTTGCAACGCATCGAGATCGTCCACGAAGACCGGACGCGGGCCTTCTCCGGCCTCGGTCACCGCGCCGGGGACCGTCAGCATCGAACGTCCGGCTTGCACGGCGGCGAGCAGTGCGGGCAGTACCGCCTCGCCTTCGCCTTTCAGCACGCAGTCGATCGCACCCTCGGCATGGTCCAGCATCGCCTGCGCGGTAAACGAGACGCTGTGCCCGCCAACGACGATTCGACAGTCCGGCAGCCGTAGCCTGGTCTCCTTCGCCAGATCGACGATCTCCGGGACATTCGCCAGATAGTTGCAGGAGAAGGCGACCACATCCGGACGCCAGACTTGGATCATACGAAAATAGTCGCGATGCGTCTCTACTTGTAGATCGAGCAGCCTTACCTCGTGGCCGTCGCGCTGCGCCGCCGCGGCGACCAGCTCCAGGCCCAGCGGTTCCAGACGCAGGAAGACCTTCGTGTACATGAGCGGGCCGGGATGGACGGCGAGCACCTTCATTGGCGACCTTCCCTCAGCGGATCACCTGAAAGATACAAGCCATGGCGCCGCCGGACAGGTCGCGCGCCGGATTTTGTGATCGCCGGCGGACGGTGCTTGCCGAGGCTCAGAAATTCAGCGCCAACCCCGGTTCGGGCCAGTCGACCGCGCCAAGCCGGCCAGTCTCAGACAGCGAGATATAGGCCGTGCGCCGATCCGCACCGCCGAAGCAGATATTGGTCGGGTGCGTATCCGGCATGGCGACCTGTCGCACCACCTGCCCGCTGGGCGAGATCACGGTGATGCAGCCGATGATCAGCGTCGCGACACAGATGTCGCCATTCTCCTGCACCGCCAGGCTGTCGAAGCGCTGGAAGCCGGGCAACCCGGCTATCAGCCGACCGCCATGTGGCGATGGAAACGCCTGCTTGCGCACAACGCCCGGCGCGATCACGTCGAACGCCCAGAGCCTCGCCGGCTCGGTGTCCGCCACATATACCACCTTCCCGTCCGGCGACAGCCCGACGCCGTTGGCGCTGAGGATCGGATACGCTACCTCTGTGATGCGCGAGCCGTCCGGCAACGCATAATACAGACCGCCATGATCGCGCGTGCGCGCGTAGCGCTTGCCAAGATCGGTGAACCAGAACCCGCCTGCCGTATCGAATACCAGATCGTTTGGCGCCGATAGCTTATGGCCGCCGCATTCGGTGTAGAGCGTCCGCACCTCGCCGCGGCGCGGATCGATCCGCTGGATGGAACCTCCGGCATAATCGGGCGCCGGGCCGACCGACATGAAACTGTCGGGGCGATACAGCCCGCCGCCGTTGTTGCAACAGTAAAGAGCGCCGTCGGGGCCCAACGCCAGCCCGTTCGGTCCGCCACCTGTCTGCGCCAACACCGACTTGGTGCCGTCAGGCACCACCCGCCACACGCAATTCTGCTTGATGTCGGTCAGGACCACCGATCCGTCCGGCATGACCACAGGACCTTCGGCGAAGCCAAACCCGCTCGCCACGATACGTACATCGCTCATTGCGCTCTCTCCCCTGCCCGGCCGATCCAGACTATCATCACCGGTGGGAGGCGCCACATACTGCACGCCACGAACTGCGCCTCGATCCGTGGGGCCAGGATGGCGTGCAATACGCCGGCGTCGCCCTGTCGCTGGCCGCAGTTGCGGGGCGATTCCGCAAAGTCGCACGCCAACTTCGTCTCTTGCTGTCCTGTATCTGTTCTGATACACGTCATTCGTGACGCTGCTTAAGCCGAAGCCCGTGGAGTTCCTCGGCGATAGTCGGGACAGGCTGAGCGCCTTCTCCCCAGTTGTTCGGGGACGGGCAGGGGTAGAGCTCTTCGCGGTGCAGGTCGGGCGCGATCCGGCTGACTGGAAACCGATGCCGGCCGTAGCACCGGGCGTCAGGGAAATACGGGTTCGGGACGAATCCGGTGCATATCGGGTGATCTATTTGGCGACTTTGCCGGATCGCGTGCTTGTCTTGCACGTCTTTCAAAAGAGGAGCCAAAAGACCCCACAAAAGGAAATCGAACTGGCCATGACACGGCTAAAGGACTGGAAGGCGCTGCAACATGGAAACCGAGACCTTCGATAATGTCTTTGACGCCCTGTGCGACACGGCCGCGGAAGCAGCCAACATGAAAGCGCGCGCAGAACTGATGATCGGCATTCGTGAACGAGTGAAAGCCTGGGGCATCCCGCAACAGGAAGCCGCTAGGCGTCTTGGCCTGACGCGGCCTCGACTGAATGATCTGGTGCGCGGAAAGATCGACAAGTTCTCCCTCGATGCGCTTGTCAACATCGCTACGGCAGCCGGGTACACGTTGCATATCGAGCTGGGGGAAGCCGCTTGACGAGGTCAGTGCCTTCCGTGAGCCGGGAGGCCGCTGCGGTGGCGGCGCTTGCTGAGGGGATCTACCCCACGCTTTTTGGTTCCGGCTCGGCCGGCTTAGGTACTTCGGAGGAATGACAATGGACTCGATCCGTATGGGCGATGTATCGATCGCCAGCATCATCGAGCGCGACGGCCCGTGGCGTCGGCCCGAGGACATGTTCCCGGACTTCGATCGCGATATCGGCGGGCGCCATCTCGCGGAGCTCGGTCCGCTCGTCTATGACGCGGCGTCGAACCGGCTGGTGATCACGTACCAGACCTTCGTCGTGCGCACGCCGCGCCACACGATCCTGGTCGATACGTGTACGGGCGAGGACAAGGGCTATCCGGCGCCGATGGATTTCCCGAAGCAACCGTGGCTCGACGGGTTCACCGCGCTCGGTCTGCGATTCGAGGATATCGACTATGTCTTCTGCACCCATCTGCACATCGACCACTGCGGGTGGAACACGCGGCTGATAAACGGGCGTTGGGTGCCGACCTTCCCGCGGGCCAAATACATCTTCCACAAGCGCGAATACGCAGCATGGGAAGCAGCCGACGCGCGCGGCGAATCCCCACCCGGCACAGTCTGGCGTACCAACTGCCGCCCAATCGTAGAGGCCGGACAGGCGCTGCTGGTGGACGACGATTTCGCGCTCGACGACACAGCCTGGCTCACGCCAACGCCGGGGCATTCGCCCTGCCATTGCTGCGTCAACATCCGCTCCGGCGGGATGCGCGCAGTGGTTACCGGCGACATGATGCACCACGCCCTGCAGTGCCGCGAGCCCGACTGGTCCACCGTGTTCGACTGGGACAAAGCGATGGCCGCCCGCTCGCGCCGGCAATTCCTGAGCGACATAGCCGACACCGACACCCTGGTGCTGCCGGTGCATTTCCCCGCGCCGACCGCCGGCCGGGTGGAGGCCGACGGCGAGCGGTTCCGCTATCGGTTCAGGACTGCTTGACGGCCGCGATCGCCCGATTGATCACGACCTCGGCTTCCGCCTTGCCGGCCCATCCCTGCACCTTCACCCATTTCTCGTCCTCCAGCTCCTTGTAGCGCTGGAAGAAGTGCTCGATCGCGGCGCGGGTGATGCGCGGCAGGTCGTCGATGGTTTCCACATGGCTGTATTGCGGATGCACCCGGTCGTGGGGGACGCAGATGATCTTCTCATCTGGTCCCTTCTCGTCCTCCATCCGCAGCATTCCGATCGGCCGCGCGCGGATCACCGCGCCCGGCACGACTGCGCTCGGCGTCAGCACCAGTGCGTCCGCCGGATCGCCGTCATCGGCGAGAGTGCCGGGAATGAAGCCATAGGCGGCCGGATAGACGGTGGGAGTGAACAGGAAACGATCGACGAAGACGGCGCCAGAGACCTTGTCAACCTCGTATTTGACCGCCGAGCCCTCGGGGATCTCGACGACGACGTTGATATCGCCCGGCGGCGCGCGTCCGGTCGGGATTTTGCTGATGTCCATACGATCGCTCCCCGCTGGCAGCCGGGCTTAGTGCGCCAGCCACCCGGCGATGATGGCAAGCCACAACAACGCGACGATGTTGGTGATCTTGATCATCGGGTTCACCGCTGGCCCGGCAGTGTCCTTGTAGGGGTCGCCAACCGTGTCCCCGGTCACCCCGGCCTTGTGGGCCTCGGAGCCCTTGCCGCCGTAGTTGCCTTCTTCGATGTATTTCTTCGCGTTGTCCCACGCCCCGCCGCCCGAAGTCATGGAGATCGCCACGAACAGGCCGGTCACGATGGTGCCCAGCAACATCGCGCCCAACGCGCTGAATGCCGCCACCAGCCCGCCGATCCCCCAGATGATCAGCCACAGCACCACCGGTGCCAGCACCGGCAGAAGCGACGGCACGATCATCTCCTTGATCGCCGCCCGGGTCAGCAGATCGACCGCGCGGCCGTATTGCGGTTTGCCGGTCCCCTCCATGATCCCGGCGACCTCGCGGAACTGCCGGCGCACTTCCACTACTACCGAGCCGGCGGCGCGACCGACCGCAGTCATGCCCATCGCGCCGAACAGGTATGGCAGCAGCCCGCCAATGAACAGCCCAATGACGACATACGGGTCCTCGAGCTGGAACGGCACCGTCAGTTTCGGGAAATAGTGCTTCAGGTCCTGCGTATAGGCCGCGAACAGCACCAGGGAGGCGAGCCCGGCGGAGCCGATCGCGTATCCCTTGGTCACGGCCTTGGTGGTGTTGCCGACCGCGTCGAGCGCGTCGGTGGTCACCCGCACCTCGTGCGGCAGGTCCGCCATCTCGGCGATGCCGCCGGCATTGTCGGTCACCGGGCCATAGGCATCCAGCGCGATGATCATGCCTGCCAACGCCAGCATCGTGGTGGCGGCGATCGCGATGCCGAACAGCCCGGCCATCAGATACGACAGGATGATGGCGATGGCGATGGCGATCACCGGCAGCGCGGTCGCTTCCATGGAGACCGCCAGGCCTTGGATGACATTAGTGCCATGGCCCGTCGTGGACGCCAGGGCGATGCTGCGCACCGGCCGATAAGCGGTCGAAGTATAGTATTCGGTGATATAAACGATCGAGCCGGTCAGCACCAGCCCAATAATCGCGCAGACGAACAGATCGAATCCGGTCAGCGTTGGGCCACCGGTCACCGGCAAGGGGGCCGCGAACCCGACGAACCAGGCGATAATGATGGCGATGCCGATGACCGACAGCGCACCGGTCATCAGCAGCCCCTTATAGAGCGCTTTCATGATGCCGTTGTCCGGCCCCAGGCGGACGAAATACGTGCCGACGATCGAAGCCAGAACGCAGATTGCGCCGATGCCAAGCGGCAACACCAGCATGTTGTTGCGCACCGCGCCGGTGAAGAAGATCGCCGCCAGCAGCATGGTGGCAACGATCGTCACGGCGTAGGTCTCGAACAGATCGGCCGCCATGCCGGCGCAGTCGCCGACATTGTCGCCCACGTTATCGGCGATCACTGCGGGGTTGCGCGGGTCGTCCTCGGGGATGCCGGCCTCCACCTTGCCGACAAGGTCGGCACCGACGTCCGCGCCTTTGGTAAAGATACCGCCGCCGAGCCGCGCGAAGATCGAAATCAACGAGCCGCCGAAGCTGAGCGCCACCATCGCTTCCAGCACGCCGCGCAACTGTTCGTCGCTGATCGCGGCGCCGTAGCCGCTGCGCAGGATCAGGTAGTAGATCGAGATGCCAAGCAGGCCGAGCCCGACCACCGTAAGTCCGGTGACTGCACCTGCCTTGAACGCGATGCCGAGGCCGGCGGCGAGACCGCTCCGCGCAGCCTGAGCGGTGCGCACATTGGAACGAACCGAGACGTTCATCCCGATATAGCCGGCGCAGCCCGACAGTACGGCGCCGATAATAAACCCGATCGCGACGAGATAGCCGAGGGTGAAGCCGAGAAAGATCGCGACCACTACACCGACAATGGCGATGGTTGCGTACTGGCGGTTGAGATAGGCGCGCGCGCCTTCCTGCACGGCGGCCGAGATTTCCTGCATCCGCACGGTGCCGGCATCGGCGGCGAGCACTTCCCGGCTGGTGACCAGCCCATAGGCCAACGCCAGCACGCCGCACAGGATGATGATAACAAAAGCGAATGCCATCGGCAGCCTTTCCTTGGCGGGGTACAGCCAAATCCGGCCCCGAATCGAGCCCGGAAGCGGCACGGGTGATGAAAGTCGGCGGGGTATGCCAGAATGGGGTCAGGCAGGCAAATCCTGCGCCCCGGACCAAATGGCCAGCCCAACTTCGTCATGGCCGACCTTCCAGCCATCCCCGGCCCATTCCGGCAGGAAGGCCACCGGCCACGACGTGGCGTGATCGAACCGGCGGGCTTGCACGGGTGGCGGGCCTGGGGCCACATGCCGCCACGCATGCGCCTGTAGCTCAACTGGTCAGAGCGGGCCGCTCATAACGGCTTGGTTGGGGGTTCGAGTCCCTCCGGGCGCATCACAGCGGATTCGCGGCTGCTGAGAAGCCGAACGGCCCGTCGCACTGATAACTTTTCTGCGTGCGTTGCGTTTGAAGGCGATGCTCGCTATGCCAAGTGCCGCTGTCAACACGAGTGGGATTGCCGATGCCTGTTCCTGCCCAAATTGCAAGTGCTAATGCTGGACGGACGGATGGCTAATTCGAGGTTGCACATCCCGGAGTCGGCCCAGCCTCTCCGTCTGGCGAAGATCGACGCCACGGGGATTGCCGCGATTCACTTGATCGCACTGCTCGCGTTCGTGCCCTGGTTCTTTAGTTGGACCGGAGCAGTCCTGGCACTTCTAGGGCTCTACGTGTTCGGCACACTGGGGATCAGCTTATGCTTTCATCGTATGCTGACGCACCGCGGCGTCGTCTGCCGAAAATGGTTCGAGCACTTCCTTGCTATCCTTGGTTTGTGCTGTGTGCAGGACACCCCGGCTCGCTGGGTCGGTATGCATCGGCGGCATCACGAGCATGCCGACGAGCAGCCGGATCCTCACAGCCCGCTTGTCGGCTTCCTTTGGGCGCATATCGGTTGGATGATTTTCAGAAATCGAGATCTGACCCGCAGCAGGGTGGTGTCGCGCTATGCGAAGGATATTATGCGGGACCCCTTCTACGCCAAGCTTGAGAACGACTTCCGATGGGTCCGGGTGGTACTGATCTCATGGTTGGGTTACTTTGCCGGTGGGTTCCTCGTCGAGCTGGTCCTGAAGAGAAGCGGGTTGGACGCAATTCAATTCGGCTCCAGCGTCCTGATCTGGGGAGTATTCGTTCGCACGGTGCTCGTTTGGCATATCACCTGGTCCGTCAATTCGGTGACCCACCTGTGGGGATATAGAAACTACGAGACGGGTGAATCCAGTCGCAACAATCTGATCATCGGCTTCCTCAGCAATGGCGAGGGCTGGCACAACAATCATCATGCCGCCCCGGGTTCGGCGCGTTTCGGTCGGCGATGGTGGGAACTGGACGTGACGTGGCAGACCATCCGACTCCTCTCTGCGACTGGCCTTGCGCAGAAGATCGTAACGCGGCCGCCTTTACTTCGGCATGGCGTTTGACCCCCTCCCTTGGGTCGCGGACGTCGGGCATGCGGGGCTCGGTGGCAAATGAACAAGAGCGTATTCCGGGACAGCGCGACAAAGGGAGAGGCCGATGTCTGAACCATGGAACCGCTACGAAAGGACCGCGGCCCGCCAGCATGGCCGGCCCGGGCGCGAAATCAGGCCGCGCGGCATCACCGTCGATATCCACGCGCACATGCTGGTACAGGAGGCGGAGGCGTTCGTTCGCCCGCATCTGCCGCCCGACCCGCGCGCCCGGTTCTACACCGAAGAGACGCGGCATCTGACCCGCAAACAGGACGCGGACCGGCGGCAGAACCTTGTCGATCTCGACCTGCGGCTTTCCGGCATGGACGCGATGGGCATCGACATCCAGGTGGTTTCGCCGGCGCCGGGACAGTGCACCTACACGGTCCCGCCGGAGATCGGAATCGAGGCCGCGCGCAGGGTCAATGACGGTGTCGCCGCCTTTGTCGCGCGTCGGCCCGACCGGCTGGCTGCCATCGGCACCGTGCCGCTGCAGGCCGGCGGCGCCGCGGCAGCCGAAGAGCTGGGCCGCTGCATGAGCGAACTCGGCTTCAAGGGCGTGCAGATCCTGACGCATGTCGGTCAAATGGAAATCTCCGATTCCGCCCTGGCCAACTTCTGGGCCAGGGCCGAGGCGCTCGGTGCTGTGGTGATGATCCATCCGGCCGGCTTCACCGAGGCGCGGCGCTTTGGCCGTTACTATTTCAACAATGTCATCGGCAACCCGTTCGACACCACGATGGCGCTGCACTACCTGATCTTCGATGGCGTACTGGAGCGTCACCCGGCGCTCAAGCTGATCGCCGTGCATGGTGGTGGCTATCTGCCAGGCTATTCCGGGCGCATCGACCACGCCTGGGGCGCGCGCAGCGACAGCCATGGCTGGCTGCCGAACCCGCCGACGACGTACCTCAAGCGCATCTACGTGGACACGATCGTGTTCACGCCGCACCAGCTTGAAGGGTTGGTCAAGCTGTTCGGGGCCGGGCAGGTATTGATGGGCACGGACTACCCGTACGACATGGGTGAGTACGACCCGATCGGGCACCTCGCCGCGACCCCGTCGTTGGACGCGGTGGCAACCGCCATGATCGCCGGAGGTAACGCAAAGCTGCTGTTCGGGCTGTGAGTATCCGCCCCTCTCGCAGAGCGGGAGAGCTATTATCAGTTGCTCGGCGAATCAGGCCGCCTGCATGTAGCGCCAGACGCTGGCCGGTGGAAAGTTGAGCGGCGTCCACGCTTCGCGTCGGGGCGCCAGCCGGTGCTTGCGCCAAGGCAGCGGCGACGTCACGCAATAGCTGTAGTGCAGGAAGCCGCACCCTGGTGCCACGGCTTCCATGGCATCGATGAAGCGCCGCTGCTCGGCCAGCGAAAGCAGAACCAGCGGAATGCCACACACCACGCTGCCGATCCGGCCGTGCCAGCGAGGCGGGACGAGCAGCGGCAGATGCCGAGCATCGCCCTCGATCACCTGCACGCCTGCGAGTGTGCTGCGCAGATGTGCGGCAAGCTCCGGAACGATCTCGATGACGATCAGTCTCTCGGGCGGTACGCCGCCGGCGAGCAGCGCCTGCGAGACCACGCCGGTGCCGGCGCCCAGCTCGAGCACTGCCTCGTCGTCAGCACGGCGAACGTGACGGACGATGCGCCGGCACAACGCTGGCGACGATGGCACGATGGAACCCATCTGCAACGGATTGGCCAGCCAGCGGCGAATGAACAGCCCAGGATTGGCGGCCGCTTCCTCAGGGCCTTTATCTGGAGTTCTACTACGCCGTGCCGGTGACTTGGAGGCCGCTTGCAGTACATGTGACACGATTCTGCAACCTTTTCTTCATCGATACCGATGTGGTTTGCACATGTACATGAAAGCTACCCGCTTCGGAACCACGCGTCGCCTCGCGACGGGTTCGAAGCTCTTGCGCCGGTACCCGGGATGGCAACCCGTTGCGGTGATGGCGGGAATCGGCCGGTCGAGGCGGTCGCGATTGCCCCGGCCGCTCCGGGGCTTTGCTGCCGCGACGCGACCGACGCGGCGCTGCGTGAAGCCGAAGCGGGCCGGCCGGCACCGTGTCCGACTGGCCGGCCCTGCTTGAAGCCGCCGATCCGGCTACTTGATCTTGGCTTCCTTGAATACCACGTGCCGGCGCACGACCGGATCGTATTTCTTCAGCTCGAGCTTGCCTGTCTGCGTGCGGGCGTTCTTCTTCGTGACGTAGAAATACCCAGTGTCGGCGCTCGAGACGAGCTTGATCTGCACGGTGTTGGTCTTCGCCATTCCGGTATCCTTGGGCGAGTTGGTGGAAACCGGCAAGATGCGCACCGGACCGGCCTACGTCAAGGCTGCGCCCGGCCCGAGCTGATCGTTCGGGTAGTGTCGACCTGCCGGCAGCCCATGCCCGCGGTGATGCGCCGGTGGCGAATATGAATGCTGCGGCCATTGGCCAGGCATCCAGAGGCCCGCCGGGACGGGAGCGGCTTCGGAAGCCCATGCCGTTGCGCGGACCGCGAGCGAGGCGCGGCGGGACGAAGCCATGGACCCACAACTGTCGACACGGCACCACCTCTCCTGATTGCACCGCCGCCGCCGTTTCGCTTACTTGGCGAGCGGGGGCGGCCATTTATTTTTGGGAAGCAGTGATCTCGATCACAGCCGCAAGTTGAAATTGGAAGTAATCGCAAATGAGACCTTCCTATCTCATTCCGGCTATGCTACATATTGGGTCAGGGACGGAAAATGCCGACGTGAAATCATGAAACGAGCTGGTCCCAGACCGGCTCCCGCAGACAGGAGTATGTAATCATGATCGTGTTTCTGTCCCTGCTGGTCTGCACTCTGTCAGGCAATGCCTGTCACGTTACAGTGCCGACCGAGCAAGCATTCGTTGGCCTCAGCTCTTGCCAGGTTGAAGGTATGCAAACCGCCGCCTCCTGGACGGGCGCGCATCCCGGCTGGAGGGTGGTCAAAATTCGCTGCACGCTCGGCAAGCGACCGCAGCCTGAAGATCAGGCTTGACAAAGTCACTCAGGGCGGCGCGGCCCTGTCAGTGAAGTCTAATCGCAGAGCCGCAGAGGTATTGCGCTTGCATTCTGCGGCAAGATCTGTTGCCAGCCGGCCCGGCGGCTGATCGGGCGTCGGCCGCTGGCGACCTCCTGAAGCTGCCCGCCATCAGCTGAGCAGCCAGCGGTCGCCGAGGCAGCCCGCAGGCATGAAAGGACTGGCGGTCGGTTGAAAGGCGTCGTGCCACGGAAACGCTGATAAACCTTCCTCTCGACCTCGGTGTCCTCGGTGCCCTTTGTGTCCAATTGCAACGATCCCAACCGCCGAGGAGTCGGCGCAACGGATTCCTGTGGCGGTATTACCGCAGCCACCGGCTCGACCGATACTTTCGTAGTGGGCGACGGAGCACCGCGACTGCCGCTCACAGCACTCGCGCCTGCTTCGCCTGCCGGCGGCGGGCATGAAGGATGAATTCGGTATAGCCGTTCGGCTGGGCGCGGCCCTGGAAGATCAGGTCACAGGCGGCCAAGAATGCCGGTCCGTCGAAGGCCGGCGCCATCGGCCGATAGTTCGGATCGCCGGCATTCTGCCGATCGACCACACCCGCCATGCGACGCAGCGTCTCCCGCACCTGCGCCTCGGTGGCGATGCCGTGATGCAGCCAGTTGGCGACGTGTTGGGATGAGATGCGCAGAGTGGCTCGATCCTCCATCAGCGCCACGTCGTGGATGTCGGGAACCTTGGAGCAGCCGATGCCCTGGTCGATCCAGCGCACCACGTAGCCCAGGATGCTCTGGCAGTTGTTGTCCAGCTCCT
>Ga0335075_10014625_pt1 | contig 11776 bp, 11 predicted proteins | sample Lox_Sample_24_FD_206723 | JGI IMG/M metagenome (GOLD analysis project Ga0335075, IMG submission 206723) | Soil microbial communities from Loxahatchee National Wildlife Refuge, Florida, United States - Lox_Sample_2.4 | ecosystem: Environmental > Terrestrial > Soil > Wetlands | place: USA... | reverse complement strand
CAGTGCGCTGCAGCAGGTAGTACAGCCCGCGGCCGCGGTGCACGTCGTGGTAGGCGAGGTCGAGCTGGGCGATCCGCGGCGCCGAAAGCGGCAGGTCGTGCCTGGCCCGGTACCGTTCGATTAGCTGATACTTGGCCGCCCAGTCGATCTCGCGGGCGATCTTTTCCAGGTCGCCACTCTCGATCGCGCTGAGCGCGCGCTCCCACATCTCAAGTACACGGGAACTGATCGCGTCCAGCCCGTTCCGGTCGGTGAAGTCGCGCGCCTGGGTCAGGTACTCGTACTGGATCTCCAGCGCGCTCATCTCACGGCCGTTGGCGAGCCGGACGCGCGAGCGACCGGTCATATCGTGGCTGACCTCGCGGATCGCGCGGATCGGGTTGTCCAGCGTCATGTCGCGCAGCACGACCCCGGCCTCCACCATGCGCAGCACCAGGTCGGTGGCGCCGACCTTGAGCAGCATCGTGGTCTCGCTCATGTTGGAGTCGCCGACGATCACATGAAGTCGGCGGAACCGTTCCGCGTCCGCGAGCGGCTCGTCCCTGGTGTTGATGATCGGCCGGGACCTGGTGGTGGCCGATGACACGCCTTCCCAGATGTGCTCGGCGCGCTGGCTGACGCAGTAGACCGCACCGCGGGGAGTCTGCAGCACCTTTCCGGCGCCGCAGATGATCTGCCGGGTGACAAGGAACGGGATCAGGATGTCCGCGAGCCTGCCGAACTCACCGTGCCTGCCCACACTGTAGTTCTCGTGGCAGCCGTAAGAGTTGCCAGCCGAGTCTGTGTTGTTCTTGAACACGTAGATGTCCCCGGCGATGCCCTCCTCGCGCAGCCGCCGGTCAGCGTCGACAAGCAGCCCCTCGAGGATCCGCTCCCCCGCCTTGTCGTGCGCGACGAGATCCACGACGTTGTCGCACTCCGGTGTCGCGTATTCCGGGTGACTACCCACGTCGAGGTAGAGCCGCGCTCCGTTACGCAGGAACACGTTGCTGCTGCGTCCCCAGGACACCACGCGGCGGAATAGGTAGCGGGCTACCTCGTCCGGCGACAGCCGCCGCTGCCCACGGAAGGTGCACGTAACGCCGTACTCGTTCTCAAGCCCGAAGATTCGCCGGTCCACACCCTAGTCTACGTTCGACGCACCCTGATGGTAATCACCGCGCCCGCGAAACTCCCGAGGCCGTCTTGCGGGCGCGTGACGTCCGGCTCAGATCGTGCCGTTCTTGATCGCCTCGTCGATCCCGGCCCTGGTCCTTTTCGGCAAGGTAGATGGCTTCGGCTCGGTCGATCTGCTCGTCAGTGAGCAGGTCGTGGCCGCGCATGGCGTAGGTGAAGAATAGTTCCTCATCGGCGGCGAACAACTCGGCGTGTCCTTCTAGCAGCGCTTTGTGCGCTGCCAGGGCGGTTGCGTTGAGCCGGCCGCGCCGCGCTTCCCGCAGCCCTGGAAGTCGCGCAGCGCCGGGCTCGGGACCTCGGCCGCCTGCACGGCCGGGCAGCGGTGTACTGGCAGGCCGGCCACAGCGGGACCCCGGCCGCACGCGAGTACTGCCAGGAGCTGCTAGAAGCAAGCACGTCGGCCTGAATCACGAGGCCCGGAGGAGAACAGCGACCGGCAAGAGGGGAACCGCGCAGGAAAGGATGCTCGAATACGGAGATGCGCCGGGGAGATAACACTCGCGAGGTGTTCCCCGGGAGATTTCCGTTTAAGTATTTCCTTGAGTCTGGAGGATGCCTGAGCCGGGCCTAGCGCAGGTTGGTGGCAGGTTCGGCGAGGCCGCCCGGCGCCTGTTAGTGCCGCGTCATCCAACGTTCGCCCTGTCGCCTACCGGTATATGCGTGGCACGATCGACCCCGCGTCGAGGAGGATGGGTTCGCCGGCGGACCCTCCGTCGGGTGCGCTGGCGGGCCATTGCCGTGACCGGAATCGAAGCTTTGACCTCTCCCCCTGCCTTGCCGCGCTGGTTCGGTCCTAGAGCCAGCCCAGATGACCCGGCCGTCTCGGCCCTGATCGACCGCGTCGCGCGCGGGGCCGGATGGGCAGACATCGGCGGTGGGTTCAACCTCAACGTGCGGATAGACGCTGAGCCGCCGGTTGTCCTGCGGGTTCACAGGCCCTGGGTCCGCCGCGGCCGGGTCGCGGGACTGCGGCGCTTGCGGGAGCGGCTCGAGCGGACGCAAGTCCGCGTCGCTCGGCCGATTCGGGTTTCCGGCTGCGACCTCCTGAGGGTCGCTGATCGTTGGGCTGAGCTTGAGGAGTTCATCGATCACGTGCAGCCACCGGCGGACCAGGACTCCTACGTCCGCCTGTTCGAGGAGCTCGGACGCCTTCACACCGCGCTCAAAGCAGTCTGGGAGCCCAGTCCGCCCGAACCCCTCGACGACCACAGAACCTTCGGCCAACTGCGTTACTCGGCCGGCTTCACACGCCGCAGGCTCGGACCCCGCAGCGAGCCGGTCGTGCACCGGATGCGCCAACTGACTGGCGAGCTCTCCAAGCTCCGGAGGGAGGTCGAACTGCCATGCGCCCCGATTCATGGGGACTACAAACTGGGCAACGCCGTGGAACTGTCAGACGGCTCATGGGCCACCTTCGACCTGGACTTCGCGAGGGTCAGGGAGCGGCTGTACGACATCGCGGGCAGCCTGCACGACGTCGCACAGGGCGGCGCATTCCAAGGCGGCCTGGTGAAGCTCCCCGCCGTCGACTCGCTCGAGCCGCGACGACTGCTCGACGCCTACGAACGCACGGCTCCGGAACCGCTGACTCGCGACGAGCACCGTTGGCTCCCCGGCGCCCTAGCCCTTATACCCCTGCACTGGGCTGCCACCGCAGGGCTCGTGGGCGGCGACATCCGCGAGGCCGAGAGCGCAATGGCCGCCGCCGAGGCCTGGTGGTCGCGCCGGGCTGAACTCTCGTCGTAGTCAAGCGGCCGCCGTCATCCGGCAGGACCGAGATCAGGCTGCTGTTCTCGTTCGATCCCAGGCGCGAGGCGATCTTCCTGGTCGCGGGCGACAAGGCCGAAACTGGGACGGCTGGTACCGCGAGGCCATCCCGCTGGCAGATGAGAGGCTTGCCCGGCACCTAGCCGAGTTGGAAGCAGAAGACGAGGCGAGGAAGCGATGAGCAGTGGCTACGCCAGGTGGAGCGACGTCAGGGCCAGGGGCCGCGCGGCTGATCCGCGAACCGGGGAAGAACAGGCCGCGGGCAAGGCCCGAGCCCGTGATAGCCGGGAAGCCTACGTGCGCGGACACCATCTGGCCGAGATGCGCGCCGCGGCCGGGCTGGCCCAGGCGGAACTGGCCGAAACGCTCGGCGTGTCCCAGGCCCGCGTCTCCAAGATCGAGCATGGCGAGATCTCCGGCATCGATGTGGTCCGGGCCTACGTTGCCGCGCTCGGCGGAACCATCGACGTGGTCGCCCGGATCGGCGACCGGAGCTAGAAGCAGGTGCCCGGACACGGCGAGTGCCGGGTTCAATCCAGCAGCGCCCTCACCGTCTTCGCCACCTGCTTCCAGTGAGCCCGCTCGTGACGGGCGAGGCGGTGTGCATATGAATGCACGGTGAGCTCTAGTGGTCTGCCGCCCCCGAGCACGGTGGCGGTTCGCGACCAGCCCTGGTCTGGCAGTTGTCCGAGCAGAGCGAGCAGCTGATCGCGTTGCTTCCTGAACGCCTGCAACGACGAAGCGAACGCTAGCTCGCGGTAGTCCGTGCTCTTTATCCAGGTGGTCGGGCTGACGGCTCGTATGGTCGGGTGGGCGGTCGCGACGATCGTCTCGATCGCCTCACCCCACACGTCGGCACACGAGCGCAGATGAGCCGCAATCTCGGTGACCGACCACTCGCCAGGCTCAGGCGCCGCGTGCAACTTGGCCTCCGTCAGGTCGCCGGTCAAGGCGCTGAGGCGATCAGGGGTCTCCCGCAGGATGGAGAAGATCTGCTCCACCGTCATCAGCTGACGTGTCATCAGGCGAGTCCTCCTCCGGTGCGGTGCTCGCAGGACCATTCCTGCGGAGAGCACCTGCGGTCCGTAGGCCTTACCGTAGGTCCGCTTCCGGACGTTCTACCGCCCGAACGGGACTTGCTGCCGTTCGATGTCCGGGTCGGCGCAGCCAGGTGCTGTCAGCAGCTCGCCGTCCTACAAGCCAACTGCGGCGTGCCGGCACTGGAGGAAATGCTGGACAACTACATCCGTAATCGAGGCGAGGACGGCGGACATGGGCGGCCGGAGAATGATCCAGCAACTGCCGCCAGAGAACTTCGCGCCGGGGAACCCGACCGTGCCGCCGGAGAACTCCGCGCCGCCAGCCGCCAGGCCCTGGGGTCGCTAGTCGCGTTTCCTGCCGTCTATACGGGAGGCCAGGTTCGATGGTCATTGATGATGCGTTTCTCAGCCGCTGCTTGCACCAGATCGATGCCAGTCAGCCTCGCCAGGTCACATAGGTTCCAAAGGACGTCATACATCTCATGACCAACGCGCTGTAACAACTCCTTGTCGCCTTCGCCATCTGCGGGCAGCTGAAGGACCTCATCGGCAAGCTCCACGGCCTCGCCCAGAAGCATCGCCATGCGTCGGCGCGGAGTCGTTTCCCAGCGGTGCCGGGCAACGAGGCTTTTGACATCCGCGATCGTCTGCTGAAGCAACTGCCCGGAAGGCTGACCTGTCGTCATCATGGGTTCCCTTCTCAACCAAGCTGACAGCCGGGAGCATATGCGTCAGCACAAACACCGGCGATCTGCGCTTGCAAGCACGGCGGCGAGACTGGCAGAGCCGCGTTGTGGACCGGGCTGTGTCGGCAGGGTCTCAACGAGCAGCGCAGATGGGCATGCGCTGGCACAACTTTGAATCCCGCCAGCCCGTGCTGGCCAGCGTCGGCGCCGACAAGCTCACCGGCCCAGGTGTTGTGCTGGTGGCAACCATTCGCAGGGACGGCAGCGCGCGGCTGAGCCCTGTCGAGCCACTCCTATGGGACGGAGACCTGTGGCTGAGCATGGGCTGGGCTCTCACAAGGCTGCCGACCAGCGGCGGAATCCCCGGATCCTAGTGCACAGCATCGTCACCAGCCGGAACGGCCAAGACGGCGAGTACAAGCTACGCGGCGCTGCGGTCGAGGAACCTGACCCGGCAACGCAGACCCCTTACACAGAGCAGGTAGCGGCCCGGCTGGGCTGGCGGCCTGGGCGCCGACGCCAGCTACGCATAGCTGGAGTTCCTGTCCGTCGCGCGGCCAGACTGACTTGTCGCGGAGGGTTGACTTCAGACAGAAACTGTATACAGTTTTGCTCACGCGACGGCGTCCGGACACGCGCGCGATCCCTGGCAGCCGGCGGCAGCCGGTGCGGGAGGGCGGTCAGTCTGGCGTGCCCGCATCCCTCGCATCTGGTGCCGCCCGTCTCGAGAAGGCGACTCAGCCATGACTTCGACTACGAGAAACGCGGCGGCCGGCGTTATCGACGCCGTCACCCGGCAGAAGATCGTCGAGTCCCTGCAGGGCCGGTTCGGCGGCGCCATCGTCGAGCCGGACAGCCCGGACTACGAGCAGGCACGGACCGTGTGGAACGCGATGATCGACAAGCACCCCGGCCTGATCCTGACCTGCACCAGCACCGATGACGTCGCTGCCGCAGTGAACGTCGCCCGCGAGTTCGGGCTGGCGCCCTCGGTGCGGTGCGGCGGTCACAACGTGGCGGGCAAGGCGCTGTCCGAGGGCGGACTCACCATCGACCTGGGCGGCCTGCGCGATGTCACCGTCGACGCGGAGCGCCACCTCGCGCACGCCGGCGGTGGCTGCCGCCTCGGCGACGTCGACGCCGCAACCGGCCCCCTTGGCATGATCGTGCCCGCCGGGATCATGTCCGAGACTGGAGTCGCCGGCCTGGCGCTCGGCGGTGGCATCGGCTGGTTCTCCCGTAAGCACGGACTGACCTGTGACAACTTCGTGGAGCTCGAGGTCGTGCTGGCCTCCGGCGAGGTAGTGACGGCCTCGGCGCAGCAGCATCCAGAGCTGTTCTGGGCACTCCGGGGCGGCGGCGGCAACTTCGGCATCGTCACCCGGTTCACGTTCCGGGCTTTCGACTTCGGCCCGATGATGCGGATCGGCGTCTCGCTCTATCACCCCGATCAGGCCGCTGCCGCTCTGCGGGAGTACGCCGCGATCTACCCGACCCTCGGCCGCAACGTCGGATTCCATGCCGCGCTCAAGCACGACATGCCTGCGCTGCCGTTCGTACCGCCCGATCTCGTCGGCGCGCGGATGCTGATGCTGATCTCGATGTGGCTCGACGATGCCGAGGACCCGGCCGGCACGGAGCTGATCGACCGGCTCATCACGGTCGGCGAACCGGCTGTCTCGGCGTCGACGGTGCTGCCATTCGGCGCGGGCGTGCAGCATCTCATCGACGAGGAGTTCTGCGACGGGCACCGGTACTACACCAAGGAAGCGCACTTGCAGTCACTGACCGACGAGGCTGTCGACATCCTGGTCGGCTTCTTCCGGGACATGCCGATGGGCGGCGAGGTCGAGATCCTCGGCCTCGGCGGCGCGATCGACGACGTGCCCGAGGCCGACTCAGCCTTCTCGAACCGGCAGTACCAGATGTGGCTGAACTTCGCCATGGCCTGGGACGACGCCTCGCTGGACGCGGACTACATCGCGCAGATCCGCGGCTGCGCCGCCGAGCTCAAGCCGTGGACCGGCAACGGCGTGTACGTGAACATGCTCAACGCCGACGAAGATCAGCCGGACCGCGTGATCGAAGCCTACGGCGAGGATAAGTACGCGCGGCTCGGCCGCATCAAGGCGCAGTACGACCCCGGCAACCTGTTCCGGGTGAACTACAACATCAGGCCGCGTTAGCCGGCTGCCTGTCGCCTGCCCTGGTCCGCCCGACATTGCCCAGTCCGGGCCGGACTGCCTACAGTAGTTCTGGAACTGCATACAGTTTGCTCGCGCAGACGGGAGCCCCGATGAGCCGTAACCTCGCCGCCATCTTTGCCGACATCGACGCATTCGACCCCGACAAGTTCGTGGCCCACCTGACCGAGGACGTCACATTCCGATTCGGCAACGGCGAGCCCGTCGTCGGCCGGGCGAACGTCCGTGAAGCCGTCGCCGGATTCTTCGGCACCATCGACGGGCTGACGCATCACTTCCTCAATACCTGGGACGCCGGAGATGTGAGCGTCGCCCAGATCGACGTGGAGTACGTCCGCAAGGACGGCAAGCACGTCACCATTCCGAACGCCGACATCCTCGTCTTCGACGGGGATCTGGTCAGCAACTGGCAGATCTACATCGACCTGGCGCCGGTCTTCGCCTGACTTCCCCGGCGTCAAAGCACGAGCCAGGAGAACGGACCGGGAGAAGGAGCCTGTCGTGATCGAGCTCACCGACATCGCCTATGTCCGCTCCGGCGTCGCCGACCTGGACAAGGCAGTGACATTCGCGACCGAGATCGTCGGCCTCGAGCTAGTCGCACCCGTACCGGACGCTTCCGCGAACGGGAGCGCCGCGCACGGGGGCGCCGCGCGCACTGCGCAGCTGCGGGCCGACGGCCGCCACCACTGCCTGGCCCTTGTCGAAGGCGGATCCGGCGTCATCGCCTCGGGTTTCACTGTGGCCGACGAGGACGCCCTGGCGGCGGCGGAGTCGGAGCTTGAGGCGGCAGGCTTCGCGGTGAGCCGCGGCGACGCGGACCAGGCCCGCGACCGGCGGGTCCGGTCTTTCATCGGGTTCAGCGACCCGTTCGGTAACCGCGTCGAGCTGGTGGCGCATCAGGTGACGGTCACCAGGCCGGTGCACTTCAGCCGGCCGGCCGGGATCACCGAGTTCGGGCACCTGTGTCTGGACGCGCCCGACATCCGTGAGGCCTACCGGTTCTGGAACGCGCACTTCAACGCCCGCGTGTCGGACTGGATCGGCGACGCGGCCTGCCTGATCCGCATAGATCCGGTGCACCACAAGCTGGCGGTATTCCGTGGTGACGGGCCGGGGCTGTGCCACATGAACTTCCAGGTGGCCACGATGGACGACGTGTTCCGCAACTGGCATTTCCTGGTCGATCACGGTGTGGAGATCGAGATGGGGCCAGGCCGGCATCCGCAGTCCACCGCGATCTTCCTGTACTTCCTCGGCCCGGAGGGGTTCACCTACGAGTACTCCTACGGCGTCCGCCGGATCGAGGACGACGCCGCCTGGCGGCCGCGCACCTTCGACCCGGACGAGCCCGGGTCCATCGACATGTGGCTCGGCCCGCAGCGCAAGCCCAGCACCCAGCCACAGCTAGGAGCGTCGTGACCACTTACCTGAGAGTGCTGGCAGGCGGCACCGATACCGCCGTCATCGACACTGGTGGACCGGAAACGAGGCAGCCCCCGCTACTCCTGCTGCACGGCTCCGGCCCTGGGGTCAGTGCCGCTGCCAACTGGCGGCCGGTCATCCCGGCGCTGAGCGCGCAGCGCCGGGTGATCGCACCGGACCAGCTGGGTTTCGGGGGAACGGCGACCGGCGACAAGCACACCTACGGCCGCGCGGCCTGGACCGAGCATGCGCTCAGCCTGCTCGACGAGCTCGGCGTGACCCAGTGCGACGTGATCGGCAACTCGATGGGCGGGGCAATCGCACTGTCGCTGGCCGCCGCGCGGCCGGAGGCAATCCGGCGAATCGTCCTGATGGGCACCATGGGCGTCGCGATGCCGCTGCCGCCCGGCCTGTCGACCATCTGGGCCTACCGGCCGAGCCCGGAGGCCATGCGGGAGGTGATTGGCCTGTTCGCCTACAACCGGGCGCTCATCACCGACGAGCTCGTGCAGCTGCGGTACGAGGCCAGCCTGAACCCGCCGGTGCGGGACTCCTGGGAGGCCATGTTCCCGGCTCCCCAGCAGCGCTGGGTGGATGACCTCGCCCTCCCTGGCGCGGAGCTCAACGGCATCACCCAGCCGGTACTGCTCGTCCACGGCCGGGACGACCAGGTGGTGCCCTGGCGGTCGTCCTCTGGCGCGATGGTGGACCTGCTGCCGGACTGCCGGCTGCACCTGATCGGCGCCTGCGGGCACTGGACGATGATCGAGAAGACGGCCGAGTTCCTCGGAGTCGTCGAGCCGTTCCTCGCCGCGAGCTGACCCGGCCGGGTTGCCCGACCGGAGTCGAGCCGCAGGCCGGGCAGCTGATCCAGGAGGGCGTTGGCCCTGCCGCGGCCTCAAGCCGGGGCAAGCTGCGCGCCGATGCAGCGGTGCGGCCCGACGGCGAGTGCCCAGTGCCGACTGGCGTTCGGCCGCGCAAGTCGAAGGATTGGGATCGGTGGAAACCTGCGGGTTCCGGTTTGCACCTGTGAGCGAGACAGTCACCAGGTCGCCGCGGCGGATCTCGGCCGGCCGGGTGTTACATCGGCGGTGGCGTAGCGATCGGCCACTGCCGCGGCGGGTTCCAGCCGCGGCAGCGCTCGGCCAGCCCAGCGCGGGTGTCGCCCGCTCGCAGAGAGCGGGCGAACGGATCCCGATGCTGCTGGTGCTCGATTCCGCTCAGCGACAGCATGCTGGGCCCAGCGACGTGCGCGGTGGTGAACCGCGGATCGTCCACAGTGAAGCCCGCGAGTTCGCGCAGGACCCGCCTTGCCAGCTCGGCCCGGGTGACGAGCCAGCCGCCGGCCGCGGCAGCGGGAGACGGGCTCGACCTCGCGCACCCGCATTAGGGCCGGATGGGGGTTGCCGGTCAGTTCGGCAACGGTCACGGCCGCGCCGACTGGATGCCGGGAGAGCCGTTCCGCGAGCTCCGATTCGGGCATTCCGCTGACGCTAACGTCGCCGCCCGGACGTCAGCTCAATGCGGTCAGGTGCCTCTCCGAAGCGCACCATCACGGCCTTTCCAGCCCTGGGACGTGGACCCGACGGTCCGGCGACGTCATGCGAGGATCGCTGCCGGGGTGCGCTCGAGCAGCTCAAGCGCGTGCGGGACAGCCTTCGCTTTGTACTCGGGTGCGCAATCGGCCAGCACCCGCTCAGCTGTCCGGGCCAGGTGATGGGCGAGCCCAACGAGGGCGGCTGAGTGGTCGCTTTCGCTGAGCGCCTCGAGGATAGCGAGGTGCTCGGTGTCGCCGGCCAGCTGCCAGCTAGCCGGCTCGGAGAGCTGGTAGATCCGGATGTAGCGGGTCGTGCGGTCGGCGAACGTCGCCAGCTGGCGCTGCAGAGCCGCCCCCGCCCCGGCGGTGATCAGCCGGTGGAACTCGCCGTGCGCGTCGAACCACGCCCCGAAGTTGCCGCTCTTCGCCGCCTGCCGCATCGCCGTGAGCATGCGCTTTGCGTCCCGCTGCCGCGCGGTGGTGAACTCCCCGAGCGTCATCGAGAGGGCAAGCGTCTCCAGCAGGATGCGGCTGGCGTAGACCTCGTCGAGCTCCTGCGGATCAAGGCCGGCGACCCGGGTGCGCTGATTGGGCTCAATCTCGACCAGGCCCTCCTCCTGCAGCATGCGCAGCACCTCGCGCAGCGGCGTGCGGCTGACGCCGAGCTGGTCTGCGAGCGCGACCTGGGACAGTTTCGTGCCCGGCGTGAGCGTGCCGTCCAGGACACACTCTCGCAGGTACGCGTGGAGCGCCGGGATCGCCTGCCGGGCCTCAGGCAGGTCGACCTTCCGGAGGCCGGGAACGATCGTCGGTGTACGCGCCATGTAGGTATTCTCCCTGATCTCGGCTGCGAAAGTGCATACACTCCGTAGCTAGCGGGCCGGTGGTGCCCATCGGCGGCCATCCAGCCGTCACGTGCAGTGTGGCTGCTGCCCGCGATCCGCGCGCGGCCCGCCCCGCCACCCGCCACACTCCGGCCGGCACACTCCGGCCGGCATCGGCAGCCGACGGCTCTTGACGCAGCCGACAAACTGTATACAGTTTAGCCATGGAAGCGAGCAGCGATCCTGCCGCCAGGCCTCCGGCCGGGCCGGCCGGGCCGCGCCTGCTTGGCCGCGATTACTGGCTCGTGGTGTCGACGCCGTATCCGGCCACCACGGCGGCAGACATCAAGGACCTGGCCGACGAGCACGTGGCCTGGCTGCTGAAGCTCGAGGCCGAGGGCACCGTCTTTCTCTCTGGCCCGCTCGTCAGCGGCCCCGGCACGCGACCCGGCTCCGGGATCACCGTCCTGCGGGCGGCAACGGCCGACCATGCTGAGGCGATCGCAGCAACTGACCCGTTCGTCACCCGCGGCCTGCGCAATTTCCAGGTCTTCGGCTGGCGGGTGAACGAGGGCGCGATCAGCCTCCAGCTCTCCCTCGGTACCGGCGGCTACACATGGACCTGACCGCGGTGCCCGACCGAAGCAGCCATCCATCGACCGGAAGGCGGTAAGGCCGTGCGCATCGCAGTCATCGGCCTAGGCAAGATGGGCTTGCCGATCGCGCGCAACCTCCTGGAGCGCGGCTTCGCCGTCACCGGCTTCCGCCGGACGCCGTCGTCAGAACTGGCGGCTGCGGGCGGCACCATTGCCCCCACTGCCGCCGAAGCGGCCGCGGACGCCGACGTCATCCTCTCAATCGTGCCCGACGCAGGGGCAGTGGCCGACGTCATCACCGGTCCGTCGGGCACGCTGACAGCACTGCGGCCGGGCACCGTGCACATCGAGATGAGCACCATCGACGTGCGCCGCAAGCGTGAGCTCCGCGACGCGGTCCGCGCGGCGGGCGGCGACCTCCTGGACTGCCCGATCAGCGGGGGTCCCGGCATGGTCGCGCCGCGGCTAGCCACCACGTTCGCGTCCGGTGACCGTGGCGCCGCCGACACGGTCAGCCCGGT
>Ga0335075_10014621_pt1 | contig 11779 bp, 11 predicted proteins | sample Lox_Sample_24_FD_206723 | JGI IMG/M metagenome (GOLD analysis project Ga0335075, IMG submission 206723) | Soil microbial communities from Loxahatchee National Wildlife Refuge, Florida, United States - Lox_Sample_2.4 | ecosystem: Environmental > Terrestrial > Soil > Wetlands | place: USA... | reverse complement strand
TTCCCGCGGGGCGCCCTCCGCCCCTGAAAGTCCGCCTCGGCTGCGGCAGCGCCAGCCGTCCAGACCGCAAGCTACGCTTGGCGCGTGCAGCAAGCCGCAGGTGTCACGGAACTGGGCAAGTCCGGCTTCCTGGCCGCCATTAGCGACCTGCTGGCCATCTACGCCGCGGCGATGGGCGCCGAGCCGGAAGAACTGCCGACTAGGCGGGCCATCATGGAGCGGCACGCCGCGAACCCTGGATTCCGGGCCCTGATCGTCACCAGCGGCGACCCTGCCCACGTTGTCGCGTTCACCTACGGATTCCGCGGCATGCCGGGCCAGTGGTGGCACGACGTCGTGCGCGCGGGCATCGTTGCACGCTCGGGCCAGCGCGATGCAGCAACGTGGCTCGACTACGCGCTGGAGATCGCGGAAGTTCACGTACATCCCGACTTCCAGGCCCGTGGGATCGGTCGCCTGATGATGCTTGCGCTGACGGCGGGCCGGCCCGAGCGGACGGCGCTGCTGTCCACGAGGGACGCCCAGACACCAGCCCGGAGGTTGTACCACAGCCTGGGATTCGTGGACTTGCTGACAGAATTCCTATTCCCCGGCGGCGGACCGGCCTACGCGGTCATGGGAGCCACGCTCCCGCTCGCTGAAGAGACCGCTATCGCTCGCTAAGCCGGAACAGCAGGCCCCAAGCCAAGCACCTGGTAGATCTCGCGGGTCGCCCGTGATCCGTTGAGCGTGTAGAAATGCAGTCCCGGCACGCCCTCGGCCAGCAGCCGCTCGCACATGGCCGCGGCGAACTCAACGCCGATCTTGCGAACGGCCGGCTTGTCGTCGGCGTGGGCACGCAGATCCCCGGCCAGCCCAGACGGGAACCGGCACCCTGACAGCAGCACCGCGCGCTCGATCCCCGAGACGCTGATGATCGGCATGATGCCGGGGATTATCGGAGCATCACATCCGCGGGCCGAGACGGCGTCGCGGAGCCGCAGGTAGTCGTCCGGAAAGAAAAACATCTGAGTGATAGCGAAGTCGGCTCCTGCCCGTATCTTGCGCACGAAGAAATCGACGTCAGTTTCCCAGTCCGGCGACCTCGGATGACCTTCCGGGAACGCCGCGACTCCCACGCAGAAGTCGCCCGACGCCCGGATCAGCCGGACGAGCTCGTCGGCGTGATGCAGACCATCCGGATGAGCCAGCCACTCGCCGCCGGGATCCCCAGGCGGGTCACCTCGCAACGCGAGCATGTTGCGGACGCCCACATCGGCGTAGGAGCCGATGACGTGCCTCAGCTCGGCCACCGAATGGTTCACCGCGGTCAGGTGGCCGAGCGGCGTCAACGTGGTCTCAGCTGCGATCCGGCCGGTCACGCGGACCGTCCTGTCCCTGGTCGAGCCGCCAGCGCCGTAGGTGACCGAGACGAAGGTGGGCCGAAGTGGCTCAAGCTGGCGGATTGCCAGCCAGAGCCGCTGCTCCTCCGCCTCCGTCTTGGGCGGCATGAACTCGAACGAGAACGACTGCTGGCCAGCGGCGAGCAGGTCTCTGATCGCAGCGGCAGGACCGACGGGCATGGTCAGAAGGCTATCGGCAACCCTGACCATGCGCCGCCAGCAGTAGCCGACGGTTGGTCTAGTGTCCAGATACATGGCAACCGACGCGGCCGCTCCGGGCCCGGCAGGCCTCGACCGGATCAGGCGTGAGGTGGCGGCTGCCCTGGATAGCTTCCTCGGCCGCCAGCGCATCGTGCTGGCCGCCATCGGCGACGACATGCTGCCCTGCCTGGAGGCAATGCGAGGGCTGCTGGCAGGCGGTAAGCGGCTGCGGCCCGCGTTCTGCTACTGGGGCTGGCGAGCGGCCGGCGGCGAGGACCGCCCGGAGATCTATGCCGCGGCGGCGTCACTAGAGCTGCTGCAGGCCAGTGCGCTCATCCATGACGACGTCATGGATGCCAGCGATACCCGGCGCGGCGGGCCGGCAGTACACCGGCAGTTCGCCGCCCGCCAGGCCGCGACCGGCACACCTCAGTCGGCCGAGCAGTTCGGGATCGGAGCCGCGATCCTGATCGGCGACATGCTGCTGTCCTGGACAGCCGACATGTACCAGTCCAGCGGCTTCGCGCCAGATGTCCTGCGCCGTGGCCAGCGGGCGCTGGCCGCCATGCAGACCGAGGTCGCGGCCGGCCAGTACCTGGACATCCTCAGCCAGGCCAGCCGCAGCACCTCGGTGGCGGAGGCACTGAGGGTGATCACCTACAAGACGGCGAAATACACCATCGAGCGTCCACTCCAGCTCGGCGCACTGCTGGCAGCAACGTCCCCGGCCACAGCAGACGCCGTCAGCGGCACGTTCACTGATTACGGGGTCCCGCTTGGCATCGCCTTCCAGCTCCGGGATGACGTACTTGGCGTGTTCGGCGACCCGGCCCGGACGGGCAAGCCGGTGACCGGCGACATCTCCGAGGGCAAGCGGACCATGCTGATCGCGCTGGCCAGGGAGCGGGCGAGGGCCGACCAGGCCGGGGTGCTCGACCGCTACCTGGGTGACCGGGAGCTTACCGAGGCGGGCGCTGCCGAGGTGAAGGCTGTCCTGACCGACACCGGGGCAGTGGCTGAGTGCGAGGCGCTCATCGCAGCCAGCGTCAAGGAAGCTGTGTCCGCCCTGGACGGCGCGGCAATTACTAGCGAGGCAAGGGCCGCGCTCGCAGCGCTCGCAGTCACGGCCACTGATCGCACCGAATAGCGTCGGGCTTACCTAATCCCCACTAGGTCGGCAACCCCGAAGAGCTCGGCCTGACCGTCACCGGAGGCGCGCCGCCAGGCGAGCGGCGGCTGCGCCCGGCTCGGCCGCCTCGGTGATCACCCGGACCACGACGATTCGGGTCGCGCCTGCCTCAAGGACCTGATCGAGATTGCCCTCATCAATGCCACCGATAGCGAACCACGGCCGCGCGGCACGCAGGCCAGCCGCATAGCGGACCAAGTCCAGCCCGGGGGCGGGCCTGCCGGGCTTGGTGGGCGTCGGCCACACCGGCCCAGTGCAGAAATAATCTGCTGCGGGCTCGGTGCTGGCTGCGGCCGTTTCGGCCGGAGCGTGCGAGGACAGCCCGATCAGCGGACCGGGCCCGACGATCTCCCTGGCCACCTCGGGCGCGAGGTCATCCTGGCCTAGGTGCAGCACGTCGGCACCGCACGCGTAGGCGACGTCAGCGCGGTCATTCACGGCCAGCAGCGCCCCGTGCGCGTCGCACGCCTGCCGGAACACCTCGAGGTGCCGCAGCTCCTGGCCAGCTTCCAGACCCTTCTGGCGGAGCTGGACGACATCGACGCCGGCCGCCAGGACATCGTCGAGGAAGCGCGCCAGATCGCCCTGGCGCTCCCTGGCGTCAGTGCACAGGTAGAGGCGCGCTGCGGCCAGCCGGGATGTCAGGTGATCAGAGCGTTCAGGCACGCTCAGAAGGCTAGCGCCTGCGCCCGCCTGTTCACCTCAGTGCGCCGGTGCTCGGTCAGCGCCTGCACTGGTGTCCCTGGCAGCGTCTCGTCGGCAGTGAACAGCCAGCTCAGCGCCTCAGTCTCGGAGAAGCCGCAGTCAAAAAGCAGGGTCAGCGTGCCACCGAGGCCATGGATGATCTGGTTGCCGTCGAGGAATGCGGCAGGAACGGCAACCGTGCCGCTCGGCCGCTGGACCGCAAGCAGCTTGCGGTCGCGAAGCAGTTGCTTTACCCGGCTCACCGGCAGGCCGAGCGTGTCAGCCACCTCGGGAACGGTCAGCCAGTCACCAACGATAGCGTCGGTCGGGGGGTCGATCTGTGCCACGTGAACGAGCTTCCCACATTCACCGGCCGCCAAAACCTACCTCATCCCATCCAAGTCCGGCGCGGGCTGTTCAGCCGTCGGTCTAGCGGTCGCAATGGCCAGGTAATGGCTCAGCCGGAGACCGCGGAATCGCGGACGGCAACGCCCGGATTAGCCAGCTTGGCTGCATCGACGCGGCTGCCCGCCTCGATCAGCCGCCGCGCCTGCATCAGATCGCGCGGCAACCCCACGGTCAGCGCCGCGACCAGCCGGTCCCCCGCCAGCCACGCCGCCGCCCATTTGGCCGCAGCCGGGTCGCCGCGCCAGAGCAGCCGGTCGGCCCCGCCGTGCCAGCCGACGTACTGCACCATCCGGCCAAACTGTTCTGACCAGAAGTAGGGAACGGGGTCGTATTCCGTGCTCCCGCCCAGAACGTTCGCGGCCGCTACCTCTGGCGCGTGCAGCGCGATATCCCAGTGCTCAAACCGCAGCTGGCGCTGATACCGGCCTGACCAGAACGACGCGCAGTCGCCAACCGCGTAGACACCGGGAACTCCGGTCCTGAGCTGAGCATCGACCGCCACCCCATTGTCGAGGCGGATTCCGGTTCCGGTCAGCCAGGAGACGGCCGGGCGTACTCCGACCGCGGTTACCACCACGTCCGCAGGTAGCCAGCGACCATCGCCAAGCGCCACCCCGCCGGGCTCGATGGCTGCCACGCTCTCGCCCAGCCTCAGGTCGACTCCCATCTCCGCGTACCAGGGTGCCGTCGAGCCGCCGACCTCGGTTCCGATGGCTGCAGCAAGCGGCGTATCGGCCGCTTCCAGGACGGTCACCCGACAGCCGCGGCTGGCTGCTGCCGTCGCGAGCTCCGCACCGATCCAGCCTGCCCCGACTATCGCTAGCGAGGTGCGCGGCTTGAGCATGCTGCGGATGGCCAGGGCGTCATCGGCCGTCCTGAGCACGTGCTGAGGTCCGCTGCCAGGCAGCCGGACCGGGCTGGCGCCGGTGGCGATGATCAGGGCGTCCCACTCGTACTCGGCTGCGTCAGTGCTCAGCACGTGGTCCTGTACTCCGGCCGCGCTTTCACCCAGCCGGAGATCAACCGCAAGCGAGGCAAGGTCGGCGCGCAGCCCGGTGTCGTCAAGCTCTCCCGTCATGAGCTTCTTCGACAGCGGCGGCCGGTCATACGGCGGGCGCTTCTCGGCGCCGATGAGAGTCAGCGCGCCGTCGTAACCGCGCGCTCTCAGCTCCTCGGCCATGCGCAGCCCGGCAAGGCCCGCGCCGGCCACGACCACTCTCGCTGGACTGGTCATCCGAGCACTCTCCCGCCCGCCCGCCGCAACCGGCCGAGCCTATTCGCAGTCTTGGTTGTGAGGCATCAGTACACCTCAGAGATCGCCGCGCAGTGGAGCCAGCATGCTCGAGCTCAAGCACCTCGGCAGCCGTCGCATGCTGCCAGCGTTCATAGTCACGCTCGCGATCATCGCGACTGGGTGCGGAGGGGCCGGCGCCAAGCCGCACGGGGCGGGTGCCAAGCCCGCACCCGCGAAGGTATCGGCGAGAGCCCGAGGTCCCGTCTGGCCCGATTCACTGCAGATGGTGTCGGCGACCAAGGGCTGGGCGCTTCTCTGGCCGTCGAACCCCAATGGCGACAGCGCGCTGGCAATTGCCCGGACAACGGACGGCGGACGGACCTGGACTGTCGTCACTCCTCCGGCAGCTGTGCGGGCACTGGGGACCGGCCAGGCGCTGCTAGAGGCCGCGACGGCCGAGCGTGCCTGGTTCGCAGTGCCCACTAACACCAGCGGTCCGCCCGGAAAGACTCTCGTATTCGGCACGGTTGACGGCGGCCGGACGTGGCAGCAATCGGCAGGCATCCCGGACGGCTACGATCCAGTAGCCCTGGATTTCGTCGGGCCGCAGCGCGGCTGGCTGCTCGACAGCCTGGGCGCGGCGATGCAGCAGAACCCGGTCCGGCTGTATCGCAGCACAGACGGCGGGCTGCACTGGTCGCTGGTGGCTACCTCGCCGCGAATGGCAGGCGATCCCGCCACACCAAGCGGACTGCCGCTGTACTGCGACAAGGCGGGGCTGGCGTTCGCCTCTGCCCGCACCGGCTGGATCACCGGTTACTGCAACAGCCTGGCTGACGCCGTCCTAGTCTCCATGGACGGCGGAGCGCGGTGGGCGACCCAGCCGCTGCCGTTGCCTGCGACCTTGTGCGAGTCGGCAGGCTGCGAGATTCCGGCACCACAGGTCGCCGGACGCAGCACGTTCCTGCAAATAAACAGCTATCCGGCGGCCGCGTACTTGCTGGTGAGCAACGGCGCAGGGAAGACCTGGCAGGTAAGCAGGCTGCCCGCGGGCGCCGGCCCGTATCCGCGCATCCGCTTCTTCTCGGCCGAGGATGGAATCGCTATCTCGGGCGGGTCGCAGGGCACGATCGGCCGGGTGTTCTACGTCAGCACTGATGGCGGGCTCAGCTGGACTGCCGTCCGGCAGGGCCGGCACTTCGGCGGGAACTCGGCCGACTTCGACTTCGTCAGCCTGCGTGCAGGCTTCGCCTGGATGCAGCCGGACGCCGAACCTACGGCACCACTGCCGCGGCTGTACCGAACGTCCGATTCCGGACGGACCTGGATTGCGTTCACGCCGCGGCTGGGCTGACCGGGCCTAGTCCGGGTCAGTGCTGAGCGCGGCGGGTTTGGCGGCGGGCGGCTAGGCTAGGTGTTTATCGCGCGGGAGTCCGGTGCTGACCGGACTGAGAGGGCGGCTGGCGAGCCGCCGACCGCAGGAACCTGATCCGGGTCATGCCGGCGAAGGGAGCCGAATTGAGCGCTCTGACACCTGCCGAATCCGACGTCCTGGTCATCGGGGCCGGCGTCATCGGGCTGAGTATCGCCTGGCGCGCCGCTCAGCAAGGCCTGTCGGTGGTCGTCGCAGATCCGCATCCGGGACACGGCGCCACCCACGCCGCCGCGGGAATGCTCACGCCGATCGCCGAGGCCGCTTATGCCGAGCGGGAGATCTTCGGGCTCGGTCAGGACTCCCTCCGCCGCTATCCCGGCTTCATCTCCGAACTCCACGACCTCACCGGGCTGCCAACCGGCTTCCGCCAGACGGGGACGCTCCAGGTCGCTTACGACAGTGACGACCTGGCCATGCTGGCCGAGACGCGCGTGCTGCAGGAATCCTTCGGCGTGCACCTGGAGCAGCTGACGGCGCGCGAGTGCCGGGAAGCCGAGCCTATGCTTGACCCGTCGGTCCGCGGTGGCCTGCTGGCACCCGGCGACGGTTCGGTCGACCCGCGGCTGCTGGCTATCGCTCTGCTCCGGGCGGCGGAAAAAGCCGGCGCCCGCCTGGTCCGGCAGCCTGTCGCGGAGGTGACCTGCTCCGGAGGGAGGGCAAGCGGAGTCCGGCTGGCCGACGACAGCGTCGTCGCAACGCGCTGGGTCGTGCTAGCCGCTGGCTGGGAGTCGGCCGCGTTCGGCGGGCTCCCGGCAGGGACGGCACCGCCCGTGCGCCCAGTGAAGGGCCAGATCATCCGGCTGCGGACGAGCGCAGCGGCGGAGCGGTCCGGGCTCCCGCCCGGCCTGCTGCGCCGAACCGTCCGGGGCGTAGTCCGCGGGTCCACCGTGTACCTGGTGCCGCGCGACAGTGGGGAACTCGTAGTGGGCGCCACCCAGGAGGAGCTCGGGCCCGACACGACGGTCACCGCGGGCGGCATCTGGGAGCTGCTGCGCGACGCCCGCACGCTGGTACCCGGCGTAACCGAAATGCTGCTGGCCGATGCGGTAGCGGGCCTGCGTCCCGGCACGCCGGACAATGCGCCAATCCTCGGCCCGAGCGCGCTGCCAGGGCTGGTGCTGGCGACGGGTCATTTCCGGGCTGGCGTGCTGCTCGCGCCGGTGACCGCCGACACCGTGAGCGCGTACCTGCGCACCGGAGAGCCCGATCCGATCTGGCAGGCGTTCAGGGCTGATCGGTTCACCCCGCGCGGCACGGGCCAGGGCGAGGTCGGAGGCGACCGCGAGCCACAGGAGGCAGTGACGTGCAGGTGACAATCAACGGCGAGCCGCATCGGGCACCGGCAAAGATGACGCTCGCGCAGGCCGTTGCACTGCTGACCAGCGCCCCTACGGGCGTGGCGGCCGCGCTGAACGGAGCTGTCGTGCGGCGGGCGGTGTGGGAGTCGACGTCACTTGCCGACGGCGACGAGGTCGAAGTGCTAACTGCGGTGCAGGGAGGCTGACGTGGACGATCCGCTGCTGATAGCCGGAGAGACGTTCAGCTCCCGGCTGATCATGGGCACGGGTGGCGCACCCAGCCTCGACGTACTTGGCCGCGCGCTCGTCGCGTCCGGGACCGAGCTCACCACGGTGGCCATGCGCCGAGTGGATCCGGCTGCTCCCGGCTCGGTGCTCAGCCTGCTGGCCGATCGCGGTATCCGCGTGCTACCCAACACGGCCGGCTGCTTCACCGCCACCGAGGCTGTTCGGGTAGCCGGGCTGGCACGCGAAGCGCTCGGCACCAGCTGGGTGAAGCTGGAGGTCATCGCCGATGAGCGGACGCTGCTGCCCGATCCTGTCGAGTTGCTCGATGCCGCCGACCAGCTAGTCGCTGACGGCTTCACCGTCCTGCCGTACACCAGCGACGATCCCGTCCTGGCCCGGCGGCTTGAGCAAGCTGGGTGTGCCGCGGTCATGCCGCTTGGTTCGCCGATCGGCTCTGGTCTCGGCATCCGCAACGAGCACAACATCGAGCTGATCGTTGAGGCGGCTGGCGTTCCGGTCATCCTGGACGCGGGCATCGGCACGGCCAGCGATGCCGCGATCGCGATGGAGCTCGGGTGCGCCGCCGTCTTGCTGGCCACCTCGGTCACGAGGGCGCGCAGCCCCGAGCTGATGGCCGAGTCAATGCGGCTTGCGGTGGCTGCCGGGCGGCTTGCCTTCCTGGCAGGCCGCGTGCCGCGCCGCCGGTACGCGCTGGCATCCTCACCGCCTCAGGGCTGATGCCCGAGCGGCGGTAAGCGGCTCGCCGCCGACCATCGCCGGCCTGTTCCTGGCAGCGCACGGGATGCAGCACGTTCGTTACGGGGCGCGCAGTGGCGCGCGCACCCTACAATTCTCCCGATGGATACGACGTTGTCCGCGCCCCTAGGGCAGTTGCTTGACGGCCGTTACCTGGTCGAATCGCAGATTGCCCGTGGCGGCATGGCCACGGTCTATCACGCGCATGATGTCCGGCTGGATCGGACCGTGGCGCTGAAGGTCGCGCATCCAGAGCTCGCCCATGATCATGACTTTGTCGCCAGGTTCATCAGTGAGGCGCGGTCGGTAGCCCGCCTTTCCAGCCCGAACGTGGTCGCGGTCTTCGACCAGGGCTCGACCGGCGACCTGCATTACATCGCGATGGAATACGTGCCCGGCCCGACGCTGCGCGATCTCCTGGTCGCCCGCGGCCGGCTGAATCCGCGCGAGGCACTCGACATCATCGAGCGCGTGCTCGCGGGCCTGGCCGCGGCCCACGAGGCCGGAATCGTCCATCGCGACGTCAAGCCGGAGAACGTACTGCTCGGCAACGGTACGTCCGTCAAGGTGGCCGACTTCGGCCTGGCCAGGGCGGCCGCCGGCGTCAGCCATACCAAGACCGGGCTCCTGATCGGGACGGCTGCGTACCTGGCGCCCGAGCAGGTGGCAAGCAACGCGTCGGACCAGCGGACCGACGTGTACGCAGCCGGCGTGATGCTCTTCGAGATGCTGACCGGAGTGCAGCCGCACACCGGCGAGTCGCCCCTGGCGGTTGCCTACAAGCACGTCAACTCGGTCGTCCCGGCTCCCTCCAGCCTCGTGCCGGACCTGCCGGCCGCACTTGACGCGCTGGTCGCACTCGGCACATCCCGTGACCCCGAGCTGCGCCCGGCCGATGCGCGGCACTACCTGAAAGCGATCGTGGAGGTCCGGCGCGGCTCGCCGCTGCCGACGCTGGCAAGGCCCGGCCGGGCAGCGGGACCGGACGCAAGAGTGAGCGGAAGCCACCGGGCGCCGAGCGCGGACGAGGTCACGCAACCTAACCCCTCGCGGTCGGCCGAGGGCGCTGCCGCGGCAGGTGCAGCGGCCGCTGAGGCAGTCCGCGGCGCGGCCGGCGGCCACGCGGCGACCGGTCCGCTCGGGCGGACGAGTCAATTCCCGGTCGGCTACGCCGGCCACGGCTCCAGCCCACATGCTGCGGTCAACCACACGCTGATAGTGCCGACCGATGAGGCTGACCGGTTCGCCGACTACCGCGGCGGGCGGACCGCCAGGCAGCGCCGCTACCGAGAGCCCTGGCTTCAGCGCTGGCTGTTCAGCCGACGGATCCTGGTGATCCTGGCGGTCGTCGTCGTCGGGATCGGGACCTGGTGGGTGGTCGCGGGCCAGTACATCCGGGTGCCGTCGGTCGCGGGCATGAGCGTTAGCTCCGCCCGCGATGAACTCACCGGAGCTGGCCTCGTCGTCGTGTCCGCCGCGGCCCGGCACAGCAATAGCGTCCCCAAGGGCGACGTCATCTCGACCGAGCCGGTCGGCGGCGCCAGCATCGGGCACGGCGGCAAGGTGACGGTCTTCCCGTCGCTGGGGCCGATCCTCATCACCGTGCCACAGGTCACCGGGCAGCAGGCTCAGCAGGCCGAGGGAGCTCTCAAGGCGGCCGGGCTGACGCCGGCCCAGGCCACTCAGCAGGCCTCCGCCAGCATCCCAGCCGGCGTCGTGATCGCGACGAACCCGGTCGCCGGGACGGCCTGGCCGCAGGACAAGCCGGTACAGGTGATAGTCAGCGCCGGTCCGCCGCTGCCAAACTTCGTCGGCGCCCAAGTCAGCCAGGCCCAGGCTGCGGCGGCAACCGGCGGATTCAGCATCAACCAGGTCACGCAGCCTAACGCCTCGCAGCCGGCCGGTACCATTGTGCGGCAGTCCCCGCCGCCTGGTTCGGCCATCACTCCGAATGAGGTCGTGACGGTCTATGTATCGCAAGGACCGCCGGAAGTGCCGGTCCCGGATGTGCAGGGCCTCAACGTCAATCAGGCCGAACAAGAACTGACCTCAGCCGGGTTCAGCGTGACCGAGAATCAGCTCACCCCGGGCCACAAGGTGATCAGCTACTCGCCAACCGGGCAGGCGCCCAAAGGCTCGAACATCACGATCACCGTCGGCTTCTTCTAGCCGGGAAGCCTACAGCGGCGGCCCTTCGCCTTCTCGCTCCTGATAGGAGTAACGCTGCTCCTGCCAGGGGTCGGCGACGTTGTGGTATCCCCGTTCCTCCCAGAACCCGCGCCGGTCAGCGGTCAGGTACTCCAGCGCCCGGACCCACTTCACGCTTTTCCATGCGTACAGATGTGGCACCACAAGCCGTAGCGGGTAACCATGCTCGGGGGTCAGGCGCTCCCCATCTCGGTGCGTGGCCAGCAGCGTGCCCTCGGCGGCGAAGTCGGAGATCCGGATGTTGGCGCTGTAGCCGAAGTCAGCCCAGATCATCACGTGCGTCACGGCGGCATCCGGGGGGAAGCGGTGCAGAAGTTCGGTGGCCGGCACGCCGGTCCATCGGACGCCGAGGACCGTGAACTTCGTCACGCAGTGGAAGTCGGCCGTCACCTGGCTGTTTGGCATCGCTGCCACGTCATCCCAGCGCAGCCTGACCTCGTTGCCTGACTCGGTGGCCCCCATGATCCGCAGGTCCCAGGTCTGCGAATTGAAAGCAGGCACCGGGCCGTAGTGCAGGACCGGCAGGGTCCTCGGTATGTACTGCCCAGGCGGCAGGCCCGGTTGCTGACCAGCCTCCCCGTCCCCGGCGGCGACGATGTCCCCAGCCTGCGCGGCCTGGTCGTCAGTCACCGCGCCCTCTGGCCCGGCTGCCAGCAAGCCCTGCCTGCGCTCGCGATGTTCGCGTGCACCAGTATCGGGCTGCACCATGTCCCGCTGACCTGCCCCTTCCGCGCTCGCGGCACTACCGGCTGCGAC